>Ga0247608_10000544_pt1 | contig 59687 bp, 96 predicted proteins | sample 176DNAGHGlowgp2_FD_193490 | JGI IMG/M metagenome (GOLD analysis project Ga0247608, IMG submission 193490) | Sheep rumen microbial communities from Palmerston North, Manawatu-Wanganui, New Zealand - 1766 DNA GHGlow gp2 | ecosystem: Host-associated > Mammals > Digestive system > Stomach > Rumen ... | reverse complement strand
GGATAATACTTTAGCTACTACGGACAATAATGCTTATATGGTGTCTAATGGAGATGTAGTTAGAATTAAAGACTTGACTACTGCTATAAATGATTTCCGCACGGGCGACGTAATACCAGTGGACGGACCGGAAGGCACTGTGAAGATGCTCAAGGATAACTTGCTCAAGGAGACAGCACAGAACGCACTCGCTGGCAACATCGCGCCAGAATTCGACCCGACGAGGACGGAAGATACAAAGTATCTTGCGGGCGAGAGCGTAGTCTACGAAGGAAAGGCCTATACATTCAGGTATTCCCATTACGGTGCATGGGACCAGTGGAAAATGGTGTCCGGCATTAAAAACTTGAGCGTGTGTCCGCTAGAATTTTTTAGTGGTTCCTACAGTCCTGTGGCGGACCTCGACAACGCATTAGATGGCGTCATATATATTATGCGCAAAGACGTTCAGACGGATGTAGCTAACTCTCCACAAAATATTCCTGACGGCTCATTTATTATATATACGATAAAGGCAAATCGAGGTTTGAATTATGACCGTTATCAAGTAATAAAACACTTCGGTTCCGGTGATAACTGGTACAGACTATATCAGACCCAAAATGGTTCTTGGTCTGCATGGACTTACGTGCCTAATACACAGCTACCTACTGATGTTGCTTATGTCGTATCAAAACAAATCTATGATAAGTGGTCCAAGAACCTCGACGACTTGAACAATGCGGAGGACAACCGCACTTACCTTGTCCAAAGGACTGCTGATACACAGACATTGAACTTACCTACGGAGTATGAGGCCGGTGCTGCAATTTTGCAGACTTACCTTGCAGAATACGCTACTAACGCTCCACAGAAATTCCAGGTATTGCACAAACTTAGAAACGGAGACTGGTGGTATCGAAACACAACACCGGCCGGTGTTTGGACTGCATGGACTTACGTGCCTGGAAATAGTGGCTCATCATCCAGCGGAGTAATCGAGATTGGTCCCGGAAAGACTTATACCACTTTGAGAGCAGGAATTGCGGCTGCTTTCCTCATAAAAAATTGCAGAGTCGAGATTTTCCCTGCCACTTATGACCTTGTAGATGAATTTTCAGATAAAATATCGTCCTCTATGACCAGTACTGGTCTTACGATTGGGAACGGCATGTACTTGCATTTTCATCAGGGCGCAAAAGTCACAGCCATTTTTGACGAGAATGACTATGATGCAACGACATGGCGAAAAATCTATGACTGCTTCGAACCGTTCCGATTGGGTGGCGGTGACTTTACTATTGAAAACTTGGACATAAGCGCCAAAGATTGCCGTTACTGTGTTCATGACGAAGCCTTAAGTTCTCAAGCTCCATACACTCACAGATACATTAACTGCGTGATGCAGTACGAAAATACGCATACAACAGACATCAACTACTCGCAATGCATTGGTGGTGGACTCGGAAAATTAGGGTATATCTACATTGATGGTGGACGTTATAAGTCGATAACAGCCGCCGGTTTCCAAGGTGTGTACGGAGACGCGAGCCTTTCGCAGCGTCCTATATCGTATCACAACAGCGCAGCCGAAGACTGCGAGTCGTCTATCTATATCCGTAATGTATATCTTGAGGATAAGGGGTATATCCAAATCATAGACTACGGGACGAGCACAAAAGTTACGAAAGTGCAAATCGATTCGTGCTCGTATGACTATCCCCCGCAGCATACGAAAGTGCGTAATAGCGGTGCACCGGATAACATGGCTGTAATTGAATGGGGCAATAACAAACGAACGACTAAGCACTGGGTTGTAGAAAGCGACGATTACCATGTTCAGCTAGTCGATGATTGATGTGTTCCGTCCTTCGTCTAGGACCTTGGCGTAAATTTGCGTTGTGGTGACTTCCTTGTGGCCTAGCAGCTTGCAAACGGCGTAAAGATCAGCGCCGTTTGCAAGCGTTATGGTCGCGAATGAATGACCAGAACTTAATAATAAGGAGTATCTAAAATGTCTGCATCTAACAAACTGATATTTTCGCTAGCGCAGAATCTCGATATTGACGAGAAGAACCGAGTTCGTGAGAACCTCGGAGCCGTTAGATGTTTCATGCAGACAGCAATGACCAGACCCATCCGCTGACGGAAGCCTGCTGTTGAACGATTACGCATCAACAGTTAACTATTAAAATTAAAGCTTTCTACGTAAGTAGAAAGCTTTTCTATTACATCGACAAGTCATAGCTTCTTAATAAATAATAAAAAGAGGATTTATATCATGCCATTACAGAGACATAATACATACTATGATTCAACGAATCCATCATCCGGTGTTTATTATTACGATGAACTGGGTAACATATTACCGTTAACCATAGATAAGATTTGTCATCCTGGATTCGGAATTACTTTTTCAGCAAATGCTATTATCGCGACAGGTTCCAGTTCAGGTTCTGGTGGAGGATCTGCATATTCTCCTACCGTCCTAATACAGGATGCTGGTACTCCACAAGGACATCCACAGGGAGGAACGAAGGTTACTATTACCGATATTAACCATCAAAGCGGTCAAGAATTCTACGTATGGAATGGTAATAATGGTACTGTAAATCTTTCCGCAGGAACTGATTTAAAGATTGTTAATAATATTGTTCAAGTTAATACGAATGGTATTGCAAATTCTGCCGGTTCTGCATTTGTCGAAGGTATTAATACAGTAGCAAGTGGTGCTGCTTCACATGCTGAGGGCAAATTTACATCTGCTTTCAGTCCTTATTCACATGTTGAAGGCTACAACAACGTTGATAGCCAAATTCATTCTGAACTTATCGGAGCAAATCATACTGAAGGTGCTTATAACACTACATCTGGTGTTTATGCTCACGTAGAAGGTCATGCCAACAAGCTTTACGGTTACGGCGTTCACATGCAGGGTGGTTACAATGAGTTTACCATTCATAACACTTCTGCTGACAGAAATAACCCAAATGGAAGATGGAACATCTGGGGTCAAAGCATTGAAGGTATGGCAAACAAGACTACTTCTGAGCCGATTTCCGGATATAATGGAAACACACCGCTCTACTATCATGGTGGTATCTTGAAGGTCATCGGTAACGGTACAAGAACAGTAACTGACCCAAGCAGGCCTGAGGAAACACAAGTTATTGATAGAAGCGATGCGTTGATTCTTTACCGTGACGGCAGCATGTGGGTTCAAGGACCAGTAACAACTAATAAGGTATTTGTCTCAGGTACCAATTTTGATACATTTGGTCAATCAAGACTTGATGGCAATAATGCTTGTTATGGAACTAACTGGATGGGTGTTTCACAATCTCATGCCGGATTCTTAAAATTCATTGATGGTCAATCTGTAGGCGATACTGAAATTTCTAATGCTGGTAGCGGAATCCAAATTGAATTTAAACCAGATAAGACACAAGGAGAACTTAACATAATCAATACTTATGCAGGTACGCCGACATCAACTAAAGTAGTCAATGTTCCAGCAGCATCTTATACAAACATGTCCACATTTGATTCTGAAAATGGACCGAACTATATGTTGCGTAAAACTGCTAATGGATTTGATATAGGAGCTGCCGTAATAAATACTACCGCATTGCCTGAAAATGTACAAGCAAACGCTTATTATTTTATCTATGAAATGTAGGAGTTTAAATGGCTGGTGAATTAGAACATATTATACCGTCACATCCATCTGTCCCTGGTTGGAAAGCATCAAGAACACAATCTATTGTGTATATTGACCCTAATGGTGTTACACATAATATAATCTCAGTATATTGGTCACCTACAAATGCTATTAGTGATGTTAAATTAATTTGGTCAACTGGTTCTTTGAAAAGCATTTCTACTGAAAAAATGGCTTTGGCTGAATGGGTTTGTCCTTCAGGATGGACTAATGTAGACAATATTGAAGTTACTATGTGGCTTGATAAAAATATTAGAGAAAGTGCAGGTAGTTTCAGAGCAATTACTTTTATGCAGCGTAATGGTAATAACTTTGATATAATTCGTGGACTTCAAATTTGGGATTATGAACTTTCAATTAAACCAGAAAATTTTATGATTGGCGGTCGAGAAAAAACTTTTTATAAGACTAAAGTCATTCTTTCAGGTATTAAGAATTTAAATCCAAAAATAAACTTAGTTGGTGGTCAAACTTATTTTATTGGTATTTCTAATATGTATGACCCTAATAAGACATCTGTTCCATTAGTTACTGCAGCATTAGGTGAACGAATCCAAGGTAATTATTTAACTTATAATGGCACTGACTCATTTTTAAATGATGGAAAAAGCTATCCTAGTGTAAGTGTTACTTCTCATTCAGATGCCAAAGTAAAATGCGAAATAGCATCTGATAAACTTGTACAAGGAGATAGAACAGTTGCTATCGAGTATATACCATCCGAAAATATAACTTTACAAAGATTAGAAATGTTTGTTACCGGAGGAAATAATGTTACTCAAACAAATATAAGATTAACAATATTTCATGAATCTGGTATACCATTAGTATCATCTAATGTCTGTGCAACACAAAATGGTTATATGTATGGTATAAATGGTCAAGTAAAAACTTGTACAACATTTAATAACTATAAACTTTATGGCGGACAAAAATATTACATTGTATTAGAAGGACAAAACGCAGGTGATTTTTATCCAGCATATTTCCAAGGAAAAAATGGAAATTATAAAGATTTTTCTTGTAATAATGATTATACGAATGACTGTAAATATTATATAGCAGAACCTGGTCCAACACCTAAATATTATGGTAATCTTGATACATCTATGCATGTATTTGGATTAGAAACAGGTAGATGGTTTATGTGGTTAAATGGATATGGTGCAGGTTTAACAAGATGGCTGTTATACAGAAGAACTAATGTTGGTGAACAATATCAGTTCCAAGGTATTATAGGCACATCACCTGATGCTTATATACCTTTTGATTATAATTGTGCTATGCAATTAATTAGTAAAGGACCGACTGGTGATTTCATTTGGTATATTAATCAACAAAATCATCCAAGATTAGGACTTGAAAGATCTTCAATATATACAAAGTTTCAACAAAATGGACCGCAATATACATCCCAAAATACTAATGCTGTATTAGTAACTTATGATAAAACAGATAGTTTAGTAAAAATTATTAAAGGTTTATACGATAAAAGTTTTGTCATTACAGCTTCAGGTGGACTTGATGATTTGACTTTTGATGGTTGTTTAATGTCTTTAAAATCTGGATATATTTCAGAAATAACAGGTGACGAACCTCTTACTGAATTACCAGCAGCACCACAAGAAAACCATATATATTATCTTTCTGACCAAATTACTTCTATAAGTACAACTGGTGCTTATGTTTATTTTAACGATGCTTATACATTGATTGATGAAAATAATTATCAAACATATTTAAATTATGCAGGATTAAATGACGTATTAACTAAGGTTGGTACTAATTCAGAATTTTTGGAAAATGTAAAAGATACAGACAACCATGATATAAGTGTACCTCATACATTACAATCATTTTTCTTAAATGGTGAAACAGAAGTACCAATGAAAACGGACAGAAAGTATTATCTTAAAATAAATGGAACGGAGATTTAAATGAAAGGTGGAAATAATTTTTACGCAATTAACAAAGAAACAGGTATTTTATACTGTTCTGCAGCAAATTTGTTTCTATTGAAACAATTTTTATTTGACACAAAACAAAATATTGACGACTATCTTATTTTAGAGGATTTGAATATGAAACACATATCAAGAATTGTATATGTAGATAATAAGTGCATTTATAACAATGTAGATTTTTGGAGAAATCATTGTAGAGAAATTTTAGAAGATTATGAATCACATAATGTAGTTGATTTTTTGGGAAATCCTGTATCAAAAGATAGATATAATATAGAACTTAATTCAAATCAATCAAGAATTTCTGCTATTGAAGATAGAGCCGGCGAAGTCTGTTACAACATTGAAGTTGGTAATGAATTCATTTCTCTATTCCGTGAAGAATGTATCTTCACTGACTTCGAGACGATCTCTCCTTTGCAGATTGCTCAGAAACTTTTGGCTGTGATTTCACTTGTTCAAACAGGTTCATTCAGAGAAGCAAAGGCTGTTCTTAAAACAGTTGAAAATGACGAGTTCTTGACTAAAGAACGTATTCAGAAGTACATTGACATGCTTGATGCAGCAGATTCTATCGAGTATGCAACTGAAGAAAATCATTACGATAAAGTTGAAGAAACAGAAGAACCTGCTGAAGAAGATAAATAAAGAAAGAGGTTTATCATGAGTTTGGTTGATAATTTAAAAACTCCGACACCTTGGAATTGGGGAACGCCTGCTAATGGTATTACTATGTACAATGAGACGGTAAAGCCACTTGATGACAACATCAGATTGGTAGCCTCAGCAGTTGATAATTTACCGAAGCCACCTACTCAACATCACATTCCAAGAGTTGGAACATTTTATACATCATCTATAACTGAAGACTATGTCATGACAAGTGACGATTACAGTCACGGCTGGTTTCCACTGACATTGCCGATAACTGAAGGCACTACAAACCGCGAACATGTAGATCATGGCCTTTGTTTGCATACTGTCACTGTAGAAGTAGCGCCAGCAGAAGGCGCAAGTTCAAGTTCAGATGCATTAGAAAAACCTACAGATTTGTCAGTGAAAGTAAATTTATACAATAACTCCGGCGATGAACCACGAAATCTTGATACTCATTGGGGACTTATGAATAACTTTTTCCCAATCCGACTAATGCAAGTATGTTGGAATGATTGGGGCCAGACAGGCAGAAACTATTATGGAAAGGCATCTTGGGTTGGCGACTGTAATACCAGTACAGATGAATTTCCAACTAGTGTAACATTTTATGTATGTTTAAATCAAAGAGATGATTTTCCAGTTGGTACAAGATTTAAAATTGTCTATGAATGCGCATTTATGAATGAAGCAAGAAATATTGTTTCTTAATAAATACATAAAAGGAATTTAGATCATGCTAAATGAAGAATTTGAAAAATTAGTCTTGAACATTGCAAGACTTAATGAAGACCAAGAGACAGTCGTTCCGCCTCTTCCAGATGACAGCCCAGTCGAGAATGAAGAGTCAGCTACTCCGGCAGATCCTCGTGAAGCAATTCGTGAGGCGATTGCTCCGCAGGTTGAAGTGGCGCAGTCAGTGATTACTTCAGTAAGTTCTGCGTTCGCTGATAAATGTGATGATGAAAAACGTTACAAGCAAGTAAAGTCTCAGATTAAGAACTGGGAAAAGACTCTCCGTGGTGCTTGCCAGCAAATCGTTGCAGTTGTCAATCAGAAAGGATTTACTCCTGACCCGACTAACTCGTCACCGATTGCTTTTAGCACAATCAGCGACTCAAGTTCACGAGATGTTTCTGTTCTTGACCTTGCTGCTGCAATCATTACATTCTATAATTCATTAGGAGCTTAAAATGAACTTGACAGTTAACACGGACTTGTAATTATCCGGCCTGCACAAGGCGTAAAAGTCAACTCGCTGAACTTCGGCTCTCCGTTGATAGAGTACATATCTACACGGACGAACTTGAAAGGTTCGGCGAGTTTTTTAACGTACGGTTTCATCTTCTCAAGAATCTCCATTTGAGAAGGAGAAAGACGCATCATCATTGGCTTGCCTATGTACCACTTTGGAAAACGTCCATCTTCATTAACGAAAGCGACATTTTCTTCAAAGTTCTTTCCTAATTTTCTGATTAAGTTGATTCCTTCAATCTTACCATCTACACACCAGAACTCCCAGTTCATCAACTTGCCTAAGTCAGGTTGAATGATCCATCCTCCGCCAATTGGTTCATACTGACGTTCCCATCCACACATATAAGCATAGTTCAACTTATACCAAGCATAGACTTGCTGCTGAAGAAATGCCGGGTCAAAGTCTTTTGTCTTGGTGAACTTAATGTTCCACCCAGAACCATGTGCCATACGAAGAATGAGAGGCACGTCTTCTGGGATATTTTCCCAATCTTTATCAGTCAAGTAATCATAAGACATCAAAAGTTTTCCATCTTTTCCTTTCACAGGCTTAATGACAAGTTCAGGCATGTTGAAAATTGAACCAAGATTTGAGCAGCCAACTGCACTTAGCATTTCTCGGTCTCCGAGGCCGTGCATCAAAGAAGAAATCTTGCTAGTCATGAAGTACTTCATTTCACTATTCTGAAAGTAGATCTTTTCATGACCCACGATGTCAGCAATCGTTCTTGGGTTTTCGTAATTGACCCAAGGAGCGTTGATTCTCATCCACTCCTTGGCATAAGCAAGCTTATCTTCAGCAAACCTGCACTTGTTATAATCAGTCTGGTGCTGGCCTGCTAGGAACTCCTTCTTATAGTCTTCTTCTGTCTGTTCAGTCGGTGGGCTAAACATTGTCCCTTTCCTTTTTCATCTGTTCTGCGTACCACTTGTCAATGTAATTCAGCATGTAGTCAGCAATCTTTGAAGCGACCCACTGAGGTGGAGGCGGCATGACTGAGAAGATAAGACAGGCGTCATCGTAGAACTTCGGCATCTGCTCTTTAACGTTTGCTCCCTCAGCGTCTTCAATGAAATCTTCAAATCTTTCATTGCTGTTGAAACGCATTTCGACATTCTCAAAAGCAGCCCAGAATGAAAGAGCTTCTGGGCTATCCTTTTCATAGTCATTGTATTGAAGCATGAACTCAATTGCTTCTTTCTGTCCGTTAGTCATTTGGACCTCCAATGATTGTTTCAAGTCTCTTGAACTCTTCTTCAGACAAGCGTCTTGTCGGAGTAACTGCCGAATGAAATTTTCCATCCTTTTCAGCAGCAAGAATCGGCGAGCCAGGTTCTCCAGAAGGACCTGAAGAAAAGATTCTCACAATGTACGGATAAGGATGCGGCTTGCCTTCTTGAATAAAGTCGCTGCGACAGAAAATCGGTAAGACCTTCATATCTGGGTTAACCTTCAGCAGTTTTTCAAAAGTAGCAGCGTACTCTGCGAAAGTATCGCAGAGCTGCTTCAATGTCACTGTTCGTCTGAAGTGAAATGTTCCGTTGCCAGTTACATGTAAATATTCCATTATGAATTTGCTCCTTTAAACATATCGTACAACTTAATCAGTTCCTCATAAAGCTCTTGCTTGTTCAAGTCAGTATCAATTTGGTCAATGAATGACGAGAACATACTTACAAGGTTTAGCTGGTCAACATCAATGCTGATGTTCTGGTCAGCGTCAGGAGGATCTCCGTAATATGTATTGACTGGGTAAGCAGGACCCAAAGCGTTAAGCTCATTCACCAAGTCGTAAATCTTCTTGGTCTCATTCTGCATGTTGTACGGAATTTCGATGTCAACCTGATTGCCTTTGATCTTTGACTTATCAACGATTGGGTAGACATACTTGGTAAAGATCATTGACATTTCATTTGTCTTCCATTCAAACAGCCCGTCATCAGTATCAAGAATGATGTAGCCTCTGTCTTCACCTCTGTCAGCACGTGTAATCTGATAAGGAGAACCAATGTAAGTGATTTCAGCGCCGTTCTTAAATTCCTTATGAGAACGAGTATGATAATGTCCAGTGAAAGTGTACTTTACTTTCTTGATAATGTCTGCGCCGTCAATGCCGTCAGTACTGATGTTTCTCATTCCCATGTTGAAACCAACAATGTCAAGATGAGCAAAGCAGTATTCATATTTCTTGGTGACGATTGAAGAAAAGTCTTCATTCTTCGTGATCCATGGAAGCATTAAGCACTTCTTACCATCAAGTTCAATCTCAGTAGGCTTTTCGTATACTGTTACGTTCGGAAGAAGGTTAAGCGACTTCAATGAGTTGACTTCAGTAGTAGTTGTGTGATAGATGTCGTGGTTGCCTACAATGATATGAACAGTAAAATCTTTCAAGACATTCTTGAACAAGTCAAGCACTACGTTTTCAGTATGCACGTTTATCGTCTGGCGTGTATCGTAAACGTCTCCACAGACGATTATAGTATCAATATTGTCTTCTTTCAAATCGGGTACGAGCTGGTCTTTAAAGAACGCTAACTGTGACTGTTGAAAACATTGGTCACTTTTCTTTACTCCGATATGCAAATCAGCAATAAGTGCGACTTTCATTACTTTTCTCCTTTCATTTTCAAATAGTTCTTAATAATTTCTACGAGATCATCATATCCTTTTTCTGTGCCAGCAATAGTCATGTACGGCATGTTGTTTTCCGTGAACATGTTTATGATCTTTTCATCAATCTGTCTTGCTTCTTCTTCAGTCTGGTTTCTTCCATTAGGATTATAGTCTTTCTGTCTCCTAATGAAAATGTTTAGACTGTTTTCATATTTCTTGCCAGCATAGATGCAAGCGTCTTTATAAGGCTTTTCGTCGGTGTACATTGAACCGATAGCGACAGGAGAGTCGGTGATGACAACATCAACCTTTCCTAAGACTCGCTCAATTCTCAAAAGCTGCTTGCCGGTAACATAGAGTTGGCACTTCTGAAGAGGAAATTGGTCTTCTTGCCAGACTCTATCTTTTGCATATTCAGTTACAAGTTCAGCATCAACGCCTGCCATCTTCAACTTTGCGAAGATATAGGCAGCGCCAGTAGACTTACCAGCGCCTGGACCTGCAAACAAGTTTATCAACAATGTCTTTTTCATTATTCCGCCTTTACGATTTCAGAGAACATACTCTTCTTTCTGATTTCAATTACGTTAGACCAGTTAATCTGAATGTCACTTAGCTTATGGCTAATGATATAGATGCCAACGTTCTTGTCTTGTTCAGTAACGATGCTGTAGAATGTGCTCAAGAACTGTTCAGTACCGGAGTTGTCTACGCCGTTGTCAAGAACTTCATCAACGAATAGTAATGAGCATGACCAGTTAGAGATCATCTTCGAGATGTCAAAGAATGAAAGCAAGATAGCCATGTCAATTCTTGCACGTTCACCAGCACTGAACTGTTGGTAAGCCTGCTCGAAACGACCAGTCATGATCTTTTCTTGCATTGACGAATCAAGTTCAAGAGTCGCTGGCAATTCAAACTTCTTCAAGTAGTAGTTAATGCGTGAGTTCAAGATCGGAAGCAACTTCTTGAAGAAATACATTCTCAATCCTTCATCACCAAGAATTTCACTGAGCTTATTGTCAATCTTGATCTTATGCTCGGTCTCGCTAATGTCTTTTGCTAGCATTGCAGCGTCAGTCTTCAACTTAGCAAGCTTGGTTTCGTATTCTGCTGTGCTGAAGTCGCATTGCTTATTCTGTTCATTAGTAAGTTGAACCTTGAACTTCTCCAGTTGAGTAGTGTTAGAGTTCATCTTTACTTCTTCAGCAAGCACCTTCTGCTTGATAGTGAAAATCTTTGACTGAATTTCATCGTATGCTTGCTTCTGTTCTGCGAGCTTTGTCTGTTCTGCATACAAAGCAGGCAACTTTGTTTCAGTCAGCTCCTTAAGTTCAGCCTTTAGCTCTTTAATATGTTCAGCAGCGTGGCCAGAATCGAGCTCAGACCCGCAAAGAGGACAAAGAGCACCAGTTCCAACTTCTCTAAGATTCTTCTCAATAAGTTTCTTGGAATGCTCGGCTGCTCCGATGTCAGCGTTGACTCTGTACGTTTCCTCGCTTGACGGTAAAGTCTGCTTAGTTGCCTGGCGTTCAACAGCTGCGTTGCCTTTCTTGATATTTGCCTGCTGTTGTGCGATGGCTGCTTCAAACTGCTTGATGGTATTTTCAAGTTCTTCACAGGTCGCTTTCTTATTTTCATCAAACTGCTCGATGTACTTTTGGATTTTGACGATGTACTCTTCATTGTCTTTAATTGAATTTTGAAGGCCGTTGTTTTCAGTAAGCTTGATGCGAAGATCTGATTCATTGATTGTGTTTCTTCTCTTCACTTCCTTAGCCATGCTAGAAAGAACGTCAATGTTAAACGTTGACTCAATCAAAGCACGCTTGTCGCCAACTGACATTGTACAGAACGGCTTACTGTTAGTGACTGCAATGCCTACAATGTACTTGAATAACTTTTCGTTAATGCCGATAAGTTTCTCAATCTCTTCCTGGTTAAGACGCTTGGAAGCCATGTTCTCGACATCGTTACCGTTAATGTTAAGATTGAAAATATCTGGCTTGTAGCCGCGGGTAATCTCGTAATGATTCTGACCAATGCTGAACTTTACATTGACTACCATGTTTTTCTTGTTATACTTATTGACAAGTTGTCCAATCTTGATGTTTCTGAACGGCTTGCCGAAAAGTCCATAGTTGATAGCGTCAAGAATAGCAGACTTGCCTGAACCGTTGCTTGCCCTAATTAAGTTAAGGCCCGGCTCAAAGACAAATTCTGACCACTTGTTGCCATAAGATAGAACGTTTCTAAATCTAAGTGACTCAAAATTTATGTGCATTTATTTAAAACCTCACTTTAACTAATAAAATATAACAAAGATTTCGTCAGTTTCTGTTCGTCTCAAAAACTTTCTATTTTATTAGAAGTTAGTTGTTTGGATTTTCTTGTACTCAAGATAGTTCTTAATGGTGTAATGCATCTGTTTCAGGTTAGCAAGAGTCTCACAAATGAAATCGTAGTAGTACTTCTGTGCGGCAAGCTCTCTCGCAGCGGTAATGTACTTCTTATCAGACTTTACCTGGGTATCAACCTTATTTCCCCAGTCATAATTGCCGTTTACCTTGATGTCAGCGTAAAGATTTCCGTAGAGTTCCTCTAAGTCAATTTCCTGAGTCGCTATCGTGTACTTTTGACTTGTGTAGTATCGTGTCCATTTTTGAATTAGAGTTGGAAGTTCCAAGTTCTTCTTTGCTATACCTTCCATTGAGTCAGTCATAGCGACGTCCACCTCGGCCGCCGCTTTTAGCTGTTTAAATTTATCAAGTGTTAGTGCCATAAATTTTCCTTTATTGCCAAAATATAATAATTTATACTGCTAACAAGCAGTACTGAATGAAAATTTTCCGACTTGCTTGACCTTAGGAAAGAATTTTCTGAGAAATTCCCATTTTTGAAAAAACCCATAATATATAGTAGCACAGAATATAAGGCGTTTAGAAATTTCTTACTTACCGCGGAAATTTTTCGTTGAGTTTTTGAAAGGAGAAAATGTTATTATATTTTGTCCAACATAAAAATCTTGCTTACAGGAACGAGACTCAACTCAATGAGCTATCGGCATGTGCAAGTCAAATCCAGTAAGGAACGTCTGGGTCCAAATTTGAAGTTCTAAATGAAAGACACTTAACTCGTGTCTTATATGCCGCTATAAGCATGTAAGTTAGTTAAGCCCGAGTACAGGATAGCCGCTCGGTAAAACTTACAGTAAGTCTTCTTACAGGGTCATACAGTTCACCAGTCAAAATAAAGATTGAGAATGTACCTGAGAGATAGTAAGTTCCCCGTATGGGCTTACTGTCTCCAGTTACCATATCAAATAAAGATAGTGGAACCTTTAAATAAATATTTTAAATTATATTTTAATATGGAGATATTCTGTAACTATGAGAATGTTAAATCCAAGGAGAATAAAGAAGATGAGTAAAAGCATGTATGGCACTATGTCAGATAAGACAGTCCTTCCACAGCCAGAACCAAGAGTTCGTCCTCGCACAACGCCTGTTCTTCCAACAGTTTCGCCGTCTCGTTTTGTGAACGGCATGTACAAGACTGGCATGATGGCTAAGAATTCATATAGCCCAGACGTGAACATGGACGAGTTCGATGCAGAGTATGAAGCTTTCATTCAGAAAATGAAGGAAAAGAAAGCAGCACGTCAAGCAGCGGAAGCAGAAGAAAAGACTGAAACAGTCTCGACTGTTGATGAAACCCCAGTCCAGCCTGAAGTAAAGCCAGAGCCTGTTGTTCTTACTGAAGAATTCTTCCACCCAGCAGTTGATGTTGAAGACAAGCCAGATCTTGGACCTGTTGAAGTAGAAATTCCAAAACTTGATGAACAGCCAGCTGAAGAAACAGCTACTAAGAAGAAAGAGAGAAAGAAAAAAGCAGACGCTGAATAATTAGACGTTTTAATGCGTTATTTGTGATTAGAGAGGGTTTTCACGCCCTCTCTTTTCTTATAAATAATACATGACAAACGTAATTCTTAGCAAAATCAATGAATCATTCTTCGAGGTTGACGCCGACTTTGACGTCCTCCAAGAACTTCATGCAAGATATGCAGCATACAAGTCAGGCTATCAATATTCACAAGCATATAAAGACCGTCGTTGGGATGGTAAGAAACATTTCTTTAACACAATAGCGAACAGTCTTCCATACGGCTTCTTGACAGATGTGATTGAGTACTGCAAGTCTTGCAATTATCAGTACGAACTCAAAGGCATAGAAGAGTCAGACATCGTTCGCCAGATTGACGAGACGAAGTACAGAGATAGCATCAATTACTTCATGCGAAATTCTGGAAAGACGATTCGTGACTATCAAGACGAGGCAGTTCATGCAGCGTTGACTAATAGAAGAGGCATCTTGCTTGCTTGCACTGGTTCTGGTAAGTCTTTGATGATCTATAACATCGTCCGTTCTCTCCGTAAGGAAGGATATAAGCATGTGCTTATCATAGTTCCAACTATTCCGCTTATCTATCAGATGAACGATGACCTCCGTGACTATGGATATGACAATGCAGATGATGAATTGACAATCCAAGGCGATGGACATAAAGCTGACGAAGACAAGCCAGTGCTTATCAGTACATGGGAATCTTTGCAGCATAAAGAATCCGAGTACTTCGAGAAGTTTGACGCCGTGATAGTTGACGAAACGCACGGCGCAAGAGCAATGAAGCTTTTTGGAATTCTTCAGCACTGCACGAAAGCTAAAGTTAAGCTCGGCTGTACTGGTACTTTGCCTACTGATCCTTTGGACCAGATGACAATTCAAGCAAATCTTGGTAAAGTGATTTTTGAACTCAAGTCAAAGGTCTTGATTGACAAAGGCGTTCTTACGCCAATCAGAATTGCGAACATTTTCGCAAAGTATCCACCGGAATTTGTGCAAGCAAATAAGTCTCGCTCTTATCAAGAAGAGGTAAAGGTGGTAGAAGAGTATCCAGGCCGGAATAATGTACTTGAGAACATCATTACGCACAGACCAATAACAAACAATATCATTATTCTTGTCAACCACGTAAAGCATTTAAAGGACGTTATTGCATGGCTGCAGAAAAAATTCCCGGACAGAAAAGTCGAGAGCATTTCTGGCGCTGTCAAAGGTAAAGTCCGTAATGACATTAGAAAGAATCTGAATGATGAAGATGGTACGATTGTCGTCGCTACTTACCAGACGATGTCTACTGGTGTCAACATTCCGAAACTTCATGATGTTATTCTTTACGCCAACTCCAAGTCAAAGATTACAGTTCTTCAGACTATCGGTCGTGGATTAAGAAAGCATGAGACAAAGAATAAAGTCATTCTTTGGGACATCATTGATGATCTTTCTTACGTTACTCGCAACGGCAGAACAGTTGACAACTACTGCATTAAGCACTGGAGAGAAAGACAAGCATATTACGAAGGAGAGAAGTTCCAGACTATCGAGCGCTGCGTGAAACTGTGAATAAATAATTTATGGTTTATTACGATTGGAACATTGATAATTTCGGGTTCATTTGGTCTGGGTTCTTGCATAAGTATGAAGGTGAGACCGCAGACCAAGCTGTCCCTTACAATAGAGTAGATGTCGAGAATTTTCCAGAAGTAGCGACTGACCAGATAATTTCAGACGGCGTCTACTTTAATGAAGATGCAAAAGTAATTGAAGATCTTAGCGATGACGATAAAGTTTCGTCTGGTTTTCTTACTGCAGGCTATGATAAGAAGCATTTCTTTGCTACTGCTAATCTTTTCGCTGACAATCAGAATGATTATCGTCTAACGACAGTCAAGATCATGCCGACTCATCAAGACGGCATGTGCGAATTTGTTGAGTCACCAGAATCTTCACAAGATTATTTTCTTTTTACGAATGACGGCCTTCCAATTTTTGGAGACGGACTGACTGTTGAACAGATTCAGAACGTCTATAAGTTCTTTAAATTCATTTTAGAGAATAAAGAGTACTGCGCTACCCGTGGTCTTAATGCAATGAGCTGCCTTTATCTTTCTGATGATGACTGGTTCAGCCAAAAGTTTCAGCAAGAAACCGATGGTCTTTCATTCATTGATTTACAGAGCAATCCTTTCTTTGGAACATCTGATTTTAGAACTAGACATTCGTTAAACAACCTCACTTACAGTGATGGGCATTTCGGATTTAACGGCAATGCTCTTAAGATGTATCGTTCTAATCAGTATGAAGTTACGAACCCGGTTTTGTTCGTCGGCGATAGTGGCTTTATTCGTTTACTTCCGCAGAGAGAATTGAAAACTGCTACATACAACATGCAGCCTCTTGCAAGATTAGCGACTACCGTTCTTCCTGATGACCAACCTATCGCAATTCATTACACAATCGTTGCAGTTCAGTATGAAAAAGTAGACTACGATAAGATTACGCTCATTGATATGCAAGGAGGAGTTACTGTTGCATATCATTACAATGTGCAGGTTAGCAAAGTATCTTCAGAGAACTTGTTTGTTCTTGGCTTTGGCGAAGAATACACTGAACCTGCTGAAGTTGTTGATGCAGATAAGGCGTTAGACAATGCACTAAACGACTCGACACGAGTTTGGAGAACTCCCGCTGAATATTACAGTCTTGGAAGTTCTACAATGAATTTGCCGACTGGCGATAACGCTTACATTCGTGCTGACGCTTATGAATCTGCAGAAACTGAAGCACGTCCAACTTGGTTCTGGCTTAATACTTTGGCTAACTGGTGTACATTTAAGAAGACTTCACCAGTGACTACTGAACTATTTGTTTGGAACGGCGTGAACGGTTGGGACCGATTCGGTGAAATAATGAGTGATGAAGAAAAAGCACAGACGAAGTATTTCTATGATCTTTCAAGATTCACAAAAGGCACCAAGATTTCAAGTGCTATCGTTGAAACTTCATCAGTCTATACTTATTCATCACTCAAGCTTACTAAAGATACTCACTTTTCGAACTATGACGAGAAGAGTTTCCAGACAATAAGAATCAACAAGAAAAATCAAGATGATTATTCATCAGACCGATATCTTTATTCAGTTGGTATGCCGAACATAATGCGTTTGGCGTCAGGTGAATTGGAAGTACTTTACATTCTTACTGTTCCAGGCGCTTCATCAACTGACGAAATCATTCAAAACGACAATATTCCGTTCATTAATGCAGTTTGCCTTGCTTATTTCGGTGATGGGTCTGAAAAGACAATTAAAGATGACTGGAAACGATTCTTTAAAGTCACTGAAGAAGAAGCAGGCGAAGTTGTTACTGATGACGATGCCACACTGTATGACGCTGACGAGATAAATACTATAAAAGTTGAAGAAGAATTAAGCATTTCGTTGACGGTTCCAAGACAGTACACTGAAACTGGACTCATTCTTGGAGGCGACTTCGTAGAAAGGTGGGAATAATTAAATGGCATCTGTTGTTTTCAATCCATTTAAGCAACGTTTCATTAATGGAGAGGTTCCAAGTGCAGATACTTGGAACTTTATTCCAGTTAACAGAAAATTCAAAAAGGAATTTGCAGAATCAAGCGAGTATAAGCTTGAGCAGTTGAGAGACATCAACGATTTCAAGATGGTCAACTCATCTGCCTGGGATGATTCGTTGTTTCAAGGCATGCGCAGAGATCTCACTTGGTTCAAGCCAGCACAGACTAGCGGTGAACAAGTTCCTATGTTCATTACTTCTGGCGCTTCTGATGAAAATGGAAATGTACTTAAGACTGACAACTGGAGTAAGTTTAAGGAAACGGAATACTTCAAAGATGTTTCAGCAAACAATCACATCCAAGATTATCTTGAAGATGGTGGTTTCTACTACTTAAGATCAAAAGAAGAAATCCGTTGGTTCGCAAATCACGTCAATACAGAAAACAACTGTGTGAACGGTGTTCTTGGTGATAGCATTGAAGGAGTTATTCAGAATCAAGTTGGCGCAAGCGAGGCTATGCCGTTCCAAGGCGTTCTTGACGGAAACGGCCACACAATCAATGGCACTATCATTTGTGATAATGACGATAATGGTCTTGTAGGCATTCTTGGCGAAAAAGGCGTTGTCAGAAATTTCAGAATTAAGGGCAGTGACGATCCTACACTTGTTTGTAAGAAAACCATAAATCTTAATCATATTAAGAATGACGGCCGTGACATTAACGCAGGCATTCTTGTTGGACGTAACTATGGTACTGTCGAGAACATTGACGCTTCCGATCTTAACAAGTTCACCTTCTCAGGTTTCGTTCCGCAGGTTTATTCTGTAACGAACAAGTCAGATGACTATGCTGACTTTAGCACTATCCGTCCTAAGTATGATAACGGAGAAAACTTCTTCTTCCTTAATTCTTGGTGCGTGAACTCGCCGGGTAACATCTGTCCGTACGTTGGATATTTTGCGGAAGGCATCTATGCTGAAATGGGAAGCGGCTATGAAAACCGTGGAAAAATCTGCTGCCGTGAGTATAGTCCAAAACAAAAATCTGATTATGCAGCTGGCATAGAACAGAACTCTATCATTTTCAGCCAAGAGAACATGTTTGGTTTTGCATTCTTTAATAAGTATGCAGCAAGCGGTGAAAATTTGCTTGATGATAAACTTCAGCATGGCGATGCAGAATTAGTTGATGTACTTAATAAGAATATCACTAACTTAAAAGTTTCACATGACCCTCTTGCAAGAAACGCAGTGTTTATGCTTGGCATGAACTCAAATAGCAAACAGTATGTAGCAGAAATTCACGGTACTGCTTACGAAGTGAATGACTACATTGGGCATGTTTACTTCAACGCTGGACATATTGAAACAGAAAAACTTCCTTGGTTCGTTATTGACAAAGGAACTGAAAATGTAAAGTATTGCGATTTTGCTGCTGCTGGCATTGAAACGAATGATTCAGATGAAATGACTACTATCGAGACGAAAGAGTTAGTCAATTCATTTGATGATGGTTATGTGAAGGAAAGTGGTTCAGTGATTGACCTCAACGCAAATGATGCGTTGGGCTACGGCACTGGTGTTCATATCTATCTTTCAACTGGATTTGTACATTTCAATGGACAGTATCAGAAATACACAGATTCGGCTATAACAGATACTTCTTATCAGTACTTTGGTGTATCAGACACTACTTATTCAACTGATGAAACTGATGTGAAGATCTATACTCTTGATGGGCAGCCAATTAAGACTGCGCAGTTTGATGTTTCATCGCTTCAACTTGATTTGGTACAGGGTTCTGACAGTGACGGCGTGGCAAAGATCTTTACAGGTTTTGACCTTCTATTGAGCGCTGACATTTACGCCACATTCACTGCAGTCTATAACGGAGCGGAATATTCATTAAAGTGGAATGAAAGTGCTTTGAAGGAGTTGCTTCTTAGCATTGACGCATCATACTTTAATTACTGGATAAATAAGAAGAAGTACATTCTTATGCCAAATCATGCAAGAGTAATGAATGGCACTGTTCCATTGCGTACCATTCTAAATAACATTGACCAATACGTCACTGTTGTAGACGGAACTACTTTGCCAGATATTGTGCTTAAGAGAGCAGTTATTGAAAATCTTGCACTTTGTACAGAAACTGTCATTGACACGAAGGTTGATGATGTGACTACTCTAATGCACACTGATAGAACTGACATTATTAGCAGTGCCTATGGCTATGTTGTTACAGATCTTAAGACACAGAATCTTTTCGGAATGTATTTTAATGCAAGAACTGAATTAGGTAAAGCAAGTTCAGGTACTGCTGTTACTGATTATAAGGAGATAAAGTACTGGACATCAGATGGTGCTTCACGAGGAATCGTCACCTCTATAGTCGGCTCTTCAACTGGATGGACGCCAAGCTCATTGGATATGTCTGAAGCGAAAGGAACTATTTCGTTCAATCTTATTGACACTAAGTCAATGTTCTATAGACCTTTCTTACACGCTAATAGCAACGGCAGCGAGCTAGAGAAGTCAATCATCGGCGATGAATACGGAACTAAACTTGGCGATGTTGAAAAAGCAGTTCTTGCTAACTGGTCTTCGCTTGCACAAACGTATGATTCAGTTCAAGACGCTGTAAATGCAGTCATGCATAGCATTGCATTAAGATATGTTCATGACCCTCGTTACTACGGACTTGATAAGAACGGCAACTGGACTGCACAAAGCGTAAGACACAGACTTTGGCTGCAGAAGATGGGCGATGCACAGACAACTCTAAGCAATGGCAAATATGATCCGAAAAATACTGCTGACGAAATTCATTATAACTGGAATATTGAAAAGACAACTATAAAGGCTGAGACTGAAATCAGTCCTAACATGACAGATCATGCTGAAAAGTATGACACTTCGCCTGAATCTTGCTACAAACAAGATATGGGTTCATTGATGCTTCCTCGTGAAATCATGGGCGTGCCTTTAAGAATGCCTAACATGGGACGAGTTGCTTATAACATCTCGCCAGTGGTTGGTGCTAACTTTGGAACTATTCAGAATGTTTCAGTAAAGGGAAAAAGAAAGAATCTTGGTAACTTCGTTGGTTTTATCGGCGGTGTTGCTGGTAAGCAAGAACGAGGCAAGATTGAAAACGTCTCTTGCGAAATTACTGATGATTTTGAATGGTTTAGAGAAGAACCAAAAATTCCTGACATTACTGTTGGAAATACCGCAGGCAACATCGTTGAGCTTACTGAAAAGTATAATCAGGAAATGCTTCTTAACAACTATCATGTAAGATACAAGATGACGCCTATTATTCCTGGAGCAAAGACCGAGCTTCTAACTGAAGCGTCTAAAGATCCAGCAATAAATGCAGATAAGTACAGAGTTTATCCTGCAGGCGTTGCTGATTCTTTGAATGATGACACATTCCCAGTTGGTGATGAATGGAGCAATGAAGCTAAGACTGACGCATTTGCAGAATATCTTGCTGCTCTTCAAGAGAACGGTATTTATGTTTATCGAGTTTCTGATTCTGAACCGGGTGAAGTTCAGTTCTCAAGAGACTATCCTGACCTTTATCCATCATTCAGAAATAATCCTGATTACTTGGCAGATATTCAGGTCATTGAAAATCCCCAGCCTGTTCTTGACTTCTTGACTGAATGGTACACTAATAAGACAGTTCCTGATGGTCTTCCAACTGATGACGTGTTGACATTTAGACTTCACCCGATCTTTAACGCAGGCGGCGTGTTTGGTAGAATCATTCCAGATACTGCAAAGACTTCAATTAAAGATGTAAATGCTAAGTATGAAATCTTGACTGACTCAGACAACAAGGATATGCATTGTGCCTTTGGTTCACTCGCTGGCCTTATTGAGATGCAGACTACTCATCTTGGACAACAAAATTCTAATTTTGGAAAACTTTTAAATCTTCAAGGAGTAAATGCAGTAAGTAATGTTTCTAAACTTAATCCAGTCGGCTTCATTTCACAAGAGTTCAATGAAAACGTCAACTTGCAGAAATTAATCTGGCCTTGGCTTAATGCTCTTGGACATCAGACTTGGACACTTGATACTTGTAACAGAATGCATTTCAAGATTTGGAACCATACGAGCATGCAAGATACATTTGCCCCGACTAACCAAGCATCTACTTCTTTCTATGGAGTAAATTCTGTTGGTGGTTATGCATCTTACGCAGATTCATTGAAGACGAATGGCGGAATTAAGTGGGTGGATGCAGCTGATTTGAAGGCTTACACAACTGGTGTTATTGATGATATCATTGGCCTTCAGAATGTAAATAGCGACTCTGAAAAGTTTGCGGAGTTTGCTCCACTTTCACATGAAATCTTCATCAATAAGGATTCTGTCATCAAGTCAGTACAAAGTGTGTATGGCTCTAACACTTCGTACTTGCCTTCAGTTGGCGTAAATCTTGCTAAGACAACCAAGGCGATTGAAATGACTTCTGCTTCAAACGTTCCTGACTTTGGTAGCCATCAAGAAATGCTTGACGACAGAAAACCGTCTAAACTTTTCTACCGTGATTTGGAAGATTATTCTTCTTCTAATCTTGGCTTTACTTCTGCTGCTGACTTTACTAATGATATGATTGCTGAAAAGGAAGTGTTCCAGAACAAAGATGTTTCAACTGACATCTACTTCAGTTATTCATACAATGCAAAGGACACTTTCGTTCCTGACTGGACTTTTAAGCATTACGTTCAGTTCAACTCCGCAATCAAGACCACTGAACTTAATAAGGAAGGATCGGTGAACGATAAGCTCGTCTACGGCTATACATTCTCCGATGATCTTGCTTATCCTGGTGATGGATTTGATTATGAACATAACTATCTTCACCTTGGCAACTCAATCGCACCTTCTTACCTCAGAAGAAAGATCAACGAAAACGGTACTTGGCAGACTTCCGCGGTTTCAGCAGTAATGCCTTCAGCTGGTAAGTACGTCGCAGCTGATGACGATCATCAGTTTGGTGGCATTCTTGTTACTGACTCTTCTGGAAGAAACGTAATGTTTATAGATAATACAGACAATGCGGATCTTGACAACCTTACTTACAACGTCAAGATGCCTGCTGTACATCTAAACGACGAAAGTTCAACTCAGGCTGGTATGCTTTTGGAGGTTAAGTAATGGCGTCATATAAAGACGAGCCTAAGAAGTTTATCTTCAATGCCTATCGTCTAGCATTAGGCACTGGACAGATAAAGGAAGGTTTCAGCAAGAACAACATCGTTCTGTCTTGGGTGCTGCATGAAATTCCCACTACAATAGACATGAATGATCCTAACCTTCGCTATGGATCATTCATGTCTTCTTCGGGTTGTCCAGTCCAGCTTGCAAGTACTTACTTAAATTCAGTAAACAGCGAAAGCATTAATGAACTTACTTTTGAAAATTCAGACCGTACTTATCAAGAAATTTGCCACATACCTGCTTCTGACTATCTTTTCAAGTATGATGATCCTCATTATACATCTGCTTGTCCAGTGACGAAGGCTTTTGGTTATAACAAGTCAAATACTTCTGAAAGACAAAAGAATGCTTTCGTTGCTGAATATAACTTAGTGACTGATGGGTATAGCGAATCTAACTACCTTCAGTTGAACATACCGCAAGATGAACTTGTAGAAGGACGAATTCTTCAGACTGCATCTGATGTCAATTTTCACGATGATGACGAAAAACGAAAAGAACGTGATAAGATTTATGGCGAAGTAAATGGAAGGCAGCGAGATATTCTTGCAGGTGGTGCGATTGGGTACATACTTTCATACAAGACAGATGAAATGAAATATGAAGATATGATACCTATGGAGTATTATCAGTTTGAAAATCCAATCCTTTCAAATGACAATACTTTGAAAGTTAAGTGGAACGAAAACGGATTTCTTGAGGCGAAATAATGGCAAGAGAAGATTATCCTTGGCTTTGCAGTACAATGAAAGATGCTTTTGCTTGTGACCCAGGTCCAGCAAACAACACTGTTTCAAAAGAAGAAACTGAACATGCTGAAGGCTACACAACTGAAGCGTTCGGTAAGTATGGACTTAAGTTCACTTACTACGTCGTGTCGCTTGATACAAAAAGAGATCCGCTTTACGGCGAAGATCCACTTCAGCAGATTTTGCGTGCTTTCTATTTCAATGGGTACACTGAACAGATTCCACCGAATGTTTTGACTTACCAGCTTCAAGGTATCTGGGGCGAAGACATTCTTACTGTGCAAGTTGGACGACTTGCTTTCAAGTACTGGTCTACTTATGGCGGTGAAGACAGAAATACACCAAAGATCAATGAAGAGATCGAGCCAAGAATTGGCGATGTTGTGTATCTTGAACCAAACAGAACATTTTATGAAATCGTTGATGTCAAGTACTACACAAATGCTTTTGGTCTTTCTTCACAAGTCTATACTTTGACTCTTAGGGTCTATAAAGATGCTAAGTATTCAATAAGATCAGAAGATCCTACTTTGACAAATAAGGAAGATCCTATCTATGATGTTGCTCCTGAAAGTCTGAAGGCTCAGTTCAATACGAAAGATCCGCTTATGCTGAATGATGAATTTAAAGATATTGAAAATTCCGAGAATGTCAGCATGATGGACCCAAGATACAAAAAATCTGACTCAAATAAATCTCTTGATCCGCATTACGGCTGGTAATATAGACGTTTTTTGCCTCAATTTGGGCACTTTTATTACACAATTTTCATAAAAACCTGCGAGATTCTTACGAATCTAGCTTTTCTGTATAATTGACCGTCTGTAAGAATCTAAAGAAATATTACACATTTGCATATTTTTTATGATTTTCTATTGACGGTTGCTGTAGAAATTGTTATATTTACTACGTAAACAAATCAATGGCCACGGAAACAATTCAACAAGGATTTGAAATGGAATTTACTGGAATTGAAATCGGACTTTTGCAAGACGCTTTGGCCTACTATTTGCGGGAAGTGCCAAATGACGGATACAACCGCACGCGAGTTGACATGCTTGCCCGCTTGGACAATGCAGTCGCTCTCAAAGATGAAGTTCACGAAATTTTGATTAAGCTCGGAACCGTTCAACCCACGCAGAAAGAGGAGATTGACGACTAATGCGTTTTTTACAAGAAATTCCTGACCATATTGCTGAAAAGTTGATTGAAGCGATTAAGACCCACGATGAATGCATCATCAATGACGAAAGAATTACTTCTGCAAAGTATGATGAAGAAATTGATTGGGACGGTGAAGCAATTTCTTTCGCAATTCCGTTCAAATTGAAAAATCACAAAGAAAATATCCGTCTGCGACTCAAATTTGAATGGGATTGCGGCGACCAAATTTTTGAGGGCTAAAAATGAATATCAAAAATAACTTTCATCAGTTTTTAGTTGATACTTTGACTTGCGAAGTCCAGCAAACTTGGCGTCGCAAGAAAATCACTTTTCACTTTGTTGATGATAGGGGTCTTTTGGTGGAAAGTGGGATAAATAAGCTTTGCGGTGACTTGACGCTTGAAGTTGGAAATGCTGAATTTGAAATGTGCGGCGACCAAACGATTTTGAAGGTCACTGACATTTACGGAAAGGTGTTCAAATTTTCTGCTGCCCCTGGTGAATTGTCCTGGGAGATTGAAAATGAATAAGTATTGGTTTGTAAAAGTTGACGGCAAGTGGTCAAAACCTTTCACTTACTATCCCGTTGCTAAGTTCAACTCTTCTAAGAAAGAAGTTGAAATTTACGAAGTTGATCTTGACGATTTGAAAAAGAAAAATCTTGTCTGGAAGAATCACTGATTAAAGAGGAATTGAACTATGAAGATGACAAGCATGAAACAACTTTCAGAAAATGTGACTGCGCAGTTGTTAAAAAGTAAAGAACGCCGTCTTGAAGCACTTGCACGCCTTTGCAGTAAGCAGTCAGACGCAGAATTTGCGAACGAATCAACACATCTTCATAATTCTGTCGGGTTTACGCCTTCTGACGCTCCGCTCTTGACTTCCATTTACAAATTTTATAAGAAGACGGGAAAGATCAGCGACAAGCAAGACGCTGTCCTGAAGAATCGCCTTCAAAAATACGCCGGACAACTTGTCCGCAACTGGATTGAAACTGGCGTCATGAAGAAAGTCGGAACCGAATATGTTTGGGGCGATAAAGCCAAGATCAATGCAGTAAGCAGAAACTATAAAAACAAGCAGCAGATTATCGCCGCTGCAAAGGAGTGGATAAATGTCTAAGCATTTTTTCAAACACGAAGAGTATGACCTTGCTCGTTCTCTTTTTGATGAAGGCGTCTGTCTTTACGCTTATGGCCTTGGGCCTTTCGGTGAACATAAAGGCAAAGTAACTTCCTTTGATGTCGCTGACGTTGAAATTGATGAAGAAGAATTTGGCAAAGCAGAGGATATGTGCCGTCCTGTCGTTTTCAACCGCGATGTAGGTCAAGGAACTTGCAACGCAATTGAGTGGGAAGGCTGCATCGGCGATCTTTACTGTGACGAAGACGAATATCAGAAATACGTCGTCAAAAGCCTTGAGAAAATCACAAACGAAATTAGTAAGTCACCTATCCCACTGAACGTCGTAATTGAACACTTAAAAGCATTCATCGCTTAAAGGAGTAAAACATGCGTGTAAGAACTAAACATTTAGTGGCTAATGGTTTTTCGCTTGAACTTACTGTTGGTCTTGACGAAGCAAGACAGCGTCTCGATCTTGCTTGCCAAATTTACTGCCGCAAAGTAATGCATGTGAAAGATCATAACATTACTTACACGCCGTATGTGCAAGAACCCTTTGAAGGCAGATGGGACAACATGCCTGAATTTCATCGCTGGCTTGAAGCAAGTCCTTCAGTGAAAGTTCTGCACACTCTTTGGAAAGAAAACAGACAACTAACTGATTTTGAAACACTTATCGTCAAAGCAATTATGGAGGCTTAAGATGGCAACTGAAATTGAAAAAGAAGAACCGCAGCAGGAAGAACTTTACGCTTTCTATGATACAAACACAAAGACCTTTTGGAGAAAGTCTTTGCATGGCACCCACGGCGATGTTCGCATCTTCAAGTCTGCAAAGAAAGCTCAGTCTGAGTACTTACACTGTGCCCGCCCGGGTCTGAAGATTGTCAAGCTTAACATTGAAAGAATGTTTGATTTCAGTGAGATTTAAATATGTTTGATCCTTATGCAAATATGAAGAAGATTTATCTCGGCAAGACAGTTTTGGTTTTTTCTTCTTCTTTTTCTACATTACTTTTTGGAAAAGTGATTGACATCAATCCAGCAGGAATTGTCATTGAGCCGAATCATGAAATGAGCGGGCGAGCTGCATCTTTTCAAAAAGAGCCGCTTCCGAAAAATCATCCGTTGCTTGCCGACGGAGTCATAAAAAGCGCCGCCGGATACGATGACGCTGCAGAAGTACATGCAGTCTTTCTTGATTGGCATACTTGCACAGGATTTCGTCTTGTTGGCAAAACTGATGAAAGCAAGCATGCTCTTCTTGTTGAAGACAATATCTTAAAGAAAACAAAAATTGAAAATTCGGCGGATCATTATGAATGTTGATGAAGAATCTTTAAAGCGTCTGCAGAGTTACTATCTTGGCAAAACTATTAGGCTGAATGACAAGAGCTACAGCATAGTAAAAGTTCTTGATGTTCTTTCTATTGGTCTTCTTCTTCAAGCGTCTAAACCTAGTGATGAATGTTACTTTTATCCTAAGGGCGGCTCTGAATTTCGAGTTTGGTTAGATGGGCCTACATTAGTTCCTTGGGCGGAGATTTATGCTATAACTTTCACAGAAGAACATTCTGAGGAAGCAGAAAGCGTAAGACAGAAAGCACTTAACTACGCTAAAGAAATCAATATTCGTCTTGCTGCGGAAAAATATTCTGCTGAACCTCAGAAAGAAAGTTAAGAAGTTGCCGATTGACCAATTGCCAACTACCTTAAAAGTTGTTAAATTTATATCGTAATTCAAAAAGGAAGTAAAACACATGCTCATTCACGAACTCTTCGCACAAATCAAATCCACTTCTGGCGCTTCTGAAAAGACCGCAATCATGAAGGAAAATATCACTCCGCTTGTAAAGCAAATCTTTGCGGACACTTACGGGGCTCAGAAATATTTCGTCAAGAAATTTGATCTTCCGCCTTTCCCGGGTGAAAAGACTATCGAGAATGACTATGATGCATTCCATAAAGTTCTTGGACTTCTTGCTGAACGAAAAGTCACTGGCAATGCAGCTATTGAATTGCTTTCTTCTACTATTCAGGAATTCATTCCGGAAGACCAAGAAGTCCTTGCGTCTATTGTTGACCGCAACTTGAAGATCGGCCTTTCTGCTGACTCTTTCAACAAGTTGCTTGGTAAGGCAGCGCCAAAGAAATTTGAAGTCACTCTTGCATACAATCTTGATAAAGTCAAGGGCGTGAACCCGATTGACGGTACTTTCTTCGCATCTCGTAAATGCGACGGTACTCGCTGTGTGGGTATGTGTCACAAGGAACTTGGACAAGTGGAAATCACTTTCCTTTCTCGTCAGAACAAAGAATTTACAACTCTTGACAAAGTAAAGCCGGCGCTTGCTTGGTATCTTCGTAATCTTGGTGATGGAGATTATGTCACTGACGGCGAACTCTGTAAAGTTGATGAAAATGGCGATGAAGACTTCCAAGCAATTATGAAGGAAATCAAGAAGAAAGACTGGACCATTGAAGATCCTTGCTATCAGATGTTTGACTTCTGTACTCTTGAAGAGTTTGAAGGTAAGAAAGTTTCGCCGATCTTCTCACTTCGTTATGAAGCAATGCAGAAGATGATTGAAGGCTGTCAGTTCAAAGAAATCCGCCTTTTGAAACAAGAACGCATTACTTGTCAGGACGACTTTGACAGATGGTCCATGTATGTTGAAGCCGGAAACTGGGAAGGCTTCATGCTCCGTAAGGATATTCCGTTTGAAACTGGACGTTCTAAGAATCTCTTGAAGGTCAAGAAATTTGATGACGCCGAATATATCGTCAAGGATGTTGACATCGGCACAATGACAACTGTTGAACCTGGCCGTGGAAATGTGAAATACACAGGTGTTCGTGCTCTTATCATTGAACACAAGGGAAATGAAGTTCATGTCGGAACAGGATTGACAAAAGAACAGCGTATTGCTTGGGCTGAAAATCCGTCCCTCATCGTCGGCAAGACAATCTGCTGTAAATACTTTGAAGAAACGCTTAACCAAAACGGAACTTACTCGCTTCGCTTCCCGATCTTGAAGTACGTTTACGAAAACGGCAGAGACTGCTAAGGAGAAACAACATGGCTAAGAAACTTAATAACAAAGATTTAAGAAAAGCTGAAGCAAAAGCCAAAGAACTTGGCAGCGCTATTAAAAATGCAGAAGATTCCGGCATTGAATTACAAAATTCTCCGGACTTCTGGAATGCATTCATCGGACTGAATGATACGCTTGAAGCGATGGGATTTGGCGAAGATTAATGTCTATTGAAACGACTGAAAAAGATGCCAGAGCTAAGGTTGGCGATATAGTAATGATTCTTGGATTTTCCGGAAGTCAGTACAGAAGCGAAAAAGAGCTTATTGGCAAAACTGGAAAAGTAACTTTCATTGACAGCACTGGCGCCATTCATGGAACTTGGGGAGGAATCTCTCTGCTTCCTGATGACGACTATGTTGTCTGCTTTGGAGAAAACGATGGACAAGGATAGAATTGAAATGCTGCGTCTTCTTGGCAGCCGTATGGGTCTTCCGCAAGAAATGATTGAAAAGATTCAGAAGGAAGATGAAGAACATAAGAAAGAAATTGAAGCAATCCGTAAGCGTCTTGTGATGCAGGCTCAAGCAAGAGCTCATAAGCCGACTGCCGATCGTCCGTTTACGCTTGGTGGTGCTGTTTCTGTAAAGCATGTAAAGGAAATTCTTGATTATCTTCCGGACGAAATGATGATAAATCTTGAAGAGCCGGAAATCTTGATCTTAATGAATGAACTTCACAATGCAGCACGGGAACATATCGTTCAGCAAGCTCTTCTTGCGATGAATAAGCCAGATGACAGCATGTGGGAACTGTAATGGAAAAAGCAGTTTTTCATAATGAGAGGATTGATGAGACTGAAAAGAAGATCTCTTCAATCGTTCTTCGCTTTGGAGCTCTTCGTAAAAAAGTTGAAGAGCTTTGCGTCAGAGTCAATGCGAAAGTTGCTGCAAATGCAGCTCCTGGCTTTACTGGTCTTGAATTTGAGATCTTTAAAGATACGCAAGCCCTAAGCAAGATCGTCACTTTGAAATTGAACATTAGTGTTCAGAAAGCAGATCTTAACACTCAAGGAATAAAGTTTCTTTCATCAATAGTCGGAAAGGACAAAAGGCTGAAACTTACTGGAAAGTTTGACTACTTTCAGATCATTCGTGCGAGAAAAAGTGTTGAAAATTTTCTTGAAGGAGATCTTAGAGCAAAGTACTGGGACAACGTCAAGTACAATGACTTGCTTTCCAGCAAAAGAGTTTATGATCTTCAGAAAGAATCTGATTTTGATCTTTTTGCAGAAGTTCTTGCATCATTCTTCTATCCGCCGCTTACTGCAAACAACAATGAATATGCAGCGGCGCTTGTTCAACTGTTTATTAAGTTGTCAAAGAAAGAAGAAATCAAAAATGCCGGAAAAAATTTTAGTTAGGTTGTGTTTTCTTTCATTATAAATTATTATATTTGAAACCGTAGTAAATTAGCTACACAACTTAACAATATTGTTTAAAGAGGTATAGAAAATGGGAAATTTTGAATCTTCCGCTACTTTTGATTCGTTAAATTCTGACGAAATCGTTGCCGGTGCTCTCCGTAAGATCAAGGCTCGTACTGCAAAGCGTCTTGAAGGTGCATCTGCATTTAAGAACCCAAATCCGCAGCCTGCTGACAAGGCAGTAAAGGCAGCTATTGACAGCGGCGACGAAAAGAAGATCCAAGTTGTCATTGATGCTTTCGTCAAGTACTGGCAGGAAGAAGCGTTCAACATGGGCTACAGGAAAGCTCTTACTGAAACCGCTGGAGATTTGGAAAAAATCGGTCTTTAATCGGCAAAAACTTAAAATATGTGTAATAAAAGTGCCCATTTTGCATAAATTTGGGCACTATTTTTTCTTTAACGTCTGAGAATAAGATAAAAAACTTCAAACTTGGGGATTTATATGAAAACTCTCACTGCACTGCAACTAATCAGCGAAACCTGTGAAAAATGCGGCGTTAAGTTCAATGCATCTACAGGAATAATTACTGTAACAGATCTTAAAATTCCGAAGAAATTTGCTACTACTGGAACAGGAATTGTTCCGACTATTCTTCAGGTCGGCGCAGACAGAAATGGCAATGCGTTTGTCGGTGTAGTAAACTTTGATGATCTTGATGTAGTCTTTAAGAAAGAAGGCGTCGTAAAAGCATCAAGCACCCATCTTAAGTTGCCAATCGCCTTGCATGGTGTTTCAGGAAATCTTTTCGGCAGATATGACCAAGACTTGTTTACCACGAAAGGTTCTATCTATAAGAAATTGACTACTGAAGATGAACTTAAAGAATGGCTTGAGTCTTTTCCTGCTGAAGTTGAGGTTATGAGAACTCAACATAAGGAACTTTCTGAAGTTCTTAAGCAAATTAAGACAGAAGGTAAGCAGTACAAAGACATCATCACAGCATGTGGTATTAACAGCACTAAAGGCCGTGAAGCACGCAACACTTATGAGGATATGATCCTTCAGAAAATCCGCAAGTTGACGAAGAGAGAAGAAATTCTTAAGGCTCAGCGAGGATTTGTGTTGTAAAATGAAAAAGTTTGTAAAGACAGCGTTCACACTTCTTGTGCCCGCTATTGTTTTTACTTTAATTAAGCGGGAAAAAGGAATACTTTCTGACATCAGAATAGATAATCTAAAAAGGAGATTTGGAAAATGATGTTGAAGTATATCAAGTACGTCACGAAGGATGGAAAATCAGTTCAAGGCAGACGAGATGCAGGTCTTTCTGCATTTACGCCGCTTGAAGGCTCTCTCTATAATGAAGAAGATTATGAAACTTTCATTAAAGAAGCAGTGACTGAACTGAAAGACGAGAAAAGCATCGTTGCTTGTGTGAATATCTACAATCAGCAAGGTGATTTTCTTAAATCTTATGACGTAGAAAACTTAGAAGATGAAGAACCGCACAAGTGGAATATTTATGCGGACATAATGCCGATCTTGATGCACCAGGAAATTCCTCAGTGGCGTAAGATTGGACAACTTGTTTAAAAACAAAAGGAAAACTTATGTACGGAAAGAAACTTGCATACATTGCGAAAGTTAATGAAATCAGAGAAATTCCTAATGCAGATAAAATTGAACTTGCAACTGTGATGGACTACACAGTTGTCGTTAAGAAAGGCGAGTACAAGCCAGGCGATCTTGCACTTTATGTTGAAGTGGGATCTATCTTGCCAGATGGTTTAAGTCCAGAAGACAAAGAAAAGTATGATTCAGTCTTTAACGGCACTTTCTTCAAAGACAAGGTAGCTTCTGAAGCAGAAATTAAAGAAGTACTTGCTGCAATTCAAGCAAAGTCTAAGTACCCATACTTTGAGTTCCTTCGTCAAAAGCACTTCCGCATCACTAACTGGAAGTTGAATAAGTTTGGCGTCGTTTCTCAAGGTATTCTCTTCAAGCCAGAAGAGCTTGGCATTATGAAAGTCAAAGAAGGACTTGACTATACTGAGCAATTCAACATCACTGAGCCTGTTGAAGACGATGAAGAGGCAGGCGTAAGCGGACAAAAGGACGGATGGTTCCTTCGCAAGTTGATGCGTTATGGTTGGTTCCGTGCTCTTCGTAACAGAAAGAGAATCGTCGAGTCTTGGGATCCTTCTTTCCCAGGAAAATCTGATGAAGAGAACGTCCAAAAGCTCTACACCCGTATGTTCAATGAGCATAAAGATGAAGAGTGGGTCGCTACTGAGAAGTTGGAAGGACAAAACATCTCTATCTTCTCTGAGAACTACACTAAAGGCATCTTCTTCCGTAAGGAAGATAAGAGAATCGGTGTCTGTTCTCGTACCCGCCGTCTCCGTGAGAACGGAACTGGCAAGAACTTCTGGCGTACTGTAAAGCGTCTTCACCTTGATGAGAAAATCAAGAATATTCCTGGTGAATGGTGGTGCCGCGGTGAACATTGCGGACCTGGCATTCAAGGAAACATCTACCATCTTGAAGATACAGAAGTAATCTTCTTTGATTTCTACCGTAAAGAGTATGAAATCGGTAAGAACGGAAAACCAACTTCTAAATTCAAGTGGGTGAAGTTGAACTTTGAAGAGTCTATCGCTTTCGCAAAGCAATGGGATCTTCCTTTCGTTCCTGTTCTTGATGAACATTACAAGTTGCCAGAAGGCCGCGTGAATGAGAAAGGTGTTCAAGTCTCTGGAGCAGACATCATGCTTCAACAATCTGACAAGAACACTGTTTTCGGAAAGAATCTTGCTCACAAGAGAGAAGGATTCGTTCTTCGCCTTCGTAACAACTACAATGTGTCCTTTAAGGTTAAGAATCCTAACTACAGCATTTAGGAGTCCTGAATGGCTACACGTTCTATGAAGGTGTTGAAGACGCTTGCTGACACGGCGTTTGAACCTGAAAAGAAAACAAAGAAGGAAACGAACATAAGTCTTCGTCTAGAGGGTTCGTTCTCTCTGACGATTAGATTGTGTCCTTCAAAGTAAAGAAAACATTTAGGAGTTGACATGGCTGAAGAAACGAAGATAGAAAATCATCGCTTTAAGATAACGATTGAGACCCGAGAAATCATTTATACAGACCCGAAGACTCAAGCTCAAATTGTTTATCAACGAAGAGAGAAAATGACCTTCAAACGCTATGGAAAAGATGAGAAAGCGGCACTAGAGGCTCTTAAACAGACACTATTGCCTTACTTCTCTACGGATTATGAAATCCTTTCATGCGAAGAAGATAAGACAAGAACAGTAAAGTAGAAAGAATTTCAGTTTCTTTCGGGAGTTTCGGTTGACATTCAGCCGAAACTTTTTTATTTTTGAAATAGGAGAAAACATGCAGACAATAATCAAGTTTTTCATCAAGATAGCTCTTTACTTTCAGTCGCAGATTTCTGCTTTTAACACTGACGCTCTTGTAGTTCCGCCTACTTGGGATTCTCCAGACTTAAAGTCTTCTGTGGAAAATGTGTATCTGTTTGTTAAAGACCTATTTCACATCTATTTCTGGCCTTCTATTCCTGCAATAGTCGTGCTTACCATCTTAATCCTTTTCATTTAAGCAACCTATGACACTTATTGACCAACTTCTTGAGAAATTTCCGTCTCAAACGGAAGAAATACTAAAGTATTCTGCCCACTTAGAGAGATATTGGGTTCACTCTGACCTAGAGAAACTATTTGTGCCGGAAAAACCGTATGCTCATATTCTTATTGAAGCATGGGAAGCACGCTCTAAGAATGATTTTGGACAGTACACTCGTCTTATGGCGCAGTTTTCACAGGAACTTCAGAAAGACAAGGACTTTCTTATCGCTTATGCACACAGTATGAACATCCAAAAGTCTGATGAAGAGCTTGCTAAGATGTCTAAGACAGAAATCTTAAATTTAATTCAAAACTAAGGAGAGACTATGCATTTCTACTTTTATGGACTTGCTGCAGACCCGCTTACCAAAGGACACATCACAATCATCAAGAGTCTTATTAAGCGATTAAAGGAAGATGAGACTCTTCACATAATGATTTCTAACAATGATGAGAAGATTTATTCCGCTCCTGCCCAGGATCGTCTTCAGATTCTCGATGATGTTGTGCATGATATTCTTCTTAACAAGGAAGTCAGAGGAACAGTAAGTACTTGCATTCAGAATGAAAGAATGCACTATTTCCTTAGAAAGAATTTCTCTCAACTGAAGGACGAAGACATCATAATCGTTGTTGGCGATGACGAATTTGAATCTTTGCTCCGTCATGAATGGGTAAATTCGGAACTTCTTTTGCAGAATTTCAGTTTCCTTGTCTTTTCTCGTGAAGGAAAGGACGATTGGAAGAGAAATCCAATTTCTACTGAAATAAAGTACAAGACAGTTGATCTTAAAGTTCCAGATACATCTTCTACAAGAGCAAGACGCTTGCTTCTTCGTGATCCTGACCTTCATTATGATGAAGACGTCAAGTTTTTGCTTACGCATCAGGTCTTCAGAGAAATCAAGAAGCGTGCTCTGTATAAGCAGAACCCGCCAACCTATGAACAAGATCAGAAAGCCTACTTGAAGACATACGAAGAGATGAAGGAAAAGAATCATTGGGGCGAGCCTTCGGTCACTACTGACGTTGTCGCCTTCAATGGAAACAAGATTCTTCTTATTCGTCGTGGGAACTATCCTTACAAGAACTATTGGGCTCTTCCTGGTGGATTCTTTGAAAAGACTGACGCTGACCTTTCTTATGGCGCTGCACGAGAACTTGGCGAAGAGACAGGCATTATGCTAGATCCTAAGGACTTTGAACAGATTAAGGCCTATGGGCATGCATTTGACCCAAGAATGAAGATCGTTGATGTCGCCTTTGCAGTACGTGTACCAAAGAATAAGATGGCCGATGCAAATGGACAAGATGACGCAGCTGAAGCAAGATGGTTTGCCCTCAACGACTTGCCTCGCCTTGCATTCCATCATGCTGACATTATCAATGACTGGGGAAACAAGTCTGGCAGATGGGACGGCTAGTCAGAAAGAAATGAATTTATTTTCAATAATGAGGGTTTACAAATGACCCTCATTTTTTTATATTTTGTCTGTAAACAAAAAGGAAAACAAAAATGAATCACCTTCCGCAAATCATTACCAATTTGACGGACAATGACTATTATAAGTACAGCATGGGTCAGTTGTTCGTCCACCAGTTTCCTGACGCTACATGCGAATGGACTTACAAGAACCGAGATCCTGAACGAAAGTTCACAAGGGAAATGATAGATGAGATTAACTATCAGCTTGACCTCTATTCTCGTCTTCGTTACACACAGTGGGAACTTGAGCACTTTGCTAAGATTGACCACTTGAAGGCAGACTACATCAAGTTCCTCGGTCAGTACACTGTTGACCGCAATAACATCACTTGTACATACGACGAAAAGATTCAGCAGCCGGATATTCACTTCCGTGGCTTTAATGAATATGAATCTTATCATGAAGTTCCGACGATGGCGATTGTTTCGGAAGTTTGGTTCAGAATGAATTACACAAAGGAACAGCAAGAAGAGATCATCGCCGACGCAAAGGAACGCTTCCTTGAAAAGTTGAGAATGCTTGTTGAAGGCAAGATCACAATTGGTCAGTTTAGCGAGTTTGGTACTCGCCGCCGCTTCTGCAAGGAATTTCAGGAATGGGCATTGAAGACCCTCTTCACTTGGATGCAGATTTACCCGATCTTGAAGAAACTTTTCGTGGGTACATCTAACGTTTATTTCTCGTTCCTCTTCGGTTGGAATCCTAAGGGAACGATGGCTCATGAAGCAAACGAACTTGTGGGTCAGGGTTATGACTGGCACAACCCAGCATACTCGAACTACTACTTGATGAAGCACTGGATTAAGGAATACGGCGTTAAGAATGGTATATTCTTGACTGACTGTATCACGACTGACTGTTTCTTGCTTGACTTCGTTGATACTTACGCAACAGTTTTCGCCGGTTTGAGACATGACTCGGGAGATCCAATTGTGTGGGGCGAGAAGATGATCGCCCACTACGTCAAGCTTGGTATTGACCCGAAGACGAAGACATTGCTTTTCAGCGACAGCCTTGACTTTGAACGTGCTGCCAAGATCTACGCACGCTTTAAGGACCGTATCAATGTCGCATTCGGAATTGGTACTTGGCTTTTGAATGACACAGGTCACTTCAAGCCGATGAATCAGGTCATCAAGCTTACTGAAGTCAACGGCATTCCAGTCTGCAAGATCTCCGACGCTCCAGGCAAGTTTATGGGCAAGAATGAAGAGTATCATCAGTACTTGCAGCGTGCCATTGACTACCGTGTTAAGAATCATATCGTTCTCACCGCAAGATAAGGAAAAAAGAAAATGGAAATTAAAGACGAAGAAACCCTCTTTGTTGGCGTTGACTGCCAAAATGACTTCATTGATGGCGCTTTGCCGAACCCTCGTGCTCAGGCTAAGGTCCAAGCAATTTGTGAAAAGATCAGAAATCACAAGGGTCAGCTCATCATGACTCACGATACACACTTTAATAAGATTCAGGTTGAAAGCAACTGGCCTCCGATGGGTGGAAAGCCTTATGAAGAAACTTTGGAAGGATCTAAAGATGGACATGGCATTCCAGTGCATTGCATCAAGCTGACTGAAGGATATGAAATTCAGAAGGACATTCTTGCAGCTTGTAAGTCGCTGAATGAAGAAGGCAAGCCTGCCCGCTTCTTTGCCATTGACAAGTACACGTTTGGCTGGGACGGCTGGAAGGAATACCTCAAGTCCTTCAAGTTTAAGAAGATCGTCGTCTTCGGGTTTGTCGCTGGCATTTGCGTTGATAGCCAAGCAACTATTTTCCGTGCATTGTATCCGAATCTTCCGATTGAAGTTGATGCAGCATGTACTGCTGGCTTCACCGAAGAAGACGAAAAGGCTGCTTATCTCGTTATGAGAATGAAGCAGATTGACGTCGTAAATGAATAACTAAACTGGCGCCCACTAAGGGCGCTTCTTTTTCAAGGAACTTTTTATGTTTGACTTTCTTTTTGGAAAAACTGAAAAACTCAATCTCATTAAACTCTATGATGAGGCTCTTGCTTTTGCAGATGAACTAGGATTGAAACCTGCAGCTCGTACATTAACGGATAGGCCGCTTCGCTTTTACATTCCTAACATCAAGTGTTCTGATGATGGCGACTACTTCATGTCAATCTACATGCATAAGATCCTTGGTGAAGATGTGCCTTTTGGGATTAGTTTGCCCAAACGCTATGTGTTTTACAAGTCTTCTGGGAATCTTTCTATTGAACATTCTGACTTTGGCGAATCTAAGTTGCCGACTGACATTGCATGTACACGACCTGCTTGGGAAAAAGCAAAGAAAAAGATAAGGCTCTTGCATGGCAATCTTCTACATGAATATAATGAACAGCTGCAGGCATTGAAGCAACTGCAGATTTTTAAGTCACAGATGAACTTTAAGGCGTAAGATGAAATTTCTTCAAAAACTCAAAGCATTTTTGATGTTCAACTTTACCGAACAGATTGAAGCGGAAGAAATGTTTCAGGATGTGATGAACATAGTCAATCAGTTCAATCTGACTAATGTATCTATGAATAATGAAGAGCTGAAATACATTTTTCCCGGCATAAAAGATATTACATTCTATGCTGGCGGCTTAATCTATGTTCATAATAAGGTGAAAAACGGCCTTCGTTCTTTATGGGAGATTAAACTTGCGAAGAAGGTTACCTTTTTGCCTGCTGACAACAAGTACGAGACATCAGGTTCCATAGAGTATCCGCTATGTGCTTACTATCCAGACAGACGAATTTCTTACAATAAGCATCTTTGGAAAAGACGTATTAAAAAGCTGACTAAACAGCTTGAGCAACTTCAACGTTTCACTTTAAGAATGAATAACATGCATAAACTAGTGAACATGTATGTAGACGCACAACAATATCAAGGATAGGAAAATGATTTTCTTACGTTACTATAAGAAACTTTCGTTTGAGGAAGTTACAGTTGACTTATTCAAGCTCATAAAAGAACTTGGCCTTGTCAGAATTGAAGAAAAGCCCGGTACTGAAGTTCTTGAAGCCAGCGAGGAGGCTTATGCATTTCCTCAGACATCGCAAGTCGTTTCAGATGTAATCATCAAGATTCAGTATGCGAAGATCGGCGAACAGTATGTTCCAAAAGATATTGAAGTTCCAGTCGCTGAAAAATCCAATATTAAGAATATGTTCAGCGTGAATTTTTATACAAGAGGCAAGCTAACTGGCTTTCTTGCAGTTTCGCCGAACTGTACTAAGTCATTCAGTTATGGGCATCTGATTACCCAGGCAAAATGGGAAGACTGGAAAAATAACTTTAAGAAAGGTGTGAACTATCTTTATCAAGAAGGCGCATTAAAGAACATTCATTTCACTTTGAAGAATTTTGAAGAAACAGTGAAAAAATTAAAAACAGAAATTCCAACTCAAACAATAGGAGACTGACTAAATGGAAATCAATTACACTCAACTCGCTAACGACTGCGTCCAATGGATTAAGGACAAGGGCATTAAGAAGGCTATCGTCGGTATTTCCGGCGGAAAGGATAGCACAGTAGTCGCTACTCTTTTGGTTAAGGCACTTGGAAGAGAAAATGTTTTCGGACTTCTTATGCCGTGCGGTCCGCAGAAGGACATTCAAGACGCATATCGTGTTGTGAACTACCTTGACATTCCATTTGATGAAATTGACATCAATGGCGCTTATAACGAATTTGCTGCTGCTATCCCGGGATTTAACAACTCCTATGATGCAAAGACAAATCTTCCTGCCCGTCTTCGTCTTGCTTTGCTTTTCGCATATGGTCAGACAATCGGCGCTATGGTCGCTAATACCTGTAACGCCTCGGAAGATGCAGTAGGATATGCAACTTTCTTCGGCGATAACGGCGGATCGTTCGCTCCTATCGCCAAGCTTACTACTGAAGAAATCATCAATCTTGGAAAGGAACTCGGTCTTCCTGCAGAATTTGTTGAGAAGACTCCAGTTGACGGACTTCAGCCGTTGAGCGATGAAGAGAAACTTGGATTTACTTACCGAGAAGTTAATGAACTTATTCGCGATGGCAAGCGAAACACCAACTACAATCAGATCGTTGATATGTACATGAAGAACAAGTTCAAGACAGAAATCGTTAACATTCCGGCATTTGAACCTGGCCTTCCAAACTACATTACTGGCGAAAATGTCAAGGATGAAGTTCTTGATGACAATGCACCGGCAAGATTCCGTAAGAAGCCAGTCGCTATTGAAGCAATTAGATGGACAGGCAACAACTTTGATGCAGTGAAGAAGTTTGCAGGCGACAATGTAAGAATTGAAAACGGCGAACTTGTTGTCGTAACTCTTGAAGACGGCAAGGAAGGACAAGCAAAGCATGCCGCTACTATTGGCGACTACGTCATCAAGGGCGTGCAAGGCGAGTTCTACTTCTGCAAGCCGGATATCTTTGCAGCAACTTATGACCTTGATTAGTTGCCTGCTTAATCCGCAGAAAGAAAAGTAAAAATGGGGGTTGCCAAACTCCCATTTCTTTTTTAAATTTTGACTATCAAAAACAAATAACAAAAGATTCAAACAGCAAAGAAACAAATGAATCTTGAAGGAGTATAAAATGGGATTTTATGATAAGCTCAAGGAAGTTCTTGACAACCGTAAGACTTTAACCGAGAATGGCGCTGTGGCCTTTGAGACTTCAGGTTCTGCCCTTGTGGATATGAACTTTAAGGTCGCTTCTTACCGCCGTAAGGAAGAGAAGGAAATCTTGGGTGACTTCTTGAAGGCGTACACAGAAAATCCGGAGCTGGCTGTCAAGTGGATGTTCTATGCGGGCGATGTCCGTGAAGGACTTGGCGAACGTCGTCTTTTCAAGATCTTGGTAAAGAATGTCTTGCCAGCACATCCAGAACTTGTCAAGTACATTGCGGAATATTCCCGCTTTGACATTCTTATGGAACTTTTTGATACTCCTGCAGAAAAGATCATGCTTGAGTTCGTAAGCGCTCAGCTTGCTTCAGACATTGCCAACATGGCAGCCGGAAAGGGAGTTTCTCTTCTTGGCAAGTGGTTGCCTTCCGTGAACACTTCGTCTCCAAAGACTCGTGCTCTTGCACAGAGATTGTGCAGAGCGTTGGACTATAAGCCAGGCGAGTACCGTAAGACTTTGTCTGCTCTTCGTAAGGTGATTGATGTCACTGAAGTGAAGATGTGTGCGAAGGAATGGGATAAGATTGACTATCAGAAGGTTCCTTCTAAGGCAAACTTGAACTATAACGCTGCATTCTTGAAGAATGACGAAGCACGTCGTCGTGAATTCTTGTCTAAGCTTGTAAAGGGCGAAGTCAAGGTAAATGCTGGCGCTGTCTTCCCGCATGAAATTGTCACTAAGTACCGTAAGGACGCTCAGTATCAGTTTGATGCGAACTTGGAAGGCGCATGGAAGAATCTTCCAGCAAGAGACGCTTCTCAGAAGCCAATGATCGTTGTGCGAGATGGTTCTGGCTCTATGGAGTATAGAGTTGATTCTAAGGCAGGCACAACTGCACTTGACATAGCGACTGCTTTGTCTGTATACTTCTCTGAGCATACTTCTGAGGCTTACAAGGATAAGTTCATCACTTTCTCTACTAAGCCTAAGTTGGTTGACTTGACTGGTCTTCCAGACCTTGCTTCTAAGTTGAAGACCGCAGACGCCTATGCTGAGTGCTCAAACACTAACATTGAAGCAGTCTTTGATTTGGTTCTTGATGTCGCAGTTAAGAACCACGCAAAGCAGGAAGACATTCCAGAAATTCTTGTCATCTCTGACATGGAATTTGACGGTTGTGCTTGCTCAAACGCAACTGCTAACCGTTACGGCGGATGTCAGGGTTCAATGAACAAGACTTTGTTCGAGACCATTGAGAAGCGCTGGAACTCTAAGGGTTACCAGCTTCCTGGCCTTGTCTTCTGGAACATCAACTCCAGAACAAATGCAGTTCCTGTCCAACAGAATGCTCTTGGTGTGAAGTTGGTATCTGGCTTCAGCCCAAACATTCTTGGTGTGGTGATGTCTAACCAAAAGATGGCTCTTGACGCTTTGAAGGAAGTACTTCTTTCTGACCGTTACAAGAAGATCGTCATTTGATAAATAATCTTGAGCGAGATGGTAGTTGCTTCGCCATCTCGCTTTTCTTTTTTATGCAAGTGCAGAAAAAGAAAGTTCTTAGAAGCAGTTAGAATACAATTTTGGTTCTAAAGGATTGAGAAATTATGAGTGAACAAGTAGGATTTTCAACTATCGCAGACGCTATGGCAGATGTAGTCTTTGGAATAGCAAATTCCAATGAAGGTCTTCCAGGAGCCAAGCTTGCTAAGGACATCGCTGCTGCTGTAAAGCAGAATGAAAAGATCCTTAACAAAGAACTTTTTGAAAACATTCCTGCAAATATCTTCTACGATAAGAACGGCGCAAAGCACATTGAAGTCGCTATTCCTGGAAAGACAAAGGAAAACGTCAAGCTTTCCGTTGTTGCTGCAAAGGACGGAAACGTTCTTAACATTGAAGTTACCTCCGGTGAACTTACTGACGAACAGAAAGAGCTCGCAGAGGCTAGAAAGAATGGCGAAATGCAGCGCATTAAGGGAATGACCAGTCTTAAGCTTTCTGTAAATCTCGGACATCAACTTGACGCAAGTGCAGAAGCAATTAAGAAAGGCTTGTCTTGTGAAAATGGTCTTTTGACCATCATTGTCCCGAAGGTACCGGAAGTACAGCCTGTTGAAATTACTTTTGATTAGTAATTCTTCTCTTGGGTTGGGAAAAATGAGAGGTGGGTGTTTTGCCCACCTCTTTTTTCGTCTTTACAGATTTTTCTTAAAGTTTTTGAACCGTAGTGGGTTTACAAGTGGCCTAAAAGTTATTAAATTTTAATCGTAAAATTCAAACAGAAGGAAACAAAAATGAAACAACTTACTTTGGAAACTATCAACGCTCTTTATCCGGAACTTAGCACTAGTCGTGTTCCGCCTCTTCAGCTCATGCATATTTTCCGCGGCTCCGATAATGCAGTGATTGACACTTTGCAGTATGCGGTTGTTCTGCCGCCTTGGTGTAGCGGCGTATTTGGACCTACTCAGATGCATTGGGAAGTTCGTCAGGTCAACGGTTGCGTCAGAATCTGTTTTCATCATGAAAATGGACTTTCTGCAAAAGTAAGAGACGTGATTGAACATTACATCAAGAATGACTCTTTCCTGAAGGATCTTAAGCATAATGAACAGGGTTCTTGGCAAGGATATGAAACTGGTGAAATCATTTGGAAAGATATTCCTGTAAATGAAGCAAATGCAAAACTCATTGCTGAAGAATTGGTAAAATTTGCTTGCCGGTTCAGCGGATTCCTTTTCATGCAAATTGAACGAGTACTTGATGTGAAAGAACGAACATTTATTTCACGCCGCTAATCGTCTTTTTAACTGACCAATATATTTTATCACTGCGCTTCTAAAAGAGGCGCAGAAGTCATCTAAACAGGTTTATTTGAGGCGCAAATGATTGCCAAAACATTACAGCAAGTTGCTGCCTTCTTTCGTCGCGGCCATAAGTATGTCTATGATCCGCATAAGAAAGAAGTTTCTAACTATTCGGACGAAGAACTTATTCGCCGAGCAAAGAAACTTGAGGAGACATATGCCCAGCTTGCTAAAATTGCCTTTAGCCTAGGAAAGTACACAATCAATTCTATTGATCTTGCTATTTGCTTTGCTCCTGCGGAAGGTTATAATTGGCGACCGATTGCTCGCATGAGAACTGAGATGCGTGTTGACTCTCCGCTTGCTGGACATGGCAGCCGACTTACTGTTGGTTTTCTTGGACTGAACAAGAAAAATCTTCTTGACTTTTATGGATCTGTGACCACATTCTATCCTTTTCAAGATGACACTGCTCTGCTTGAAAGTCAAAATCTTATTGATGACTACGTTTCTCTTGACTACAACGGACCGACAGTAATTGACATTAAAGAAGAAAACTTTGATAAAGAATGTGAAGATCTGCTTGCAGCAGCAGAGACTGTCTTTACAACTGTCATCAACATTTACGAAGCTGGACGGAAAGACAAAAAGAAAGATCAGATTGTCGCAGCAGCAAAGAACTTTGAGGTTTGATATGAATAAACACGCATTTTATGTTTTCAAAGCAAGATGTGACCAACTAAAGAAACTTAAAGAAGAAGTTGAAACCTACGCTGAAGGAACTGGACTTTTCAAGAACATCGTCCCGAAGTTTCAACGAAGACGAACTCTTGAGTATGTTCCAGAAGAGCATGATTGGACAACACCAACATTTATGGACAATGACACATCTGGGCCTTTCGTTGATGAACTTACATTTGAGTTTAGTAAGTATTATCTTAACTGGAGAGCACTTACATCTCCCAGAGATCAGTTCAACATATCAGCTCGTAGTCAGCCACCTTCCAAACTGATCCGCATAAATGTAAATGATGAAGATTTTGATAAGTGGTTCGTGTTTGTATCAGCTACCTACAAGAAAGTGATTGACGAAACAATTCAGTGGTATCAACAGTACAAGAAAAGAAAGAAATTCACCGAGATTGGCAAAGCTGCCGAACAGTTTGAAGTATAAAATGAAAGACGATTTACGTTTAGAAAAAGAAATCAGAAAGTCTGGATTCTTCTACCGCAAGAGAATTTTGCATGAAGCGTATTATCCAATGACTGATGATGGCAAGAATATTTGTGATCCTGAAGATGGAACTAAACTCTGCTGGATAAGAACAATCATTAAGTTCGTCATTCGTGCACAGCTTGATGTTCCAATGCAGATTGCTTCTAAGAAGCATGTTGGCCAGAAAGTCCGTCATAAAGAGTTTAACATGATCTTTTCTAGAGCAGAAGACAATAAGATTCTGATGGAAATTGATTTCACGACTTATGCAATGCCCGCCCTTTTTGAACGTTTCGGTGAGTATTCATACAGAATCGGTAAGTTAATTTCACAAAAAGAATTTAAGAAGATCATGAAGAACGGCGTCATCTATACTTCGAAAGATCTTGAAAAACTTGCCGCTCAGCATCATAAAGAACTTCAAGAATTGAAGAACGCATTAAAAGCAAACATCATTAAATCTTGTGCAGCGGGATATGAAGTATGAATCTGAGCTATAATTCTCGTTTATTGCCCGCAAGCATAGAACGTGTTGCGAAGATTAATAGAAAGCTATGTTCCCTTGCTGAACGAATTGCGGAAAAGTATCCTGAGTACTTTGGCTATGAATGCAAGATTCCAACACGGTACCCCTATACAGGTCATCTTTATTGCCGAAGCAGCAGTTCAACAATGATGACTTGGACAAGTGCTGGACTTTCCATTTGGCCTGTCGCTTGCTATATGCCAAAAGCAAAGATAATGAACTTCAACAATTATCAACTTGACTACTTTACAGGTTCTAGAATTATTAAAAGCAGTGATGATGAAATCTATTTCATTATTCCAGAAAAGTTTGAGGATTGGCAGAAATTGCCAGAAATGTCACAGGCTGAACGGATTCTCTTCATTGAAGACAGACTGCCTATGTTTATTGATGAACTTATAAAAGACATATTCAGCATAGACAAGATGTTTAAAGAACATAAAATTAGGGAAGCGGCAGCTAAGTATGAGTGATGGATGGTTAGAAGATTTGAAGCCGGGTTACTCAATTGAGAAAGAATATGAGATGCAAGAATATGCGACTGAGCAGTATCATCGTCTTTACTTAGCTTTGAAAAAGATTGATGACAGATTCTATTTCTTGCGTACATCTTGCTATCTGAAGTTCAAAGACGGCGAGAAAAATTCTATCTTTCATCCTATTATCATTTCTTGGTCTTCCAAGTGGGCTCGCATCAATGCAGAGGTTGAGTATGATAGAAAAACCGGAAAGATCCATGATTTTAATGCAGAACGTTACTTTCATGATCTTGAGTGGGCTACTGCAAAAGAAATAAGAGAAGACTGGAAAGATATGATAAAGAACTCCTGCCAACACGTCTATAATGTATGTTGTGAAGCAATTCGTCAAGAGAAAGAAAACTTAAAGTTAGCAAAGCAAAGAGAAATTAGAGAGGCAGCAGCGAAGTATGAGTGAACCGAAAATAATTACGTTGAACCAACTGTCAGAAATTCGTGAACGTGTTACGAAAAGATTTGAAGTACTTGCCAATCAGTTGTGTGAGATTGACGCCCGCTTTACATTTCTTCCGAAATCTGGATATATTAGATTTTCTAACATCGTGAATGGAATGACTCTCGGTTCAAGCGGAGTCGTTTCTTGGTCTTCCAAGTGGGCGCAGGCTTACACGCATCCGAAGTTTGCATTTGATGATGGCAGTATTCTTTCCTTTGATGAAAGACATGATTCAAAGAACCTTCAGACATTTGAGTGGGTCAATGACAGTTTGCTTATTGTTGATTGGAAACATCAACTTGACTGCTACTGCGATGGAATTTATTCTGACTTTGTTCTTGCGCTGAAGAAAGAAGCAGAAATGATGAAATATGTTAAAGAACAGAACATAAAGAAGGCGGCTAAGTTTTATGAGTTATCTTAAAAATGAGTCTGAGAAAGTTTATAAAAGCGCTAATAGAAGACTTCATAAACTTTTTGATGATTTACATCAGCTAGACACAAGATTTTGTTTTGACGACGACTTAGGGTACATAAGATTTCATACATCTACTGGCAAAAACGAATTCATTGTTAGTTGGACTTACACTGGAATGTCACTTAGACTGAGGCCATGTTATGGGACGGACGGTGCTATTAACGAATTTAATTATCTGTATTCCAATTATGATGAAACTCGTAGAGGATTCTACTGGCTTTATCCAGAAACGCATTCACTTAAACCTAACTGGGAAGAAGATCTTGAATTTGAATGCAAGCTCATTTATGATTCTATGGTTGATGCGTTGAAGAAAGAAGCAGAAATGAAACGTAAAATTAAGATTTGGGAAATAAGGCGGGCGGCAAATGTCTTTTGCTAATTATGTTCCGAACAAGATTCTGCCTAAAGAAGAAACTCGCAGAATTCATCAGAAAATAAATGCGATAATGGATGAATTCTTTCAGAAACTTCAGACAATAAGTCAAGGATTTGTGCAAAATCCTGTTCAAGAAATGATCTTCTATAAGGGCAGATCATTTCCACGATTTCCAGTCATTTCTTGGACTGGTAGCTGGGTAATAGTCGGAACTTGTCCCAGCTACAACAAAGACGGTGAACTTATTGGATTTGAACCAGCTGTTGACTTAATAAGACTGCTTTTTAAAGACAAGACTATTCAAAGCACTGAAGTCACAGTTATTGATGAAAACGGCTTTAATGAAAACTGGGAAAAGGAATTAAAGACTATTTTGGAAAAATCTATTCCTTGCTATGAATTTGCAGTTAAGCATGAACATGAATTGATGAATGAAAGAAAATTAAAAGTAATTAAAGAGGCGGCAGAGAAATATGAATCGTGAAGAGATGAAAGATGCTTGGTTAGATTTTCTTTATGACGACATTAAGGAAAGAGCGAAAGACGCAGGTGTTTATAAAATTGATGACGGTTCTAACGGAACTGTTAGCATTTCTCTTGCTGGACAAGATAGCGAGACTATTCTTTTTATGCGGACGGCTACTGGCATCTACGTTTTCTTTGAGTTTTTTATCATCTATAAACATAGCTATGGTTATGATTATGACGTCGTGAACACAAAAGATCTTTCTAACTTTGATACCGAATACAATCAGATCGTCTTTAAAGAAAAACTTTTTGAAGTGACTATCCCAACTAAGCTAACACATGACTTGGAAGAAGCAGAACTGAAGACCGGCATTCAGTCATGGGATAAGACTTTTTCTGCTGAGTTTTTTAAGAACTTACTAAAGAAATGTGCGAAAGCGCAGAAGCATTATAAAGAATTAATCATCAAGGGCGCAGCAGAAAGTTTTCAGATGTAAATGACAAAAATCTATACAAAAGTTGTGTAGATTTTGTTATATTTTATTCGTAAGGTAAGCAAATGAAATTGTTTTCTAAAGCAGAAATTGATGAAATTCTTAAGCTTCCTATTCTGCAACAGTTTGAACAGCAGAAGGACAAGTATTATGATGCAAATCTTGGTTTTGACTATAAGTTTGTCTTTCCTGGCCTTAGGCCTGAGCATTGGACAGTTAAGATTGTTTCTTGGGATAAAGAAACTTACGCAGTTTATTGTGTATTAGAAGTGGTTTACGATTATAATAGAGAAGTTTATGTCACCAGAAATTCTAATAGAGTCGCTTCTATTGAAGATGTTGAATTTCTCGTTAAGAACTGGCTTGACGCCTATGAAAGGAAAGTTAAAGAAGTCGCAGCAAAGAAAAAAGAATTGAAGAAGGCAGAAATTGAACTTGCAGCAGCGGAGTATGAAAATGACATTTGAAGAAATGACAAGAAAAATGAATGAAGTCGGACCTTGTACCGGCTGTGGACAGTGTCATAAAGACGGTACCTGTCTTTTAGATGAAAAAAGAATGAAGATCTTTGAAGAATACAAGAAATCAAACAATCTTTAAAGGAGAATAAAAATGAAACGATTTTTTGAATCTCTTATCATTTATCCAATTGGATTTGGATTAAGCGTTATGTTTGCATTGCACGACTCCATTGAAGGATCTGATACATTTGGGCGTGCTTTCAGCCATGCTTGGACAGATTTCACAGAATGCATGAAGGATGACAAATAATGAATGTAACAGCATTTGAAATTAAAGACGGGATGGACGAATCCCAAATACCTGACTGGGTTAAAGACGCAGCGATGGCAAAAGAAGTCACGGTTACTCTTCCGTTTCTTGCTGATTGCCTCGTGAAGAATAAGATTTTCACATCAAAGTCTGAAGCAAGAAGCATGATGAAGAATCGTGGCCTGAGCATCTTCTGTTATGAAGGACATGGTTCGAAGTTCCAGATTGAAGGCGACAACTACAAGACAGTTGATAATAAGTCAGTCACGTCTTTCAATGACAAGTCTGCAGTTATCACCGATCCTCAGGTGAGATGGTGTCTTCTTGATGGAGACATCGTTAAGATTGGTTCAAGACGTTTCATTAAGATCGTGGAGGAGTAAATGTCTTATCATGAGAAACTTTATGAAGGCTTGAAGAAATTTAAGGAAGCAAAAGAGGCTTGCAAGAAGGACATTGCTTTGCCTAACCCAGGAACAGCAGCGGATTTTTGGAAGCAGCATGCTGAATTTTATGCAGATTTTTGCGACATGAAAGATGAAAAGATAAAGGAACTTGAACAGAAACTCAAGAAACAGAAAAGAATATCAGAGATCCTTGACTCTTGCTGGCATGAGGCCGCTAAGTATGGAGAAATTGATATTGACAGCGAGAACTGGCCTGCAGAAATTGCGGAACTTGAATTTTTAGGCTACTATGAAAAGGAGTAAAACATGTTTAAATGGATGTTGTCTAATGATAATGTAAAAGACTTGTGGAATGCAATTTCCAGAAACAATAAAGAAATTAGCAAGAAAGATCAAGAAGACTTTGATTGTGCTATGTTCATTTCACATGCTTTGTTCGCTTTGATTGGCGCCATCATTACAGGTATCAATACATTCCTTGGATGTTATGTGTTGGTCTTTTTGGCGGCTGCGATGATTATTGGAATCATCTGGGCTAGCTTTGACATTCATGGTAAGTTGGCAGCAGGATACTTCTTCGCGATGTCTGCATTTAGCTTTGCTTGGGTAGTCTACTTGCCGATCTTGCTTATTGTTTTGATTTTCTCTTCACCAATTATCATCACATCTTATCTGGAGTTTAAGAAAAATGAGTCTTTTAGATGAAGCAAAAGCCGCTTCTGTTGAATTTGACAAGAAACAGGAAATTGATTTAACATGACTGGTTTAGAAATAGGGCAAGGATTTGATTATCTCCGTTCAATTGGTTTAAGTCAGTTTATAAGCCATGCAGACGGAGATATTCGTTTTTCTCCACCGGATTTTGATTACTCTCGTTGGATTGTAAGATATGATGCCGACAATAAAAGCTTCTGTGTCATTACTGTCGTTCATAATTCACCGACTTATCCTTATGACTTTAACACATATAATGCAATTTACGCAAAGAATGTTAAAGAATTAGAGCAGATGACGCAGAAAGCACTTTCTTTAATCAAAGATGGCCAGAAACGACAAGCCGACATGAAGAAGGAAGCTAAGTTAAAAACAATTACATCAGCCGCTGAACCTTGGGAAAGATAATGTCTTTGGGAAAATTTCAAAAGAAAGGGATGAGATATTTAAACTCTCTCCCTAATGTTGTCTGCAAATGCAATCCTCCACAGGGTACGCGTAGCTTTGCTTCTTACAGTTGGTATCTTGATGATATGGAAGAATATGAATATTTTGCACGAATGAGTGAGACTCAATCATCTTTTGTCGTTCTTACACACTGTAGTTTTTACAGAATAGGAAATGACAATAGAATGTACACGTCCGGTGGGCGGGCAGTTTGTAAAATGCAAGATTTGAAGATTGCAGTTGGTAAGATCTTAAAAGAAATTGAAGAGGTAAGAAAATGCCGAGCTGACTACCTTAAAGAACGCAAAACGAGAGCAATCATGAGAGCAGCAGGAGAATATGAAGCATGATTTTAGAAGAAGTTGATAAGTGCATTGAGTATCTGAACAATGAAGTTTCTGGTCTATCTCTTAAAAATGGAGATACTGGAAATCCTTGGAAAGATGCAGTTAAGCGTTGGTTTCCTTCTGAACTTACATGGTATGAATGGTTAGTGAAGTATGAGGCTGACCTGAGCATTGCTGGCAAGGACTGTTATAAGATCAGAGTCATTACGAATAGTTTTGTGGAAGGCGGTTATCCTTTTGCGATTCATTTCATTTCTCCGATCCGCGTAGATACATTCATAGCATTTAAAGGACATCTTCTTAATGCATTTAAGATATATGCCAAAGCTCGGAGACAGCAAGCAGCACGTCTTCAAGAATGGAAAAAAGGACAGATTAAGAAAGCAGCTGAAGGATTTGAAGCATGAATTTTGTCTCAATTGATGAATACCGTGTATGCAGGAAATTCCTTTATTCTAAGAACTTAAGAAGAGTGAAAAACGGTGATGGTAACACGACTTTTGACTGGTATGCAGACGGATACACCGAAGGACAGTGGTTTGTTCGAGAACAGTGGTCAAAAGATGGCCTTAATATGTACATCGTTACGAAAGTTAAGTTGGAAGAAAAAGCGCCTTATAAAGTTCATGCTTACATGTGTACATCAATTAGAGGAGCATGGCAACTTGCCGACGGAATAAAGCAAGCAGACACACTTTATCAAGATGCGATGAAGCATGTACAGAATCTCATAAAAGAAAAGAAAGCAAAAGAAATCACTGAATGTGCTGAAGGATATGCATTATGAACTATTCAGAACAGGAAAAATGTAAAGAGTATCTTAAGCATACTGATCTTGTCTGTACTAAGCATGATACTTTGTATTCAGATGATGATGTCTGTTCATGGACAAAAGAAGGAATGACTAAGTATGAATGGTTTGCTTACTTTAATAATAAAGAACACATCTTTAAAGTAGTTAAGTATGTTCAATGCAAGAGCTATCCGCCTTTTGAAATCGGTACGTTTGACCCTGACATAGCTGTAAACTTTGCTGAATTTAAAGAACTGTTGGAAAAAGCATTTAAACAGTATGATGCGGCTTTGCGTGTTCAGGCTAACTATAGAAAGAAGCAAAAAGAGAAAGAAATGAAAGCGGCTGCTGCAAAGTATGAGGCATAAGTATGATGGATACTGGTAAAGAATATTTCATAAAGTATGCTAGGAAATCACCTTTTAAAGAAACGATAGATCATGGCAAGATTTATTTTCATCCTCGTGAATCTGACTTCCTTGAATTTGTAGCCTGCATAACAGACACTTCTGCGCTTATAACACATGAGATGTACGTTGAAGGATCTTATCCCAGAATTGAGACACGAAACGTAAATTCATGCTATGAATTTCAGAGATTTAAAGACACGATGGACCGCATGACGGAAAATTATTATCTGGCTCAAAAAGAGTATGAAAAACGAATGAACAAGTATAAAGAAAAACAGATAAGAAAGGCCGCAGAAAAATTTTGTGAATAATCGTCAAAAGTCTATACAAAAGTTGTGTAGATTTTGTTATATTTTATTCGTAAGGTTAAGTATGAAGCCAGAAATTGAAAAATGCGTTGAGTACATTAGACAGTTTCCGTTAAAAGAAGAACGCACATATTACAGCACTTACTGGTTTCCGCCAGAATCAACTCCTAAAGAGTGGATTGCCTGTCTTACAAGCAGCAAGAAGGATATGCTTTCTGCACGTCGTGTGGAAGTAATGCGTGCTGGAGATGAAGTCTATCTTGTCACTGCGGGTTCAGAAGCGTTTGTCAATTTTAGCAGATTTAAGGAAAATGTTGACTCTGCAATGAAAGAATATGCAGTCGCACAGAAAGACAGAATTGAACTGCTGCGGAAATTGAAAGAAGACAAAATAAAAACGGCGGCACTTGAATATGTTGACTAAGAAAACTAAAAAGATGATGCAAGACTATCTTAACTCGCTGCCTTTAGAGAAAGAACGTAAAGGCAGCACCACATTTTGGTTCTTGCCTGAGACAGATTCAGAAGAATGGATTGCTTTTATTGATAACATTTGCCGTGTCGTTACAGAAGTAAAAGTGGAAGAACATCCTAGATTCGGTCCGCAGATCAATACTTATCAAGCTACGACTTTCAAGGTTTTTAGTGACTTTAAGAATACAGTAGACTATGCGATGGTGCTGGCTGAAAAAGCACAGCGTAAGTATCATTTCATGCGGAATGAATGGAAAGCAGAACACATCCGTGACTGTGCTAAAGCCTATGAGGTCTGATATGGAAAATGAAGAATTTGTACAGCAGGCCGCAGAATATCTTGATAAGTTGCCGCTTAAGAAATTCACAAATAATTCTGTTGGTGTTACATACTGGCGTATGCCGGAGGCAGACGAAAGCGAATGGATTGCATGCATCACTAGCGATTCTAAAGACACTGTCAGTATCATCACTAAAGTAAAAGTGGAAGAACATCCTAGATTGGGTGCTGTCATCTTAACACGATCTGCTTTTTCGGTGTATGATTACATGTCATTTAAGAACAAGATAGACACTATAATGAAAGACTGTGAAAGAGCACAACGAAAATTTTATTCTAAACTGAAGAAATGGAAAGCAGTACAGATAAAGGATTGTGCTAAGAATTTTGAGGTCTGACATGCACATTTATGAAGTCACTGAAAAAGAACCGAAAGAATCTAGCTATAAAGTTAAAGTTGCTTCTCTTGCAAATTTTATAGGCAACTTACCAGCAGCAAGAACGAGAAAGATACATTCAAACACTGTCTGGAAGAATCCAGCAACCGATCCTTGTGATTTTGATGAAAAGGACGATGATTTATGTTGAAACTTCATTACATAGCATCTGATACAAAGAAAGAATTTGACTTTGAATGGAAAAACGTTGTCTTGCTTGGTGGCGGTGACACCAACCTTCGAGCAACAATGATGTCCGACTACGTTCCCGGCGTTAAGAATCGTTTCTGTCCAGTAGGTCAGGAAATCTTTAAAGATGGCGTCATGACTATCTCGTGTTTTGATGAAAAGACAATCACGACATGGATTAAGTACTACATTGACTGCCATAATGAAGGTAAGAATCCGTTTGATGAACCTGAAGAAATGAAGGAAGCTCGCCGTCTTGAATATGCATATCTTGACACCTTGTCTAAGGAGACTTACATTGACTATCTTGAGTCTTCTGAATACAAGCTTGAAGAAATGATGGAACAGTTAGTCAACTCTAAGGTCGGCGATAAGTATGAAGAATTTCAGCAGACACAGAACTCTAAGCTTAAAGAACCTGATGACGATATGTTCAATCAGATTACAGTAAATGACTTCAAGAATTACTTGATTAAGCGTTTTGATTTTAAGTTTAGCGATGTGTCATACACAGAAGTAAGAGTATGAAAGACAGACACAGAAAAGGCTACTTTGAAGAGTACGCTAAAAGAACTGGAAAGAAAGACCGTCACTGTAAAGGATATTACAGAGAGTACAATCTGAAACATCCAGAACGTCTTGAACGAGTCGGACTTAAGGTCATTGATGGCGTCGTCTGCAAAGAAGTCACAAAGAAAGAAACCGTAAAGACAGATCTTATTAGCCTTAAGATCTCGATTAAAGAACACCAACGGCATGATGACGATTGGTTTGAGGATAATGAATGAATAATTCTAGCTTCACAGTTACATTCCAAGGCTCCGAAGCAGAAGAGCAGGTATTTACCCTGCCCGAACAGCTAGACGAGTTTCTAGAGCAAGTCCACCTGTACGCCGTTCATAATTGTGACTATTATGTGAACGGCAAATCATATTTAGGAGAATAACATGACACCAGCTGAAGAAAAAGTCCGTGAAATTTCGGACAAGTTAGTAAACAGAATTGATGAATTAAGAGCTGAAGGCTACACTGAAGCTTCTATTCTTGCAACAGTCAGAAACTATCTTATTGGCATTACTGACGGCATTGACTTTGCTGAAGAAATGCGAAGTTATGACGAACAGTCTAAACTTGATCCAGCAGTAATCTTGAAACATTATCAAGAGCCAGCTGATGAAAGCGAGAACGACACTGACCAGGACATTACCTAATGTGGACGCTTATCGTTTTCTCTGTTTTCATGGCTTCTCATGGCGATACTTGGCAGGTTGACCGCGGAACATCAACAGTAATTCCTGGCTTTTCTTCTAAAGAAACTTGCATTACTGCAGGTAAAGAATTTAAAACTGATGAACTTCCGGGAACATTTTCAAGATTTGTAGAAAGACAGTCAATCCGTCTAAAACATCGCTTTCAATGCGTGGAGGTAAAATGATAGATTCTAGACCTATGGAAGAAAAGATTGCTTCTTTAACAGTGGAAACAGTAAATGAGAACGGTAGAGATTACAAGATCTATCGTTACGACAACATGCCGATCTTCAAGATTGATGTCACGACTCTTAACAGTTTTCCGATGACGGACGCTGAAAAGAACCGCGGTATTCGTCTTTGCCTTGAAGCAAGACTGAAGAAAAACATTTGGATGGGTAGCATTCTTCATAGATGCGACCTGCTTTAAAAGGAGATTTTAATATGAAATTTACAATCATTAATGGACCTAGCTTATCTTTTCTTGGCTCGCGTGAACCTGAAATTTATGGCAAAAAGACATTGTCAGATTTACAGATCATGCTTAATAAAGCGAAAGCTGAAGGTGAAACATTGGCATTTAAGCAGTCTAATTCTGAAGGCGAACTTATTGACGAAATCCTTTGGACACAACATAATTTCACCGATGGACTTCTCATCAATCCTGGTGCTTATGCTCACTACAGCTACGCAATGTATGACGCATTACGTGCGATTAACATTCCAAAAGTTGAAGTTCATCTTACTGACATTATGAAACGTGAAGACTTCAGAAAGAATCTCGTGACAGCGCAGGCTTGTGATTATTTAATTTACGGACATGGCTTTGATGGATATGTTGAAGCAATGCAATGGATAAGAGAAAAATTGAAGAATGGGTGATTTTATCTTAGGACTGCTGTTTGCATTTATCGTTATCTCTCCATTCTTGCTTTTGGTCTTTGGTTACATTGCTCGTGTCCAATGCGAAAATGATAAGAATGAATGCAATGAAAAGAGCCTTTGCTATCTTTATGATGAAGGCTGTGAGAAATTTCCAGGGTTTAAGACGAAGTCTGGATATGTTTATCCTGTGAAAGAAGAAGACGATTCAGAGAATACTGCTGTAAAAGTCTATCATATACATAGAGCAATGGGAAAATCTTATTAAGAAAGGAAATGTTTATGTCATTAGAAAACGATTTACTTTGGAAACACATTTACAAGTTTGCTAGCAAGTTCAATCTTGCAACTATCTGCATCGCTATTCCTGAAGCAGCGAAGTGTCGGTTAGCTATGGACTTCGCAGCCGCTTATCCTAATCTTAACTTTGATGAAGAATGGCAGAAAGTAAAGGAAGGAAAATGAAAAATGACACATGAAGAATTTAAGAAATTCTGCAAACATTACATACCTGACTGCAAGTTTAAAGATGGCGATACTTGCGGATTGATGTGCTACAAAGGCGACTTCTGCTGCACATCTATTATCGTTGCTCTTCTTCCTCGTGGAGAATTTGCAGTCTATGACCAGTGGCGAGATGTCACTATTACTGCCGATCTTGACTACGTCAAGGGCTGGCTTGAACATTGCAGTGGAGGTAAGAAATGAAAAAGCTGCCTGTGTTTAACGTTCTTTATGAAGACTTCAACAGCAACAACATTGTGTATAAGAACTTCTTTGAATTTGGTCAGTGGGAAGTCATCAAGAGAGAACTGAAGAAACTGAAAAGCGCGATTGCGAAAGCAGACACTGAAGACAAGATTCACGACGTCTACACTAAGTTCGGCATTAAGTATGGACAGATGAAGGAACGTTTCAAGAAGAAAGACCCGACTGTTTCTGTCTTGAAAGATGCTCTTGAGCAGCGTCTTGACCGTTCCTGTCTTTACTATTTCTGGTCTAAATGCGAGTATGAAGTGATTGTCTCTGCATGGCCTCCTCGTGAGCATTCAGAAAGAAAGATTGACATTTACTCTCAGCTCGGCGCTAACTGGGAAATCTTTAAGAACATGGTTTTTGCGGAGATTGGTGTATGACATTACAAGAATTTGTGAATGTTTTATCTGATAGTGATAATGAGCTTTTCCCACGAACCTTGCCGAAAGACATGCTTGTTAAGTATGCGCAGAAGTTCTATCCTGCTGAGATGGAAGAATGGGAATTTTATCCTGATGGACCTCGCGTCGTTGCATTGTATGAAATCAAGAACATTTCGCCTGCCTTCTTTATAGAACTGATGAAAAAGAGAAGCACTGCTATTGGAAATGTTCCTGCATGCAAATCCGTTGAAGTCATCAAAGCTGCCATTGAAAAATATAAAGGAGATAGAAAATGACAGGAATCAAAGAAGAATTTTGGCTCGTCTGTAAAGAAACTGAAGATAAGGAAATTAAGTACTGGGGCTCTAAGCCTGGCTGGGGCGTTTGGACAAGTAACATTGCTTGGGCGACTCACTTTAAGTCTCTTGGCGCCGCAAGAGGCAAGGTAAAGTACTGCTCTGAATCTTGGAGAAAAGAGCCAGATGAAAGAGTCTTTGTCGCTGAAGCAACTGCGACTGTTACTGTTAGGGAAGTGGAGAATAAGAAATGAAATTCTTACTAATCGGCTATGATCCTGATGAACATAATGAAGATGAACTTGTAGAATTATCAGAAGAAGAGATTAAAGCTCTTGATGGCGACATCTGGATCCGTGAATACGACTTGACCAACCCGTCTTTTCACACAGTAGAATGCCTTGTTTCAGATGTTCAGTCTTGGACCGAACACGGCGGACAAGTATATGTAAAGAGGATAAAATGATTGTAACAATAACGAAAGAAAGTCAACCAAATTGGTATGCAGCTCTAAAGGTTTTCAGAAACTGCTTTGGGGATTTATTGCCTTTGATGCGTTTTTCTCGTCGTTTCTGCGTTGATGAAATGACAAAGAAACCGATGATCTGGTTTGGATTCATGCCAGCATTAAAGAATGAAGAACCAACTTGCGCATTTAGGCCAAACATTCGTGTTGACTCAGAAAAAATTGAATTTTATGAAGGATTAAACTGGAAACCAATTTCAGAGCAAGAACTTATTGAAAAGACGAAAGCAATGAAAGATTCCTTTAAGTTTGTAGAAGGCGAGTCTGCTACAAAGTACATTCCAGAAAAAGACGCATTTACGGTATTTGCCAAATTTGCAGAATAAGAAAATGACTTACGTAAAGAGGGTTGAATGAAAACAGCTGTAAAAACATTTCTTGCATCTATCATAGGTATGTTCATTACATTCCTTACCTACTTGCTTCTGCGCCTTACTGAAGAACATGCAGCAAAGTCGCTTGGCGAACATCTGGACGTTTTGCTGCATACACAGATGGATGAAAGCAAGCTATGACCAAGTATGAAAATTTTCTTCCTGAAGAAGAAGTCCACAGAATGGGCGGTGAACTTCTATTAGGAAAGGTCAGATACATTGACCCAATGGAATTTATGTCAGAAGAAGAATATTTTGAAATGGGCGCAAAGGTGCTTGAAAACTATAGAAAGTAAAGGTTAGTATGAGTCTTATTCCTTTAGAAATCAAAGAAGGCGAAAGCCAAGCGTTTCAATGCAAGCATTGTAAGACCGCTTTCATGGCTGGGCCTAATGAATGGCATTACGTAAAGCCAGAAGAAAGAAGAATGCCAGATGAACAGGCTTGGTGCAGAGAATACCGTGTCATTCAGACTTGGTGTCCGACTTGCAAATGTAAAATTTACTGCACGAGGTAAGTAAAGGTTAACATGGCAGAAGAAAGAAAGGCTTTGCCTGCTTTCGCACTAGAAGACTATTATCTTAACAAGAAGGTAGAAGAAGCCAATAAGAAAGCCGAACTGTTTAAGCAGGCTGCGAGAATTTATGAACAAAAGTCAATATGAAAAACGTGAGTTTGCCAAAATTCAGGAACTGAATGACAAGTACTTGGAAATTGCTGACGGAACGGTAATGCATTCTTCTGATGTAACTACTAGAATGCACGGGTTCAATCAAGAACTGAAAGATTTTTATCGTCAGTCTGTCTTTGATGCGATTGAGGAAGGTGAGGTTAACTTATGGGCGGCTCGCTTTAAAACGGCGAAGGCTGCGTATAAGTGGGCAAAGAACTGTGCTGACATTTGCGGAGAGATGGACCGCGTGTGGCACGCTAAAGAAAATGCTCGTCGTTGGGAAAAGGCGATGAACAGTATTCAGCGTAAGTACACAATAGTCAAAAGCATAAATGCTTTTAAGAAAAAGCTCGTTGAACCTGACGAAAAGAAACTGTCTGAAATTATTAGAATCATGACTGCTGACCAGCTTAATCAGATGATTGCTAGCTGCGAGAGCCACTAATATCAGTGGCTCTTTTTGACTTTATAAATAAAGTACAGAATTTGAGGTGAATTTATGAAAAGAAAGTGTGTACTTGGCGTTTTGAAAACAGAACTTGGCTTGAAGATTAAAGAGGAGATGCTTGCTTGGCTGTCTCCTCTGTATGATGTAGAATTGGTAGAGGTAGATCCTCCTAATGATAAATTATTCGAATATCCTTTTATCAAAAGGGCATGCGAAAAATCATTAGAAACAAATGAACCTATATTGTATCTACATACAAAAGGAGCAGGAAATCTAAATCAAGTACAGAAATATGTGCGCGATTTTTGGCGCCATGAATTTACTGTAAATGCTGATTTTCTATTTGGTTTAGTTGATAAACCTGAACCTCTTGCTTCAGCTAGAATTATTGCAGAAAAGAATAAAATCTGTTGGTTCAATGGATTTGTTATTAACACACAAGCTGCAGATGCAATTTTAAAAGTTTTAAAGCCACATGATAATCGTTATTGGTTTGAAGATGGAATGTTAAGAGAAGCAGGTGTAAAGACTCTAGGAACAGTAATTGAAGAAGACTCTGAAAATGCATTTAGAGAATTCTTAATTTATTCCAATGATGAATTACATACAAAATTTAGTATTCCTCCAAAGCCTGAATCCTTAAAGATATATGTTGTTGGTTCTAAGAATGATAATTTCTATGATATGGACTCAGTAAGAGAAAGATGGCATTGGGATGATGTTCATGATGGAGAAAACAATGATGCTGACAATCCACAATTATCTGAAGGAACATGTTTATATTGGATGTTCCATCATGCAACAGATGATATTGTAGGACTAGAACATTATAGAAGATATTTTGCTGAAAAAGGTCAGCCATTAACTGGAACTAGAGCTAAAGAAATTTTAAGACACTATGATGTAATATTGCATAAGTCTGGAGATGTTGGTCTACCAATGTATTTGGCAAGTAATTGCTGTAATAGATGTGGTGGTAGCATGATCCAAGCCGCTGAAGCAGTATATAGATGTTTTGAAAGATATTGGCCTAATAAAG
>Ga0247608_10000542_pt1 | contig 59785 bp, 84 predicted proteins | sample 176DNAGHGlowgp2_FD_193490 | JGI IMG/M metagenome (GOLD analysis project Ga0247608, IMG submission 193490) | Sheep rumen microbial communities from Palmerston North, Manawatu-Wanganui, New Zealand - 1766 DNA GHGlow gp2 | ecosystem: Host-associated > Mammals > Digestive system > Stomach > Rumen ... | reverse complement strand
TCCACCATAAGATCACGCTTATCTATACTATCCAGGTAGTCTATAACCTGACTTTCAATAGATGTTGCTGGTAGTTCAACACCATTGAAAACGGTTGCTGGAATAACCTGGAAACTATGCTCTATTGTAATGTCCTTTTTGATGATCCTGTGATCACTTAGAGCCTTGAATGTTATTATTGTCTCTGCCATATCAGAATCTCAATTTGAGTTGTAATTCCTCTGGGTGCTTTCGGTAGTACTCCCTTATACACTTGATATTATCCTCTGCCATTTCCTGGCAGCTGTCAGAGGGTGAAAACCCAAACCGACAGTGCCACTCTGGAACGTCTGGAGATCCAAGCGTCTTAGTGTACTCCCAGTGTGGGCATTCCTTACATTTAGGTTTCTTTGCCATACTCACATGATCTATAACATAAACTTGCACCTGACACATACGCACCAGGTGCATACAATGATTGAGGCTCCCATACGCCAGGTTGCTTGAAATGAGTAAAACCACCACTTGCAAGACCACGGAAAAACATGATACGTCTTTTCTGTCTTTTGAATCGTGATATAACTCTGCTTTCAATCTCATCCTGCCAGTATAGGCTCTGGATCTTTCTTTGCCATTCCTTAACGCTCTTAGGATCCGATGGTAAACCCTCACTTTTCAAGATCCTTATGAGCCTCTTTCTTTCACGTGCTTTCTTTGCCATAGTCAAATACTTATGCTTTCAGCTCTATCTACATTACCATCTTTCCAGCTGATCAGGATGGAGTAATCATCTATCTCAATAGAGATCTCCTTAACATCACTGCCACTGAACTTAACGGTGCTGCCATCCCATAACTTTGCTACCATATCAGTACACTCTTTGGTTAGTCAAACAAACATCAAATTTCTTATCAGCCAGGGATGGACGTTTCTCTATTGCAAAGCGTCTCAGATCCTTTTTGTCGTAAGAGGGCTGTGCCTCTCCATTTACGATCTTAATAAACGGTGTGCCTGTGTATCTGAGCTGGCAGAAGAAACTGCCATCACCCAGCATCACATCTATAAGCTGTACTTTCTGTGCCATAATCATACCTCCTTAACTTTTTCTGCTAATAACTTTCCTGTAGTCATAATCGTCTCATCAAATGAGATAATTCCATTATCAATCTTTATAGTTGTATCTTTCTGCTCTAAGAAATAGCCGTGCTCCTTGCAGAATTTTGCAAGCTCATGCCTGAAATTCTGGATCTCTGCCTGTAAGTCTATCTTTTTAGCCATGCTATGCCTCCTTTCCTGGGTAAATCTCCCTGATGCTCTGGAGCGTGTCAGCATCTACCAGGGCAATACGCTTATAGTATTTCTCACATCCTGCCTGGAAACCTCCACACCATTCCAGCCGCTGATCATACTGTTTCCTGGTGTTCTTTTCCACCTGATCAAGCTGATCCTCCCAGATGGGGAAACCAGCACCGATCTTAATCTCATCCTGAGTGTCCTGCTGGAGCACTCTTACCGTAATAATGTCCTTTGCCATATCAGTGTTGCATTTAATGGGTTAGTATTTATTCTCTATCTCTGTGTAGCCGTGGAGCCTGGCTCTGATCTTAACCATCTTTTCTGTCTTAGCCCTGAAAACGCTGTTTCTCGTTACAGGATCTATGCCAACCAGCCAGGTTTCTCCATACTTCTTAACTTTGTGGATCTCGATCTTTGCCATATCACATCCTCCCTACGTTCTTACTCCACATTTCTTTTGCCCAGCTGAGGGATTTTTCGCTACTCTCGATAACCTTATCAAAGTACTCAGATGCTTTCACTGGGTGAAGATCCAGGAGATCACCTTTGCCGTTGCCATTGCGCCAACCAGTGTAACAGTGATCCTGTGCCTGTTTCTCAGTGCTGAATACCACAGCTGAAACGCTCATAGGAAAGAATGGGCTGCTGCCATTGAAGCCCTTACGCTCACCAACGTAACAGTAGTATATATCGCCAGCGAAACCAGCTACCACCCATCCATCTGACTTTTTCAGCTCATTAGCCTGTCTGATGCTCTCTTCCATTGCCTCAATGTACTCCATTTGCTCCTTAGAATAACCTACCTTTTCCATACTCGATCCTCCTTATTTAATATTATCAATAATGTATTTCTTATCCTCATCCCAGAGAGGCAGATCCATCCTGAGCTTACGCTTGATCACCTTATCATGCCCTACCAACTGGATAGCTTTGTGTAACAGCTCAACGTCACCAAAGCACTGTGCTCTATCCAGGAGGAAATCCACCAGCTTTGATCTTTCGTCTCTCATATCATCCAGCTTGCTTTTCAGGTTCTCTGCCTGTCTGAAATAGGTGGCTAACAGAGTGCTCTCATGGTGCTTTTTGTAGTCCTTACAGAACTCATCCTTATCCATGTTTCCTGCCTCCAGGTACATAAGTTCTACCTCTTTGTACTCCGCATCCGTAAGCTCGATACCAGTTCTCTGTGTAAATTCTTGTTTTTGCATAATCTGAAACTTTATGTGTAATGTTGCATTTATTAAGTGTGTTTGTGAAACACAGTGCAAATATACGGACTATTTCGGAAATAACAAAGTTTTTAGTGAAAAAATTCACCTGGTGAACGTGTTTTTATGCTTTTTTAACTAATTTACGTGGTAAATTTTATCTGTGTTTATCAAACACATCACAAAAATTATTGCTATATTTGCACCGAATTTTAATTAAAATGCAACTTGATTTATGAACAAAACACTCTTTGAAAAGGTTAAAAGTCTGTGCAAAGACACTGGACTTTCAGAGAAGTACCTTAAAGCGATAACCGAAAAGCTCGGTGGCAGCATTGAGGATGATTCTACTGATGAGGCAGCGATTGAAACGGCTGCAAACCTGGTGGCTGACGTGGCTAAGGAAAGCCAGGGCGAATCCTCCAGGTGGGTAGATGCTTTCAAGAAAAAGAATCCAAAGCGCAAGGATCCTGATGATGATGATGATCCAGACGATGATTCCGATGATGATGATCCAGACGATGATCCTGATGCCAAGAAAAAGGGCAAAAAGGATCCGATGATGAAGCTCTTGAAAAAGATGCAGAAGCAGATGGAAGATCAGGCAGCGGAATTGAAAACCCTGAAAGGCGAAAAGGCTGCTGGTGAGCGTACAGCAAGCATCCAGAAGCTGATGGAAGATCACAAAATCCCCAAGTATCTGCGTGATACGCTGGCTAAGTCAATAGCCGAGGGTGACGATGCTGAGGAAACCATTAAGAACTTTAAGCAGGGGCTGATCACCAACGGACTGGAAACTGAGGAACCAGAGGGTAAAAAGGTGGCAAGTGAAAAGCAGGTCGATGAGGCCGCTGATAGCTTGCTGGAGTCAATAACAGTTAAATAACAAAGAAGATGAAACGTAAGACCGATTCATTCACTGGCTCCCGCCCAGTGTTTACAGGATCACCCAGTATCGTTCCTGGAGGTTTCAATCTGGACGTGACAAACCAGAGCTTCAATGTGGGTGACATTATCCCCATTGGTTCTGTAGCCACTTTCAATGAGCAAACCAGGCTGGTGCAGATCCTGAAAACTGCTGAGGTAGTGGAGATTGATTCAGACGATGCAAAAAAGGTATCTCTGAAAGTAGCCGAGTTCTTCAAGCCCATTTTCTGTGTTGGTGAAAAGGTGGCTAAGGCTGGTGCTATCTCTGGCACTTATGCTAACGCTGTCTCTATCGCTGCCATCACGAAAACGAAGAGCACGTATGTTGTAACCCTCAGTGCCGCCATCAGTGGCCTTGCTGTGGGTGATACTCTGGAAGAGGTGGTTAAGGATGCTTCTAACAATGCCGCTGAGAGGTTTACAGGCCGTGCCGTAACCATCAAGGATGTTGAGGTAGAAGAGTTTGAGACCCCTATTGACGTGTGCGCTGATACTATGCAATACGCTCTCCTGGAGAGACGTGTGCCTAAGATCCCCGCAAGCCAGAAAGATGCCTCAGGTATGGCTCTGGCTGGAAATCCTCACGTGAAGCTCTCACAGTCGTACTAACCCTTTAATACGATTAAGAAATGGTATCAATTTTCCAAACTTTCAAGGGCTTGCACAAGAATGGTGCTCCCCTTGACCTCCTGGCTACATGGAGGAAAACTTTCGATAAAGCCTCTGAGCGTGAGGTGGCTTTGTTCCAGAAGATGTACTGCGATGAGTGGTTTGACTGGAATACACCTCAGATGAGCCTTACAGCTGAGGCTATTGTTGGTAAGTACAGGATCCGCTTCATGGCTACCCTGCTGGGTGACGAATCTCCCACACCATTGAGGCGATCTGACGGTTTCGACATCTGGACTAAGGAGATCCCACGTGTGGGTCACAAGTTCCCGATGCCTGCAAGGGATTACCGTAAGCTCCTGGAGATCTATGAGAATCCCCGCCTGAAAGAAGCCGATAAGGTTAGGCAGATCGAAAAGACCTTGAAGCATGACGTTCAGGATGCCTACCTGGGCTGTAAGGATGTTATGGACTTCATCACCCTCACAGTTATGTCTAACTGGGGTGTGTGCCAGTTCACTCCTGACGTAAACAACCCTGGAGGCCGTAGGTATGAGGTGGACTACCTGATGGGTGAGCAGAACAAGCTCATGTCCGCTTTCAACTGGACTACTGCCAACACTGCTGCTGGTAAGGTACAGCCTATCCTGATGCTTGCTATGATCTGCGCTGATCTGCGCAACCGTGGCATTGTTCCTGGTGAGATCCTGATGAGCCAGGATCTGTACTTCTGGTTGAAGATGGACGCTACCACACGTCTGATGGCACATGGCACTGACAAACAGGCTAAGGTGGTTACTGAGACTGAGATGAAAGCTCTGCTGACAGAGAATGACATCCCTGAGATCAAGGTGATCACACGTAAGTTTGCCATTGACCGTGACGGTGTGCGCAAGAGCCTGGAACCCTGGAACCACAACTTCATTGCTATCAAGCCCGCTGGTAAGATCGGTGAGATCCAGCCTGCTATTGAGGATAGCGAGCTGATGGAAGAGGAGAATGTGGACTACATGAACGCTGGTAACGGTATTCGTATCGCTAAGTGGCGCACAGGTGAATCCACCAACCAGGTTGCTGCTGAGTACACTCAGGGATCGGCACGTCTGCTGCCTCTGATCACTGAGATTGACGCTATCATCTGCCTCCAGGTACGTGGCATTACCGAAAAGACAGTTCCTGCTGTTGATGGTAACGAGCGTATGTACTGGACTAAGTATGAGTATGATAATGGCACGGCTCCGTCCGCTGATGCTCTCCCTGAGGGTTAAAAACGTGTGAGGCTATGAAGAAAATAGTATTCGTACTTATAGCTCTTGAAGCCTTTCGGAGTGTGACGGATCACAAAACCGTCCACTCTAAAGGTGACACTCTGGAAACAGAGGATGTGAAGCGTGTAAACAGTCTGGTAAGCCGTGGACTTGCTGAGCTGATCGAGGCAAAGGCTGCAAACGAGGATGATGTGGTAAATGACGCTGGTGCTGATGCTGGTGACGGTGGAAAGCAGGGCGGTGCTACCACTCCTGGAAAAGTGGCTTTCGATGGCAAAGAGTACGATCCTCAGGAGATCAAGAATGCACTGATCGCTATTGGTGTGCCTGTAGCACCTAACGCTGGTGTGAATGGCCTCACTAAGAAAATCGGTGAGATCACAGAGGATCAGAAAGCATCCCTGGCTGAGAAACTTTCAGTAACTGAGTAAACCAATTCCGCAATGGCAGACACTTATACGAAACTTGATGCACTGATCGGTGAGCTGGATCCATACACTCCCAGCCCAGCCGCTCTGAAAAAGAGCCTCATTGACGCTGGTATTACTGGCTTTGATGAGGAATACACCACTGCTAACAAAAAGGCCGTGGCAAAGGCCGCAATCACTGTGCTGAGACGTTTGATAGTGCTTTCCTCTGACAGCATGGGTAAAAGCTCCCAGGGCTATAAGACGGAAGAGCTTGAAAAGCGTATCAAGGCACTTGCTGAGGAAAACGACCTGGACGTTGAGGATTTCGTGGAAGTGCCAGCCGTTGAGGGTGGATCTCATCTGTGGTAGACTATGGGTAGGTGGAATGGCACATTCAGGTATAGGAACCAACAGGATCCTGTCAAAGATCCCCAGACTGGTTTTCTGGTAGGGGGCGGTGATGGTGAATGGATGGACGGATGCCAGTGCCAGATTGATAAGTATGCCCCAGCGAAACAGTACGTGGGAACGGATGGCCAAACCCATTCCTATACCTACAACCTGTTTGTGATGAAACCGTACAGGTGTGATGATCTCACAATCGGTACAGAGGTGGAGATTACGCTGGAGGATGGCACTACTGATCAGTTCACCATCCAGGGTATTGACAACCAAAGGAGATACGTTGAGATATGGGGATAAAGCCAAAGTTTGGAACTGGTTACGTGGCAGCTCAGGTGACTGCCTTTCAGGATCGCCTGGAGAAAGCTACGGTGTTTATGCTCCAGTACATGGGCGAAGAGCTTGCAAAGTACGCTAAGGATCAGCATAACTACCAGGATCAGACTGGCAACCTCACAAACTCTATCGGCTATGCGGTGGTGAAACAGGGTAAGATCCTAAACTATGGTGGGGAAATCCAGCCTGGAGAGGGAGCCGCTGAGGGGTTAAAGACAGCACAACAGATGGCTGCAACCCTGCCAAACTCTTTCTCACTCATCATTGTAGCGGGTATGAACTATGCCGCCTACGTGGAGGCCAAAGGGTACAACGTGATCCTGCCAGCACAGCTGAAAGCAATGAAAGATTTTCCTGAGACCGTGAAGAGGCTCCAGGATCTGGCAAAGAAAAAGGCGAATGAATTATTTGGAAACCTGTAATGATTACTGCTGAGGAAATAGCTGTAGTGGCTCACAATATGCTCCAGGAGAGCAATGTGGCTGAAATGATCTCAGGTCAGATCGACTATGAGAGAAACGACTATGCCAAAGAGGATGTGATCATTGTTCCGCACCGTATCACTGGTGAGGGATCCGTGCGTTTCGGACAGGTGAACGTAAACATCCATGTGACTGATCTGGTAAAGAAATCTGGAAACCAGCCTGTCTATGCGAAAAACTTTCCCAGGCTTATAGCGATCCGAAAAGCCGTGATTGACGTGCTTAAATCCCACTACGAAAGTGGAGAGGGGTGGAACTGGACTATAGGGGCATTAGATCCTCCTATCAAGGAACCAGGAAAGAACGAGCACTTTGTTTCACTGGCTTTGGAGATCACAGTAAGAGAGAAATAGTTATTAACAATTTAATTGGAGATTAATATGCCTAACATTAATGCAACAATGGGTGTGAAGAGCATCAAATATGCTCCGATCACCAATGGAACTCCTGGCACTCTCACAGCCGTTTCGGATGTGTACCAGGACAGTGCAACCTTTGTAACGAAGGATCCCACTGTCACTGAGCACAAGTCAGAGACCAGTACTAAGCGTATCGTAATGACCACTAAGGAGGGGCATGATCTGGTTTTCTCGATCATGGATCCCACCGTGGAAGAGCTGGCAGCATTCCTGGGAGGCCAGGCCAACGGCACAGCAAAAACCTACACGGAATCTGAGACTGCTGAGCAGATCCAGATGAAGTTTGAGGTAGTTCCTGTGGCTGGCTTGAAGCTAACCATCCCGACTGCCAACGTATCGGCAAAGATCAACACCACCTACTCTGCAAAGGGTATCACTCTGCTGGAGATCACTGCCACTACAACCTCTGCCATCAGCTATGCACAGCCTGGTCAGAACGATTAGCGTCTGCTATGCTCATACGATGAGGAATTGATTAATAAAAAATGATGTGGAAGCCTCCTATTCCCTATTGGTTTAGGGGGCTTCTTTGGATAAAGAACAGAAAGCAATGGAAGAAAAGGTACAGGAGCAATCCAAGATAGAACAGCCTGAGCTTACCAGAGAGGAACGTCTGGAGATAGAGGAAAAGGCTATTCAGACACTCATTGACATGGGTGTGAAGTTCAAAGTTCCGCTGAGAATTAACCCAGTGAATCCTCCTAAGAGGATCGCCTGGTGGAATAAGCATTTCCCCAATCACCTGATAGTCTGGAGAGACAAACGGATCCCAAAGGACTGGGATGTTTCCCTGGAGGATATGCCAGATCCAGACAAAAAGGAACTCAAAAAGATGTATGTGAGACATTTCCGTGTCACTCCTTTGTACCTGGGAACCATTGACAGGATCAGGAGCCTGTATATCCAGATAGAGTACGATGAGGAAAGGCTACAGGAACTCCCACAGCAGGAGGGTAAAAAGCTCTTCAAGTACATTGACCTGGTGGCTGAGATCGCTGCCATTGCAGTCCTCAACAATCCAACCGTCTCAGATCCTGACAGCCAGGAGGTGAGGCAGCTTAAAAAGTTCTTTATCGACAATCTGAGCGTGAACCGCCTGAAACGTCTGGCAGACGTGATCAGTCAGATGATGAACCCTGGGGGTTTTACGCACTCTATCAGATCAATCGGGGAGATCGGAGCAACGAAGCCGACACCCAGGGCAAATCTGGTAGAGAAATAATCGGGCTTAACAGTCCGTGGGGTAATCGTGGAGAGATCTGCAAGTCCTTTGGCTGGACTTATGATTACTTGCTCTGGGGTATATCCTGGCTTAACCTTACGCTATTCATAGCCGATGCCGCCAGGACAAAGGATGATCCAAAGAAAACAGGAAACGATGATATAAACATCAATCTCGAATCAGAGGATCAGATAAGGAACTACATAGAAAATATGTTATAATGGAGAATATTAATGGTGCTTTAGGCTTTGCGGCCACTTTAGATATAGATGATTTCAACGTCTCTGCTGAGGCGATGGATCGACACATCAGGCAGGTTTCCACCAATATCCAGATGGAGGCCGATGATATGGAACAGAGTATTCTTGACTTTGCCCAGAAAGGAGCAATGTATATCCAGGCTTACCTGGTAGGCCAGGGTATGACAGGATTGCTACAGAGCATAGTTGAGGTACGTGGTCAGTTCCAGCAGCTGGAGATAGCCTTTGGCACTATGCTGGGATCTGAGCAAAAGGCTAAGGATCTGATGGATCAGATGATCACCACAGCCGCTAAGACACCCTTTGACCTTGCTGGTATCGCTGGAGGTGCTAAGCAGCTCCTGGCTTATGGCACAGCAGCCGATAAGGTGAATGACACCCTGGTAAGGCTGGGTAACATAGCAGCTGGTCTCTCCATTCCACTCAATGATATAGTGTACCTATATGGTACGACAATGGTACAGGGTAGGCTCTATGCCAATGACGTAAGGCAGTTTACAGGCCGTGGTATTCCCCTGGTAAAGGAGCTTGCTAAGATGTACGGTGTGACAGCGGAAGAGATCAATAACATGGTTTCCGCTGGTAAGATCGGTTTCCCAGAGGTGGAAAAGGTGCTTAACGGAATGACTGATGCAGGAGGCCAGTTCTACAACCTCATGGAAAAGCAGTCAGCATCCCTCACAGGTATGCTTTCCAACCTGAGTGATGCCTGGGATAGTATGCTCAATGACATAGGCCGTGCTAACCAGGAGGTTTTCTCAGATGCCATAGACGGTGCAACGTACCTGGTGGAGCACTACCAGCAGATCCTGGATATTCTGGAGGCCGTGGCAGTCTCTTACGGTACAGTGAGAGCCGCTATCATGCTCAATACGCTGGCTACAAAGGGATATACTGGTGTAGCCCTGATCGACAATACGGCACGACAGGCTAAGCTGGCACTCCTGAAAGCTGAGGCCGTGGCTACAGGCCAGGTGGCAGCACAGCAGCGCACAATGACAGCCGCTAACGAGGCTTATGTTGCATCCCTGGAGGCTGAGCTGACAGCAGAAGAGATAGCTGAGGTTAAGAAGCGTCTGAGGATCGCTACCATCCAGAGCCTACTCACAGCACAGCAGCAGGAGTACCTTTCAAACCTGGGGCTTACAGCAAGCTCACAGGGCTATGAGGCAGCAGCTATGCAAGTGCTTACGGTGGAACAGCAGCAGGCAGTCCAGAAACTTGATCTAAGCTCAAAGAGTGCCATATACCGTGCAGCACTGGATCAGGAGGTGGCAGCTAAGCGCAATGCCACTACAGCTACCAGGGAAAAGGCAGCAGCTGAACTGGAGGCTATGCGTACTGAGGTCAGTGCAGCCTCCAGGAGGATGGAAACAGCCAAACAGACAGCCGTTTCCGCTATGCAAAAGGCTGAGGCAGCACGGTATGAATTGTACTGGACGAGACAGAGCGGTGATGCCTCTGCCATAGCTACGGCAAAGAAAAAGCTGGAGGGTGCTGAGGATAATGCCGCCATAGCCAGAAAGAATGCCCTGGCAGCATCCACCGACTTCTACAATAAGAAGAAAACCCTGGAGATCACAGCCACTACCAGAAGTACGGCAGCATCAACAGCAGACACAGCCGCAAAGGGTGTGCAGACAACAGCAACAAACCTCCTGTCAGCAGCTACAGGCCGTGCAACACTGATGCTGAAAACCCTCTGGGCTACCATGAAAGCCAATCCTATAGGCTGGCTCGTTACCATTGTTGGAACACTCATTTCCGCTTTCATGCTCTTCAAAGATGAAGAGGAAGAGGCTAATACGGCAATGGGTGATTTCCAGAATACAACCCAAAAGGAGATCGACCAGCTCAATCTCCTGTTTGCCGTTCTGAGGAATACGGAAAACGGCACTAAGACACATAAGGATGCCATTGAGAAGATCAACGCTGTTTGTAAGGAGTACAACAAAACCCTGCTGGACGAGAATGCCACCATTGATGAGCAAAAGCTGAAATACGCAGAGCTTACCAAGGCCATCCAGGAAACAACGGCTGAGAAGATCAAGGCAAAGTATGTGGAGCAAGCCCTACAGAAATACATCAACGATTCCCAGGAAACGTTTGATACGTTTGTGAAGCACCTCCAGAATGCCACCTACAACACAGGCAAGACCAGGACAATCACAAACCATGAGTATGGTGAGACCTATGAAATGCCTATTATGGCTGATTCCGAGCACATTCAGAAAATGGCTGGTGAGATTCAGGAGGCCATTCGCTCAATGGTGGAAGAGAATGCCAAGATCCTGGCAGAGGCAAACGGTGACACCACCGACCAGTACAACCAGGTAATAGAAGATATACTCAATGCTACACAACAGGCCACAGGAGCCACCGATGCCGAAATCAAGGGATTCAGGCATACTGTCACCACATACCTGGATGATCAGATAGCAAAGTGCAAGGAAATGGAGGATGCCACAAAGAGCGTGGATCAGTCCCTTTCCCGCTTCTTTGCTCCAAAGGATCCTACACCTGTCACTGAGAGCGTGGACTATGTGGAAATGTCTTTTGATGATCTGGATAAGAAAGTTAAGGAAAACCAGGATGAGATCGACAAACTGAATGCCAAGATCATCAACCCTCAGACTGATACCACCCAGATAGAGGATCTGAAAAAGAAGCTCCAGGAGTGCTTAGGGCTGCAAGCTCAGTTGAACGGTGCTCTTACCACTAAGACGAATGACCTGAATACTGACAGCGGGATCAATGAGCGTATCAAGCAGCTACGTGAAATGATCTCCACTGAGCAATACGGATCTGAGCAACGTAAGAAGCACATCAAGGAACTACAGCAGCTCCAGAGCAAGCTCCAGCAGAACAGCCCTACACAGCCTAAGGGTAAGGGCGGTGCTGGCAACAGCCAGGAGAGTAACAATAACAACCTGGAGGAAAAGCAGCTGGAGGCACAGCGTAAGCTGGAAGAGGCACGTATTGAGGTGATGGAAGAGGGCTATGCCAAACGTAAGGCTACCCTGGATCTCCAGCATAAGAGAGAGCTTGACCGCATAGCTAAGGAGGAAAAGGAACTGGAGAAAGCCAGGAAAAAGGCCAATCCTAAGAGCGGTGGATTGACTGATGAGGAAAAGCGTAACTTTGAAGAGAGGCGAAAGCTGGCTAACCAGGCTTACGATGCCGAAAGCATCAAGCTCTTTGACGGTGAGATCGAATATAAGAAGAGGCAGTATGAGGCTTATTTCTCCTGGGTGAGGAATGTAGGCCAGGACGTGGCAGACGCTCATTTCAAGAACCTCCTGGCAGACGGATCCAGCTTTATTACCTGGGTAAATTCCCAGATCGCACAGCTGGAGGCTAAGAGAGCGGCACAGCCACAGAACTTTACGGCTGGTGATGCAAATGCCCTCAATGCCCTAAAGAGCCAGCTCAATGAGCTTACAGGCCAGAAATCCAATATGGATCTATTCAAGGAAAGCCTCACTCAGAGCATCAAACAGGCTCAGACGCTTGCACAGAAGCTACAGGCCGTGGCTGACATGAAAGACCGCCTGGCACGTGGTGAGTTCCACCTGAATACGGATGAGAATGCCGCTGCCAACCTCTCACTGAATCAGCAGGAGAGCGACCTGAGCAAACAGGTGACAGAAGAGGTGCTGAATAACTATAAGACCTTTGAAGAGCAAAAGCTGGAGATCACCCAGCAGTACCAGCTCCTGAGGAATGAGGCTGAGAAACTGGGGCTTTCTGAGCGTGTGGCAATGATCAACCAGGGAGAGGCTGAGGCTCTATCAGCCCTCAATGCCCAGATGCTGATGCAGACTGAGAGCTGGAAAAACCTTTTCTCTGATCTCGACAGCCTTACGGTGGAACAGATAGAGAAACTGATAAAGGACATCCAGGATAAGATGAGCACAGCGGATCTGAAACTGAATCCATCAGACCTGAAAGCCGTTCTGGATAAGCTGGATGAGGCTAAGAAGAAAGTGCTCGACACCAATCCGTTCAAGGCTCTGGGTACAGCCCTCAGTGACGTGTTCAAGAAACAACAGGACGGATCCAAGAAAACCTCACAGCAGATCAAGCGTGACTGGAAAAATCTGGGTGATGCTACTAAGGCTTGCTTTGACTTCGTGGATGATGCCGTTTCCTCATGCTCAGTCCTGAGTGACCTCCTGGGTGACACAGGTAAGTCTGTGATCAGTACGCTCAGTGGTATTGCAACCGCTGGTATCGCCATGAGTTCTGCCATCAAGACAGCTGAAAAGGGCAGTGCCATCCTTGCAGCCATCAGCATAGCACTCCAGGCCATTGACTTCATAGCTGGTTTGTTCAATAATGATGATGAGCTTGAAGAGCACATCCAGAGCATACAGCGTGATATAGATGCCCTCCAATCATCCCTTAACAGGCTCCAGAATGCCTACAATCACACCTACTGGGTGTTCAATGATGAGGAAGAGGCAGCATACAAAAAGCGTGTCAATGCCATCAAGGATCAGATCAAGGCTCTGGAGGAAGAGGCTGAGCTTGCACGTACTGTATGGAATTTCAGCAAGTATGCTGAGCTGACTAAGCAGATCAAGGATCTCAGGTATGAGCTTGAAAAGGCACAGCGTTCTGGTGATATGTACGATCTTATGCAACTCCAGACTGAGAACCTGAGAAAGCAGCAGGAAATGATCAGGCAGCAGATCGAGGATGAAAAGGATAAGAAAGATACCGACTGGGATAAGATCTCTCAGTGGGAGGAAAAGATCAAGGATATTGACACCCAGATCGAGGATATAGAGCGATCCATGATGGAAACGCTTGCTGGCACTGATGTAAAGTCTGCCATAGATGAGTTCGCTGAGGCTATGGTGGATGCCTATGATCAGGGTATAGACCGTGCTGAGGCTCTGGGCAAAAAGACTAAAGAGGTGCTGAGGAAAGCCGTTATTGAGGCTTTGAAGAGGCAGTTCCTGGCAAAGGGTATCAATGATGCCGTGGAGTACCTGGGTGGTGCAATGAAAGACAATATCCTTACCGATCAGGAACGTGCTCACTTCGAGGCTCTGGTAAACCAGGCTGGCAACCTCTTCAACAATGCCCTGGATGGTATAGGTGACTGGATCAAGAATGCTGAGGAAAAAGCAGCAGATCCGCTCACAGGAGCCGTACAGGGAATGAGCGAGGAAACAGGTGGCATAGTGGCTGGTAGGATGAATGCCGTGGTGATAAACCAGAGTGAACAGCTGGAAATGACCAGACAGCTTTTGCTCTTCCAGGCAGCGATCAGCACCAACACGTACAACACCGTGGAAGAGCTGAAAACTATCAAGGGTATGTTCCAGACGCTCCTAAGCTCTGGCAACCCTCTACTGGCACAGGGAATATCTTAAATAGTATTGTATATGGAACTTAACAGACAGCTGAAACAGGACGGTATAGCCGTGGGGCTTTGCTCACAGTACCAGGGTTTGCTCGACAGGAGCGATACCGTTGAAAAGATGGTGAGGCTCTTCATCAGGGGGATAGACTTCTGTATCAAGAATGACTATCCTACCCTGGAGTTCATGCGTAAGAACTTCAAGGGTAAGAGTGAGCCTTACGGTGGATATGTGGATGATGAGATCACAGGGCTTAGGAATGCTCCTGACGTGGTGCTGAATGGAGAGTGCAAGGCAATGCTGGAATATGATGAGTACAGCGTTTCCAGGATCTACATAAGGCACAGCAGCCAGGCAGCGGTCAATGTGAGTGATCATGCCATAGTAACTATAGACGCTTTTGATAGCTCTCATCTGGTGGTAGCCGTGGCTGGTGGTGATGCCCAGGTGTTAGTGAACAAATACGGTGATGCCCAGGTGGAGTGTATTGGCTCTGGGATAAAGGTAAATAGTATAAACAAGAAAACATATTAAGTTATGATTGAAGAGAATTTGATTTTGTATCTTCCGTTTGACGATGCAGACGGTAGCGGTGTTGCATACGACTATTCAAGCCAGCGTGACGATGCCGTGATCTTCGGTGATGCCTGTTTCTCCAGAAACGCAATGAAAGGCAAGTCTTTTGAATCTAACAGCGGTGGAGCCAGAACTTCCAGGGCAATTCCTTTCAGTTCCGACTTTACGCTGATCCTGTATGTGATGCCTGTATCAGACAAACTGGGCTGGCTCCTGAATTTACCAGGTATAGACAATTACCTGGAGCAATGGATGGACGTGACACCTAACCACTGGATTTCCCTGGTGTTCCAGAAGAGAGACGGACTGTTTACCGTCTATGAGAACCTGATCGAGGTGTATAGCGCACATCTTACGGCTGTGCCTGTAGGACTGTCTGTCAATGACATGGTGCTGATGTCAGAGACCCATGCCCTCATTGATGAGCTGGAGCTGTATGATAAGGCCATTCCACTCTCTGAGATCCGTGAGATCGTAAACAACTCTACAGACGTGGAGTATTACATCAACGGTATCAACTTCAAGGAGTTTGGTGTGTACGTGAGCAAGAGCAATGGCCTGGTAGGTCAGCTGGAGCGCAAAGAGGGCGCAACGGCTGAGTATGACACCTATCATGGCCGTGCATACGATTACGATTATGTCAAGTATAAGGAGCGTAAGATCTCCCTGGAGTGCTTCATTGAGGCACATAGCAGATCCGCTTTCATAGAATGGATGCACCACTTCTTTGATCAGTTCAGGATGAAAGGAACCAGGAGGCTCAGGGTGGAGCACGATGGCAGCACGAAGCCGCTGGTTTATGAGGTTGTGATGCTGGAGGGATCGGATCCTGATAAGACTTTCCCCAGGTACAATGAGAAGATGATGGTTGGTACTTTCACGCTCAACCTGGAAGAGCCTGATCCTGTAAAGATGGTGCTGAGGCACATTAGCACGACTGCAAACAGCGTAAGCTCCATCACCCTATCCACACCAAAGAAGCTGACAATCAGCTGGGGTGACGGTGAGTTTACCAGGGGAACGATTGGTAACAATCAGACGATCACACACACCTTTGCAGAACCTGGTGAGTACGACATTATCATTTCTGGCAACGTGGAGGATATTACGAACCTTACGACTGATGATATTATCGTATGGCAGAAGCTGATGTAAAATACTATGTGGACGGTACGGACTTTGCCACCTATGGTGTATATGTAACCGCCTCTGATGGTGTGGTATGCAAACCCGCCATCAAGGATCTCCTGTCTGACAACTGGAGCTTTGCACATGGCACTGCCTATGACCTGAGCCAGGTACATTACAAAGAGACTTCGCTACAGCTGAGGTGCTTCATTGAGGCAAACGGATTCAGTGACTTCATCACAAAGGCCAACGGTTTCCTGTCAAACTTTGCCGATGCGGAAATTCATTCCCTGGTGGTGAAAGCTGGTACTAATTCAGCCTACACTACCAGGACTTTCTCCGTTCTTTGCAAGGATTCAGTGGATATTGAAAAGGCATGGAACCCTGCCAAATTCGTGGGTACGTTCACTTTGAAGCTGACAGTGCCTAACCCTGTTGTACTGCCATCTGGAACCTGGAGCACAGCATCACCATCAAGCAATGATTCCGTCTCATACTCTATTGACGGATCAGACTTTGTGGGATATGGTGTGTACGTCCAGGCTTCATCAGGCATTACTACCATCCCTCAGATCAAGGATCCTCTTACCTACAACTGGGGAACGGCTGACGGTCTGGACTACCACCAGGACGGTGTAAAGTATAAGGAGCGCACCATACAGCTGAAATGTATAGTGGAGGCTGAGACATTCCCAGATCTGCTGAATAAGGCTCTTACGTTCTTTGATCTGTTTCTCCAGAACAGGACGCTGAGGCTAAAGATCGTGGCTGGGAATAAGACGCTGGTGTATGAGGTGATATGCAAGGATGAGGTGAGGCTTGTGCCAGATTTCTCACACCAGAACAAGTGTGTCGGCACATTCACTTTGAAGCTGGTGGAACCAGAGCCTGTGAAGCGTGTGCTGTATGGAAACGGTACGTGCAGCATCACCATTAAGAGCAAATCACCTGTAAACATCTATTGGGGTGACGGTACGCACACATTCGATGTGAGCGGCAATGACGTAAGCCAGACGGTATCACACAGCGTATCTTCAAACTATGTGATCATCACTGGTGAGCCAAACGATTTCACTTCTTTCAGTACAAACTTTAGCGTAATATGGAGCAGATTACTTTAATAAAGAGAAACGGCACTCAGATCAAGCTATTCTCAAAGGAGCCGTTCAGGACGGTCAAGACTGCAACCCAGAGCAAGAGCCTTATGGGTGTAGATACCGTGACCCTGAGCATTCTAACCAGGGAGATCCTGAGCTTCGACAAAGGGGATCGTATCACTGTCAAGGGTGAGAACTACTATATTCGTACAAAGGTAAACAGGGAGCTGACATCAGACGGTTATTTCAAGTATGATGCCGTATTCTACGGTGTGCTGTATGACCTGATGAAAACAGCGTACAGGGATATGGATGCCTCTGGCAACTCCACCACTTCCACCTTTGACCTGGTGTATGACCTCAAAGAGTACATCCGTGTGCTGATCAATAACGTAAACCATGACTATCCAGGATGGTGGACGTTTGATGAGACAGGATGCCCAGACAAAAACCCCATACCTCTCCAGTTCAGCTGTAACAACTGCCTGGAGGTGCTTCAACAGGTGTGCCAGAATTTCAAGGTGGATTTCCGTATCACACAGATCACCGCGAACAATACCACCGTGCGTACCATCAAGATAGGATCTTTCGGATCTGTTATAACACCTCCTGACGGATCCAGCTACTTTGAGTGGGGCAGGGGTAAGGGTTTGTATTCACTGAAAGAGAATAAGGTGGATGATAAGGCCATAAAGACCAGGCTCTGGGTGGAGGGTGGTACTTCCAATCTGCCTACAGGCTACAGGAACTATGCCATGAGGCTCCAGCTTCCATCCAGGAGGCTCAACAGGAACGCACACACCCTTTCCGATGGAACTGTTATAGCAGCTGGCTCAGAGTATATAGGTATCAGCAGTGAGAATGCCAGGTATATTGAAGATACAAGTCTCTCCCAGACCCTGGGAGTGGATGCTGATTCTGTGCTCTATGATGAGATCGTACCTACCAGGACTGGAGAGGTGACAGCTGTCTATACGTCTGGAGAAAACCCAGACTACTTTTCCTTTGCTGACAGCAGTATGGATTTCAACTTGAACGAGCACCTGGTGGATAATGTCAGTGCAAAGGTGACTTTCATCACTGGTAAGCTGGCTGGTCAGACGCTGGAGATCAGTAAGTATGACCATGCAACAAAGAAATTCACGCTCATTCCATACCAGGACAGCCGTGGCCTTACGATACCTACAGAGAATAGCAATGCTTTCCGCATAGAGGTAAATAACAAATACAAGCTCACTGATATTGCAATGCCTCAGGCAATCATAGACAATGCAGAAGAGGAATTGTGGTATGCTGGATATGATGATCTTTGCAAGCTGAAACAGGCCAGGGTACAGTACACTATGGAGCTTAACCGCATGAAGCTCCTGGATGATATGCCAACTGATTCAGACACCGTGCTTTTCAAGCCTGGTGACTATGTGCCTATCAAAGACACAAGGTTTGGTGTTCAAAAGAACATCAGGATCCAGAAAGTGGAGCGTAACCTTTTGCTCAGGCATGACTATCACCTGACGATTTCGGACACTGCAACTGTGGACGTGATCACCCAGAGCGTGGTAGATACACAGAACCATGAGGTTATTATCATCAACAACCAGCTGAGGGATCTCACTAAGAAGAGGCGGGGATGGAGAACCACTGAGGAATTGAGGAATATGGTGTTTGACACAGACGGTTATTTCGATACCGACAACTTCAAGGCAAACTCCATTGATACCAATATGCTCACTGTGGGATCTAAGAGCCAGCAGTTTGTCCTGTCTGGTGTGGTGATCCAGCCTAACTATGGAGGAAATGCCAACAGGATTGTTATATCAGCAGGATCCCTGGTACACCTGACTATCAATGAAAATTCTGCAAGGCTCTGGAACCTGACAGCCTCAGACACGACAATGGGCAACGCTACTGGCTACTATCTATATGCCAGGTGTGCAAAGTCTGGTGATAATGGTATATGGCTGGTTACACAGACCAGGTATCAGGCAGATCCAGGCGGTAACTACTATTATTTCCTGGTTGGTATCATAGGATCTGCCTATGATGCCTCTGGAGGCCATACGGCTTACCGTGACTTCACAACCACATACGGATTTACCAGGATCAACGGCAACACCATCACTACAGGTAAGATCGTAACTGATGATGGATATAACTATCTGGATCTGGACGGTAATAAGTTCAGAATAGGTGACGCTAACAGTTCACTGGACTACAATGTTACGGCAAATAACCAGCTTACGCTTTTCAACGTAAAACTGAAATCTGGATCTGGTGACGTTTCGGACATTGGAGTTTACCGTGGTGTTTATAACCCTAACTATATTTATTACAAGGGGGATGAGGTTTCATATACTTCAAGTGGATATACTGCCACATACAGGTATATCAATCCAACTCCATCAAGAGGCCATGCACCAACTGACACGGCTTATTGGGATGTTGTATCTAAAGGTGCTGATGGAACTACAGAAGAAAAGGTTTTCCAGCGTACTAAGGTGAACATCAGGCCAGATGCTCCAGGTAACTCTCAGAGTGACGGATATATTCCTACTGGATGGACTGCAGCACCTGTTGGGGTTAATGCGGAATATCCATTTGAATGGGTTTCCGTGCGAAAAAAGAACGCAGGAACATGGGGAAACTTTGAGACACCTACCATCTGGAATGTGTATGGCCAGGCAGTTAATAACAACTTGCTTAACCAGACTGAATTTGAGAGTGCTGAAAAACTTGATAAGTGGCATATTAGATCATATTATCATAACAAGGATGGATATGATTATCAGGATAATGTATCTGATCATATAGCACAGAAATACAAGGATGGATATAATGCCTACTATGATACCTGTATCTATAGTAGCACATATATCAATTATAAGGAGATCCTTGCTCAGTATGTCTGGAAAAAGGATGGATCAATCAAGACACTGGAAAACTCAAAGTGGTACACTCTTTCTTTCTGGGCACGTAATTACGGATCAAAACTGAATGTGTATTTATATACTGGTGTTGATGGAGAGTATGCCTATGATAGCAATGAGAGTATCTATGTGGACGGTATAGAGGTAAAGACAAATGGGCAGAATGTAAGGCCAGACGGTACTGTTATGAGTACTCCTAAGTTTTCACGTCCTGACTCAGATATGTGCGTAAGTTTTGATTCTGGCTCAGAGCTTGTAAAGCACACTATCACATTCAAAACAAGATCTGCCTATAATAGCTCATACCGTTTCAGTACTGACTGGGTTGAGTTCCTTTTCCGTCTATTGCCTCCGACTTCTTACGGTAACATCAATATCTGTATGATCAAACTGGAAGAGGGCATGACAGATACAGCCTATATTCCAAGCAGTGTTGATCTTCATAACTTCTACTATGAGTACAGGTTTGCTAAGAACGGATCAACATCTGTTGCACCTGATCTGAATAAGAACGTGGCAAATCCAAGCGGATGGAGTACAACACAGCCGACTGTCAGCCAGGGTGAATTTCTCTGGAGGATCATAGGTAAGAAAAACAGTGACGGTACTCTGGCAGAAGCATGGAGTGATCCGATCCGTATCACACCCTATGACGGTGTGAATGGCAAAAGCCCTGTCCTGGTTTTCCGTGGTAACTTTGATGGTACAAAAACCTACTATGGTACTCAATACAGGGTGGATGCTGTCAAGTATAACGGATCCTACTATATATGCCGTATAGACGCTGGATCTTTTACAGGATCGAGCTATATTCCTACAAATACCGATAAGTGGAATACCTTTGGTGCTGAGTTTGAAAGCATAGCAACCAACTTGCTCCTGGCTGAGGGTGCAAGCATCGGTAACTGGTGGCATAGTGGTGGAAAGATCGTTTCCACACTGGGTACTGGAAACAAGATAGAGCTGGATGCAAGCACACCCAGGATCTATATAGAATCTGCTACCAGTGGCGGTGACTACTCTGAGGACACCTCTATGGGATCAAAGATCGAGCTGAATGCCAGCGAGGGTATTGTAAGGGTGGAGGCTAAGAATAGGCCATCCTACTCCACTGGTACGTCCTATATGTCACCTACAGGAATATTTGCAAACCTTGCTGGTACTCAGGCGGTGAGTACTGTTACTGGCTATATCAGAAAGGCTGCAATGGTGGCTCTGGGATATGGCAACCTGGCAAAGAGTTCCTGGGAGCTTAATAATGATGAGGCTATGCTGGCTGGTGTGTATGGTGTTGCAAACAACAGCAACGGCTCTCCAGCTCCAGCCTATGGAGGCTTTTTCTATGACCTGAAAGCGTGCGGATTGATCCTGAAAACAAGGTATATCGGAGATAGCTCATCAGGAAATGATCTGTATATTCCAAAGTCTGTAAGCCAGGTGATAAGCGTTACCAACAGTGGAACACGAAAGAATGTGTATCTGCCTAATGACGGCTATGATGGCAGGGTTATTTTCTTCCATCAGCAGGGAGGCGGTGGCTTGCGTATCTATCCCCAGTCAGGACAGCATATCTATGATGATACGTCAGAAAATTCATATTATGACATTGATGAGGGGCGTACTCTGATGGCAATATTCGGAGTATGGTACAAAAATAACGTTCGTACAGAAGTTTGGACTGTGAGAGTATTCAAATATTAATAATATGATATACGGAATTATAGAAGATGGTGTGCTCAAGACACAGGACGTTGTAGAGCGCAAAGAGCGGAGGCCAGTGATTAAGAAAGGCCAAACCGTTATCCAGGAGTTTGTGATCTCTGTAGAGGATCAGGTAAAAGTACTGTCTGAAAGCGGATGGAAACCTGTTGATATGATTGACGAAACCAAGCTGGAGTGTGAGGATGGCTTTGCTATCCGCATGGCAGCAGTGGAGTATGAAGATCATATTGGATTTGATTATGAAAAGGTGATAGATCAGCCGTACTACAGGCGAAAGATCCAGGAACTGAAAGATGAGCTTTCAAGCTCTGACTATAAGATGATCAAGTGCTATGAGGCTTACCTGGTTGGTGAGCCTATGCCCTACAATGCCCAGGAACTACACAGTTCAAGGCAGTCACTCAGGGATAGCATCAATGCTCTGGAGGATATGATTGATAACATCGTGAATGCAACAAACAACAATGATTAACCAGGTGAATGGATGGGTGGCTGGATCCCTCCAGGATCCTCCAAAAGAAAGGAGGTGGGTATGAAAAAGTAGCTATTTGGGGTCTGAAAAGGGTAAAAATGATGAATTTTGCAATTTTTCATGCCTAAAAAGTGTGTTTGTTGAACACAATTTCGTATTTTTGCAGTGTAAAAAATTAAATATTGCTTCATTATGAACGAAATGAATATTCTAAGGATCCTTGCAAAAGGACAGATTCAGGATCTATCCAGCGGTTTCTCCCTGGGTGGAAAGCCTTTCTCCATCTTCATCCGTTCCAAGCAGCCAACGCTATCCACCAATATGGTTGTAAACTGTAAGCTGATCTGCGACAAAGAGGCTGGAGCGTTCCCCTGTGCTCTGGGTGACTGGACACCTGGAGCTATTGCTGAGATCTCCCCTAATGCCATTGACCTGACAGAGTTTGATGTGTACTGGGGTGCTGGTGAGAGTGTTTAATCATTTAATATTTCATTCAAACTATGGGTTTATTATTAGGTAGTGGTAGCACAACACCACAATATCCGTACTCAATGTGGTACGGTGTTCAGGGCGATTTCACAAGCCAGGATTATCAGCTTACACGTGTGGGCAACCTGGACTTGCACAGATCTCTGCCTATTCAGAAGAAACTGAGACGTTTCGTTGAGAACACGGACGGATCGGTTAAGTACTATCTCCATGCTAACGACAGCCGTAAGAAAGACGGTGGCACAGCTGCCACTATTGACGGATCTGACGGTAACGTGATGCTGGAAAAGCCTGCTTACTACAGGAGGATCGAGATCTGGGGTACTAAGTGGCTCTATGCGATCTCTGAGTATGAGCTGCCTGGCTTCACTCTGATGAGCCGTAAGACTTGCTCACCCTGGCTGGCTACTTACAATGCGGCTGGCAATGCGGCTATCTCTGGCTGTTTCCTCACCTGGAATGGGGATGCAATAGCACGTGACGCAAACGATCTGCCTATCTTCGTTTCTGGTGCTCCACGTGGCGGTGCTGGTACAAACTGGGATGGCACTTACAGGTCTCTGATCGGTATGCCTAAGACTTCTGTAGCCAAAGCAGCTGTTAGGGCTATGTGTAAGAATGGCACACACCACGGTTTCGGACGTATCTACAATGAAATTGCCTGGCTCCAGAGGATCGAGTATGCCTCACTGTACTGCCAGGACACTTTCACTGAGACACTGACAGCTGACGGTTTCCATCAGGGAGGTCTGGGTAGCGGCTGTGCCGTTGATTCCACTGAGTGGAATGCCCACAACTCCTACAATCCGTTTGTTCCATGCGGTGTTACTGCCACACTGGGTAACAACACTGGTAAGGTGACTTACAAGGTTAAGAACTGGCAGAACTCTGGAACAGATAAGGACATCCAGGTAACATCATACCGTGGCCTTGAAACTCCATTCGAGTATCTTAACCACCTGGCAGATGATATACTGGTATGGCATAAGGAGGATAAGAGTGAGATCTACGTTTGCGAGGATCCCACTAAGTTCACCTCTCACTCTGATTCTGCTACAACCGTTCCTAACGGTTATGTGGCTCAGACAGAGCTTCCACGTGCCTCTGGCTTTGGTCTTACCCTCTCTCTGATGGAGAACGGCTATTCATTCATCGACAAGATCGGTGGTGCTGCCAATAAGGGTGTGACCGATTACTTCTATTCACCCATTACTGTGGACTTCACAGGCTGGGGCTGGTATGGAGCCTTGCTCGGTGGTCATGCGTATTATGGTGCGAGTGCGGGTTTCGGTTATCTGTCTACGAGTCGTCGTTCCTCCTATTCGGTTGCGCCTGTTGGGTTCCGTCTGTGCCGTTTCTAACGGACTGCAATAAATCGGTGTGCGGGGCGATTTTGGATCGTCTCTCACACCTTTTTCTCTTTGGTTTGAAAATGAGTTCTTTGAAATAATATAAAACGGTTGCGGGGGCTTGGAGCCTTGCTCGGTGGTAATGCGAATAATGGTGCGAATGCGGGTTTCGGTTATCTGAATACGAATAATCGTTCCTCCAATTCGAATGCGAATATTGGGTTCCGTCTTTACCGTGGTTATTTCCTGTAGAAAGCTGAGGATATATATAACTGTTTTCGCCTCCGTGACCATACCACACAGGGGCTGCTGGCACTGCTGGCAGCTGGTAAAACAATAGTGTTTCAGACAGGTGTGAGTAAGTAATTGAAAGCTCCTGATTGAACAACGGCACACAATGGATAAGAAAGAAAAGAAAAAGGTAGATCCAAAGATGATGAACTACCTCAATCCAGCCATTATGTACCAGGACTTTGAGGATGTGGGCTACTACATCGGTAAGACAGGTAAGATCTACCTGTCACCCTGTAAGAGGATCAAGAACGTGTTTCCTCTGATCTACAGCCCTGCCAACCTGATCAGGTCTCAGTACACCGCTCAGAAAGGTAAGAAGCAGAGAGGTGAGGTACAAAAGTTCAATGAGAATATCAATGGCAATCTGGCTTTCCTGTATGAGATCCTGAGTGAAGAAACGTATGTGCCAGGTAAGTATAGGGTTAAGAAAATCTATGACCCAAAGGAGAGGGATATAATGATAGCTCCTTTCTTTCCTGACAGGATCATCCATCACTGCGTGATCAATGTGCTGGCTCCACACTGGTATCACATCTTCATAAACAATACCTATGCCTGTATCAAAGGCCGTGGCATTCATAAGTGTATGGAGGATGTGCATAGGGATCTGATGAGCGATAAGGCGGGAACTAAGTACTGCCTGAAAATAGACATCAGAAAGTTCTATGATAACGTGGATCATGCCGTTCTTAAACGGATCGTGAGGATAACGATAGCAGATGAGAGCCTGCTGTGGCTGTTGGATAGTATAATAGACAGTAACGGTAAAGAAAAGGGTTTGCCAATCGGCAACTTCACAAGCCAGTACCTGGCTAACCTATACCTGGCATACTTCGACCACTGGGTTAAGGAGATCCTGGGTGTGGAATACTACTACAGGTACATGGATGATATAGTGGTTCTGGCTGGTAGCAAGGCCAGACTGCATGACATCCTGGATGCTTTTGCACTCTACCTGGGTACAGAGCTGAAAGTGGAGATCAAGGCCAACTGGCAGATATTCCCAGTTGATGCTCGTGGAATCGACTACGTGGGCTTCAAGCAGAATCATTACGGAATACTCCTGAGAAAGGGGATCCTGCTGAATTTCTATAAGAAGCTGGAGGCTACAAAGGAGAAATACGACATCAGGAGTGAGGATGATATTAAGCACCTGTTTCCGTCTGAATACGGCTGGATAGTCAGATGTGATAAGGAGCACAGTGATTTTATTTTTAATAAATGTTTGAACAATGGAAAAAGTAAGTGTATTGACTACAGGGCTGCTTTCAAAGGAAAAGCCCGTTGTAATTGACGATCTGAAAAATGGTCAGGGTACTTTCCTCTACAATCACAACATCCATGAGGTGCTGGTGATCGAGGATGAGAACGGTGGCATCACCATTACTGAGGATGCTAAGAAAGCCACTGGCACTATGTGGATGTACGACAGCCTGAGGGTGGAATACCCAAAGACACGTAAGAACATCTACGCTACGCTGCTGGAGGCTCGCTATCCACAGGACGTACAGCAGAAGCTGGTGAACGACTACCAGGCAGCACAGCTGGGAATCCTGGAGGATGAAGAGGCAGAAGAGGCTGAGGCCGCTTACACTACTTTCCTCAGGGAGCGTAAGGCTATCAAGGCCAGTGTGACTGCTGACTGTTTGGAGAACAATATCCCTGAGAATCTATGAATCAGGTGATAGAGGATTTCGTGGATGATAGTGTAGGCCAGGGCGGTTCTGACATCTTCGACTGTGAGTTTACATCCATTGATGCTGTCATTAACCAGGTGACGGTGTTTACTGGGTGTGATCCTGACAGGCAGACAGAGAACGGTACACGCTGCCTGATCGCCTATGGTGAGGGTTATAGCAAGTCCGCTTTCTTCACTGACAGTAAGAAAGTAAAGGATGTTTTCGCTAACCCTGGCAGACATTATCCATTCCGTGCTGTGATCAAGGTTGTTAAGTATGGTACAATGTATGGTTTCAGGGTGTTCCCACCGTCCACTGAGATTACCCAGGATGATAAGGATAACTTTGAGGCATACAGGAAAAACAAATGGAGGCGCAAATGATACATGAGGGATTGGAAACGGCCAGGACTATAGGTGACGTTGGGATGATGGCTGTAACGGCTGCATTCTTTCTGGTGCTGGCTGCTATGCTGATGATCACCTGTTTCAAGTGGTTCAAGTCTATCATAAACAATATGCTGGATAAGAACTCAAAGATGATTGATGAGCTGCTGAAAGAGACACGTAACCAGAACGGTATGCTTCTGGATATATCGGAGGGGTTACGTCCAGAGACACAGATCAGGATCAAGAATACCTCCAGTATCTTCTTTGACTATGCTGTGGAGAAAGTATGCCGTATTATTAAAAAGGTACGTGAGGAAAACCACATTGTGGATAAGGAGGCAACCAAAAAGAAGATCAGGACGCTCCTGATCAACTTGCATGATGATCGAAACAGCCGCTTTGACTACTACACGTACAGAGGGAAAAGGCTTTCATCCTATACCTCTCCTGAGTGGGTGGAATGGGTTGCTGACGTTGTGGAGGCTGAGGTGTATTCCGATATGCAGAACAATGGCAGGAGCTATACTAACGTACAGGCGGTGTATGACCGTATCAAGATTGATTTTTACCACAAAATGAATTGCTGAAATGATCGTACTGATTGACAATGGCCACGGTGAGGAAACACCTGGCAAAAGATCCCCTGATGGAATACTCAGGGAATACCGATATACACGTGAGATAGCTGCTGAGGTACAGCGACAGCTCCAGGAGAGAGGCTACCAGGCACAGCTCCTGGTTCCTGAGGAAAAGGATATTTCACTGGGTACACGCTGTAACCGTGCAAACTCTGTGTGTAGGAATTTCGGTACTAAGAACGTGATCCTGGTTTCTATCCATGTCAATGCCGCTGGAAACGGCCAATGGATGAAAGCTACAGGGTGGAGTGCCTTTACTACCAAAGGTGTAACAAAGTCTGACAGGCTGGCTGACTGTTTCTATGCCGCTGCCAAAGAGGTGCTGCCAGGTGATAAGAGGATCCGTACTGACTACTCAGATAAGGATCCTGACTGGGAAGAGAACTTCTACATCCTGAAACACACCCTTTGCCCAGCCGTTCTGACTGAAAACTTTTTCCAGGACAATAAGGAGGATGTGAGCTATCTCCTTTCCCTGGAGGGCAGGAATGCCATTGTGAAGATCCACGTAGAGGGAATTATTAACTACATCAACAGTTTATGAGAAAGTATCTGATCATTACGTGCCTGGCACTTGCAATACTGAGTGCCTGGCTTGCACACTGCCTGTATGAGAGTAGTGTGGATAGGAAGAGGCTCAGGAATAACCAGGAGGCTCTGATGAGTGAGGTAAAGCTGTATGAGACAAAGGCGGGTGAAAGTGCTGCCTCTGTGCTCAGGCTCCAGCTGACTAAGGATGAGCTGGAGAGGAATAACCAGAAGCTGTGCCAGGAGGTCAAGAATCTGGGGATAAAGATTAAACGGCTGCAATCGGTGTCACAGACATCCAGCCAGACTGAGATCAAGATCCAGACTGAGATAAGAGACAGTATCGTTTACCGTCCTGAGATCCACCTGGTAGATACCCTAAAAGCATTCAGCTGGAAAGATCCACCGTGGGCTGATGTGTCTGGAGTTATCGACAGCGGAAAGATCAATTTACAGCTACATACGACTGATACAATCATTCAGATAGTTCACAGGGTTCCTAAGCGGTTCCTGTTTTTCAGGTTTGGCACTAAGGCCATACGACAGGAGGTTATAAGCAAGAATCCATACAACAGGATCCACTACTCTGAGTACATCGAATTGAAGAAATAGCTTTCTGTAGAATAACAATACTACCGATCCGTGCCAGCCGTGAGGTTCGCATGGATCATTTTTTTACTGGGTAAATTTGGTGGTTTGAAATAAATTGCCTACCTTTGCACCACCGATCTGAAACATCGGTGTTGCATTTGCGCCCCAATCCAGATCCTGGTGAGGGGTGCTTTTGTTCATAAAATAAGCAGAAATGCTACAATAGTTCTACAGAAAATGGAAAAAACCTCGTAAGTAATTGAGAATCATGGTATGAAACCAGTCTCTCCTAAGCACTATCCACATTCAGGGACGCTGGATGATCCAGGCGGTGATCTTTTATTTATGTGACAGCTCTCTAAGCCCTTGTAGTTCAATGGATAGAACACGGCTCTCCTAAAGCTGAGATATGGGTTCGATTCCCATCGGGGGTACAAAATTACAAAAATAATTTTCAAATTCCGCAAATTTTATGTAATTTTGCTGCGGAAAGTTCTACAATAGTTCTACAGAAGCAAAATTATGGCTACTTTTAAGGCAGAAGTGTATGCCCATCAGAAGAAACAGGATGGAACGTACAATATCAAGATCAGGGTTACGCAAAACCAGCGTAAGCGTTACCTGGCTACTCCCTGGTATGTGACAAAGGATGATCTCACACGCTCCCTGAAACTCAAAAACCAGAAGTATGTGGATCTGGCAGAGGATCTGATCAGGACATACCGTAACAGGTGTGATATGCTGGGTACACGCATTAAGGGTATGACGGTGGATGAGGTGGTGGCTTTCATTGAAAAGCCTCAGGAGCCAGACAGGTGGGATCTGGATATAGTGGAGTATGCCAGGGAGCACATCAGGAGGCTGCAAGAGACAGGGCATGAGGGGAATGCCCAGACCTATAAGGTGGCTATCAATTCCCTGGTGAAGTACCTGGGTAGGGAAAAGGTCAGCATTAAGGAGGTCACTGTGAAGATGCTCAAATCATGGGTTGCATGGATCCTGGATCAGGAAACGTGCAAGGCTGGCTTTGCACCTCATAACTATATCTCCAGGCTCAGGGCAATCCATAACATGGCTAAAAAGGAGTTCAACGATGAGGATGCTGGGATCATCAGGATCCCTAACTCTCCTTTCTCCCATATAGACATACCTAAGGAGCCAGTGCCAGAGAAACGTGCTCTTACCATCAAGCAGATGAAGATGCTGCTGGCTCTTCCATATAAGGATAGCCCATACCCTAACACCAACCGCTATAACTTTGCCCTGGATCTCTTCATTCTGAGCTTTGCCCTGGTAGGCATGAATCTGGTGGATCTATACCATTGCGGGAACTGTACGGACGGACGGATCACCTATGAGAGGATAAAGACAAAGAACAGGCGGGCTGATCGTGCCAGGATCTCCATCAAGATCCAGCCAGAGATCAAGGCTCTGGTGGATAAGTACAGGGATCCGTCTGGTAAGAGGATGTTCAGGTTCTACAGGATGTATGCCTCAATGAGCACAATACATAAGGCCGTTGGTGCTGGGCTTAAAAAGATCGCTGAGGATCTGGGCATGGATGAGCTGGATTTCTATGCTGCCAGGCACACCTGGGCTACCATTGCCCAGAATGATGCTGGTGTGGATAAGTGGACGGTACACACATCACTAAACCACGTGGATGATGAGACCAGGATCACTGACACCTACATCCGTAAGTCCTGGGATCCCATTGATAAGGCAAACAGGAAAGTGCTTAACCTGGTGAAGATCAAAAGGCACTTTTTAGAGCCAGTTTTGCCTAAGCAAAAATAGTAAGTTATTGAATATTAGTAAATTGTAGCACTGATTTTGCCTAAGCAAAATAAAATAGGTGGTTTTTGCTTGAATTTTGCTTGCTATTTTGCTTCCATTTTGCTTGCACTTTTGCCTAAGCAAAATTATAAGACGTTGAAACACAGGCAATTACAGAGGTGTAAAATTTTGTTCCGTTTTTCTTAATTTTGCCTAAGCAAAAATAGAAAATATCTGAGTGTCAGATAATTACACGGCTAATTTTGCCTAAGCAAAAATTTTGGCACAAGTTAAATGGGGGTATATATATACTTATATATAATATATATTATAATAATTATTATTTAATAATAAGGGAATATGTATGAAATAGGGGTGTGGGGAAAGAACAAAAGAAATGCCCACCTGGTTAAGGTGAGCAAATTCTTGATAGTTTTGCAAGAATTAGCAAGAATTGTCATTCCTGGGCTTGCTTCTTAAACATCCTGCCAGATCCAGTTAGGAGCCATTCAGCACTCACACCGTATTCTTTCACCATAGGGTATAGCCAGGAAACCTGAAACCATCCTCTATCCAGATCCTTTCTCTGGGCTAAGAAATTGCGCCTGTCAATCTCATAGAGCCTACAGTATGTATTTACACCTCTGATGTCACCTTTGGCTATGATGGCATCCAGAGCACTGTAGAAACGCTCCATAACGTGCTTTGTTATATCGGTATTCATTTCTGCCTTGTTTCTGTTATTTTATCCATTCCTTTGTCAAACGTATAGACTACCTCCACAATGTCAGTAGCTCCGAAAGAGTTTTTTGCACGGTATCTGTGAGACACCTCCCATCCCAGGGTATCATAGGGGTTTATCCCAGCACTCTCCAGGTGGTGCTTCCAGTGATCCAGGAACACGTTGATGGTATCAAGGCTAAACAGCCCAGCTTTCTTTCTCTCCAGGCATTCAGCTATAGCCATACTCATAGGTGTTATCAGATCTGGCTTACCTATCTCAATATTCTGGTAGCTGGCTGGATCTTTCAGGTGAGCATCCAGGTACTCATCTATCAGCCTTTCATGCTTTTCCTTGCACCCTGTAAGAGCCAGGAGAGCAAGGATCATTACCAATACCTTTCTCATGCGTTTATGAAACTCAGATCATCCATTAACTGGGTAAACGGCTCCTGGGGCTTACCAAGGATCTTTGCCTCAGTCTGTGCGCTTGCAATAGCTTTCTTCACATCCAGGATCCTGCTATGATCCAAATTCCCACTTACAGCCTCTTTGAAGAGGTCAATAACCATTCTGTAATACGTTTCCATAATTCAGTCCTTTAATCTTTCGATAATCGTAATTAGTCTATCCATTTGCTCCTGAGCTTTCTCTGTGAGCTTTCTCTGAGCTGCCAGCTCCACCATGAACTGGTTTACAGTCATATCACTATTGAAGTGATTACCATTGCCAACCTGGTTGTTTACTATTGAAGCACCTCCAGGATCCGCTATCTCTTTATTTAGCATTTCACCCTCTCCATATAGCAACCATTCCCTGTTTAGCTCAGGAAAAGCACTCAGAACATTTTTCAGTTTCTCAGAGCCATAGCCAGAGCGCATAGAGGTGACATATCCAGTGGATAAGCCACATTTTTCCTCAAAGGTTTTCATCTTAATCCCTTTGTGCCTAATAAATTCAATCGTTCTTTCCTTAATTGTCTTACTCATACCACTTTTGTTAAATAATATTAAAATCAGAACATTTTTCTGAGAATTGCTCTGATAATTCAGAACTTTTCTCTATCTTTGCACCCGAAAGGTAACTTGTGCGGCACAAATATACAAAAATATGTTTGTAAAACACAGAAATATTATGTTAAAAATGGCAAAGAGTAAATTCAGACAAATCTACGATGCACTGCCTACCAGGGCAGCGAGAGCACCCAAAACCGTTTGGGTTGAACGTATGGCAGAGATCTGTATGGTAAACCAGAGCACTGTACGCTGCTGGCTTGCTGGCACTCAGAAACCAGATGCACTAAAGATCTCTCTACTCTCTAAGGAGCTGGGTGTGCCAGCTGATGAATTGTTTTCTTGATCATTCAAATTGCAACACCGATGAAAGTACTGGAAAACAATGGCTACAAAATGAAAGTTCGGAGTGATGAGGGCAATACGCTCCTGATCGCTCAGAGGTGCTACACTGAAAAAGGTGTCTCTATGTGTGGAAAGCCTTTCTATAAGGGTATGATCTGGATGGTGTTTGGCTGGTGTTCAGGCCGCAAATACAATATCCAGGGCATGGATTCCACAATGAACAGTAAACAGGACGTGCTTAATGCCATCAAGGATCATCCGTCTTTCACGGTGGCAGCACATGAGTTAGGACTTAAATAATTTCAGATCGTATGAAACAAGTAACATTATCAAACGCTATTCAGTGTGCAATAGCAATCGTTTTCACCATTGCCGCTTTGGTAGTAGGTATCTGCACAATGACAGGACACAACATCTTCTTTGGTATCATGGGAGCTGCTGTAGCCAGGATGTTCTATGTGGATGATTACTATGGCGAGAGTGTGAAACAGTATATTCAGAGAAAGAGAGGCTAACGATGGAGATCACCCTGGAACTATTTGAACTGAAAAACCTCTGTATGGATATGGCCGAGCTGGGGGTACATAATTATATCAAGTCACAGGAACCCGCCAAAGATCTGCTATCCCAGAGGGAGGCTTACAGGCTGTTTCAGGAGAGTAGGGTTAAGGAGTGGAGATCAAAGGGGCTGATCCAGCCTGTAAGGATGGGAAAGTCTGAGAGATCGAAACTGCAATACTCCAGGGCTGAGCTGGTTGCACTCGACAAATCAGAGAGACTTAATCAGTATATTAACAAGTAAAAAGTTATTCTATGGAGATCGTATTACAATCCCTACACCTGGTGAATTTCAAGGGAGCCAGGGATGTGGAGCTGACTTTCAGCCCAGGCACAAGTCAGGTGAAAGGCGAGAACGGCACAGGTAAGACTACCGTATTCGATGCTTTCACATGGCTGCTATTCGGTAAGGATAGCACACAACGCTCTGATTCCAATTTCAACATCAAGACCCTGGATGCCCAGGGAAACCCGATCCTGAAACAGGAGCACTCTGTTACTGCTGTGCTGCTGGTGGACGGTAAGGAAATGAAGTTGAAAAGGATGTACCGTGAAAAGTGGGAAAAGCCTACAGGCACTACCACTGAGACCCTAAAGAACCACGAAACACTCTTCTACGTGAATGATGTAAAGCTGCCTACAAAGCGTGAGTATGACGCTAAGATCAGCTCAATCATTCCAGAAAATGTTTTCCGTATGATCACTAACCCTTTCTTCTTTAACAGCATGGCTGCTGAGGATAAAAAAGTGATGCTCCAGGATATGGTTGGCAACGTCACAGACCAGGACGTGGCACAGCTTAAACCTGAATATGCTGAGTTCCTTGCTGAGCTTGCTGGCACTCCAATAGCTGAAAAGGCTAAGGAGATCAAGGCTAAGAAGAGTGCCTGTAATGAAGAGCTGGCTCTGATACCTACTAAGATCGAGACAGCTAAGAAGCTGAAACCAGAGGCTGAGGATTGGGATGCCCTGGAAAAGGAGCTGGCAGAGAAAAAGGCTAAGCTGGCAGAGCTGGAGGCTCTTCTGAGAAATGACAGATCAGCCCAGAATGCCCAGATCTTTGAACAGCGCAACAGCCTACAGACACAGATCAATGACAAACAGCTGGAAGAGAGCAAGCGAAAGAATGCCCTCAGGCTGGAGGCTGATAAGAGCTATAACCAGGCAGTCCAGGAGGCAGAGAGCACAGCCGCCAAACAGCGTAACGAGATCCAGGCAAAGATCAATGATCTCCAGATCACTATCACTAAGAGAGAGGGAGAGGTAAGGCTTTCTGCTGGTAAGAGCTATGAGGATGCCAGGAAAGCCGTTACAGACCAGGAGGCAAAGATCAGACAGCTCCAGGATAACTTGAAGCGTCTGCAAGCCTCTAAGGATCTTCTGGAGAATGACATAATGGATGCCCAGAAGAATGTTAGTGATACAGAGAGATCCATCAAGGAAACTGAGGTTACGCTGGTGGATTGCCGAAACGACTATAAGGAGCTTTCTGCAAGCCAGTTTGTGATGTCACCTGATCAGATGGTATGCCCTACCTGTAAGAGGCCGCTTGATGTGGATGATATTGAGGCTAAGCGTCAGGAGCTGGAAGCCAATTTCAATGCAGAAAAGGCTGAAAAGGTCAAGGCCAATATTGAGCGTGGAAAATCTGTCAAGGCTAAGCTGGAGGCTCTACAGGCTACCCTGGAACGTCAGAGAAAGACAATGGCCGATAAGGAGGCTCTTCACAAGCAGAATGAGAGCGATATTACCAACGCTGAGAATGAGATCAAGGAACTGACAAACGATCTCGTTTCAGCACGTGCAAGCGTACCCGCTGAGCCTGACTACCAGAAAGCCCTGGAGGGTGATGCTGAGTATATCCGTCTCACCACTGAGAAAGAAAAGCTGGCTAAGGATAAGGAGAGTATCACAGCTGCTGTAGTGGATCAGCCTGACTACCTGGAGATCGAGACGAATGACCAGGTGCTTATCCAGATCAAGAACGATATTACGGAACTGCAAAACCAGCTGGGAGCCATTAGGGAGCCAGAGGGTGATGCCCAGGCAGACAACTCTGAGGCTAAGGCTGAAAAGGTGAAGATCTCAGGTGAGATAGATGCCATTAACCAGCGTTTGGGTCACAGATCCATCCTGGAACGTGCTGATAAGGAGATCAAGGAACTGGAGGATCAGAGGGATAACCTCAATGAAAAGGTGGCTGAGCTGGAGAAATGGGAGTTTGACTGCCTACAGTTCCAAAAGGCTAAGGATGATGAGCTGCTGAGACGTATCAATGGCCTCTTCCAGATCGTATCATTCTCATTCGTTTCCTCACAGCTAAACGGTGGAGAGAAACTTACCTGTGTTTGTACGGTGAATGGCACTCCATACCCTGATGTGAATAATGCTGGAAAGATCAATGCTGGACTGGATATTATCAATGCGATCTGCAAGGCTAAGGGTGTGAATGCTCCCATCTTCGTGGATAACGCTGAGAGTGTGAACAATGTCCTGGAAACATCCAGCCAGAAGATCCTGCTGTGTGTGACCAATGATAAGAAACTTACAATAGTATAAACCACAAATGGAGATCCTGTGGTGAACGTCTTGGAACATGGGACACCTTAGAGGATGGTTTGGATTAAATGCGTTGGACATCCTTATGGTGGATAAACGGAAACAATATCAATAAGTAAAACCTCACTCCAGGCTCCATTTACAAACTAATAGTATTATGGCAGATAACAATGTAACAAATGCGCCAGTACCAGCTAACGGTGGTGCTGTACCAGCTCCAAAGGTCAATGAAAAGACTTTGGAACTGAAAAAGATCCTGAATGCCGACAGCGTACAGGAACAGTTTAAGAATGCCCTGGGTAAGAATGCAAATACATTCATTGCCTCAGTGATCGACCTCTTCAACTCAGACAGTAAGCTGAGAGAGTGTAACCCTACCCAGGTGGTGATGGAGGCTCTGAAAGCCGCTGTGCTCAAATTGCCGATCAACAAGTCTCTGGGCTTCGCCTATATCATTCCATATAACAACAGCTATCCGAAAAAGGATCAGTACGGACGTGATATGATAGGCCAGGACGGTAAGAAGATCTGGGAGAAAAAGATGGAGCCTACCTTTCAGCTGGGCTATAAGGGATATATTCAGCTGGCTATGCGTACAGGCCAGTACCGTACACTCAATGCCGATGTGGTGTATGAGGGTGAGGTGAGACAGGTGAGCAAGCTCACTGGAGAGATCGCCTTTGACGGTAAGAAGAAAGAGCCTGAAAAGGTGGCTGGATATTTCTGCTACTTTGAGCTGCTTAACGGATTCAGTAAGACGCTTTACATGACCGTGGATCAGATGGCCAAACACGCTAAGAAGTACTCAAAGGGGCTGAAAAAGGAGGTCACTGTGGAACAGCTGGTAGCCCTGGCAGATATGCCTGTATCTACAGACGATACAAAGACAGTAGGCTGGCTGGGTAATTTCCACTCTATGGGTGTTAAGACGGTTGTGAGAAACCTCCTTAGCAAATATGGCTATCTGTCAGTGGAAATGCAAACAGCCATTGCCGATGATCTCAGGAGCGAGGAATGGGCTGATGCCAAAGAGGTGAATGATGATCCTGCTGACGATGGCCAGAAGCTGCTGACGATGAGCGGTGAGGGAGCCGTGAATGTGGGAGAGGCTGCAAACGGTGGTGAAGCGGCTCCTGGCAGTGCTGCTGATCCCAATGAAGCACCCTATTAAATCTCTGTGCTATGGTACTGAAAGTGTTAGGCAGTTCCAGCAAGGGTAACGGCTACATCCTGGATAGCGGGTCAGAGGCTCTGATCCTGGAATGTGGTGTAAACCTCAAAGAGGCAAAGAAAGCCCTGGGCTTCGATGTCAAAAAGGTTGCTGGATGCTGTGTAACCCATCAGCATAACGATCATGCTGGCTACCTGGATAAGTATGCCTCCATATTCTACACCCTGGCACTGCCTGAGGTGTTCCAGGCAAAGGCTTTCTCTGGGAGCCGTGCCGTTCCTGTGGAGATAGGCAGACAGTACAGGCTGGGCGGTTTCCTGGTGATGCCGTTCAAGGCTGAGCATGACGTACCATGTGTGGGCTGGCTCGTAAACCATCCGTCTATGGGGCTGCTGATGTTTGCCACTGACACCTGTATGCTTGACTATACCATCCCTGGGCTTAACCATGTGCTGATAGAGTGTAACTACTCAGTCCATGACCTCAGGGTGGCAATAGAAGAGCACCGTACAGATGAGAGCCAGGTTAAGAGGCTTGCAAACTCACACCTGGAGCTATCATCAACAAAGTCTTTTCTTAGCCGTAATGACCTGTCAAAGGTGGCAGAGGTGGTGCTGATCCACCTGTCTGGAAACAATGCCAATGCTGATCGGTTTGTGTCAGAGATCCAGGCACTCACTGGTAAGCCCACCTATGCCGCCTACCCAGGTCTGGAACTGGAACTTATAAAGCTGTGAGATTATGATTAACGGATTCACCAATGAAACAAAACCGCTATCGGAGTATGAGCGTGATACGCTTACCCCCATTGTTGTACGTGGACTGTCTATGAAGATCGGCAAAGAGCGTGCGATCAAGAATAGTGAAATCTGTGCTAAAATGCGTATGGCTGGCTATAAGATCGACAATGCCAGGCTTCGTAAAGTGATTAACCACATCAGAGTAAAAGCCCTCCTGCCTGGAGTGATAGCAACCTCAGAGGGTTACTATATAGCCACTACAAAAACGGAAATGGCAGAATACATAGCATCCCTGGAGAGCCGTGAGAGTGCGATCCATGAGGTAAGCGTGGCTCTGAGAAAGCAGATGGCTCTCTATGAGTAGCAAGGTTATTGTGGAAAAGGTGAATGGCCTGTTTAACCTGAATAAGCTCTATGTGTGGTTCGTACAGGCTCTGGATGGAATTTACCTGGTGGAGGTGAAGAAAGTCCGAAAGCCCAGATCCAATGATCAGAACGGCTGGCTGTGGGGCTGTATATATCCCCTGATGCTGGATGCAATGGTGGATGCTGGCTGGGAGTTCACAAACACAGAACAGCTACATGAGTTCTTTAAGGCTCAGATGACTGCAGATGAGGTGGTGAACAGGGAAACAGGTGAGATCATCAAGTTCCCATCCTCCACATCCAGGATGAGCACTACTGAGTTTTCTGCCTACTGTGATAAGCTGAGGGAATATGCCAAAGAGTTCCTGAATGTGGATATACCAGATCCTGATAAGTACTGGATGCTCAGAGACAATGAAGATCATAGCAAATAACCTGGTATCAGAGCTGATACGACTGTTACCAGTGATCATAGACAGCGTACCTCCAGGACAAAGCCTGAGAGTTCAGAACGCTATCCGTATCGTGAGAAAGATAACTAAGAAGTTGAACAATCTAAAAGAATTAGAGAAATGAGTAAGAAAATTTTTGTAACTGAGGTAGAGGTGGAGGCCGCTCTGAAAGTGGCTAAATCCCAGGAGGTGAAAGACGTGCTGGCAGCTCTTTTCTGCAAGCCTGAGAATAAGCCTAACCTGGATGATTACAAGTCCATCAAGTCCTATGAGGATGCTTGTGAGGCTCTGGATCTTACACCGATCTATTCAGATAAGTCTAAAAGAGCAATCTGTGAGCACATTAACAACCATTGGGATTACAGACAGGAATTTCCTAAGCACATTATGGCTCTGATGAAGCTGGAGGTGATCAGCCGTGCCTTATGGGGCAGAGACTGGGAGCCTAAGCCAGATCCAAATGGCAGGGAAACTTTCTGGTGGCCGTGGTTTGCCTTATACACCCAGGCAGAGATCGACAATATGAGTGATGAGGATAAGAGAGCCTTGCTCGGTGGTCATGCGTCTCATGGTGCGTCTGCGGGTTTCGGTTTTCTGGCTACGCTTGGTCGTTCCTCCGATTCGAATGCGAATATTGGGTTCCGTCTGTGCCAACAAACAGAGGAAAAGGCTGAGTACTTTGGAAAGCAGTTCAAAGAGCTGTGGGCTGAATATCTGGCTTTCAACTTTACGGTTGGTGAGCCTATTGTGAAACAATAAATAATAATTCAAAATGGAAGAAAACAAGAAAAGAGTTCCTGAGATCATGCTTGCTGATGATCCGATGGAAAAACGAGAGCAGATCATGCGTGACAGCTGTGATCAGATCGTGGAAAAGTTCTACACCCGAAAGTTCAGCACAGAAGAGGTGCAAGGCAAACGTGCTGAGTACTGTGAAGTTGGCATGAAAAAGAGTGCTCTGGAAAAGGAGCTGAGAGAGGTTTCTGCTGACCTCAAAGGAAAGATCAAGCCTCTCAAAGAGAGACAGGATGCCATCCTGGATGAGATCAAGCAGGGCGGTGAGCAAGTCCAGGGTGACACGTTCAAGTTCGTGTTTGAAGAGATCGGTAAGGTTGGTTTCTATGACACCAACGGCTACCTGGTTGAAGAGCGTGACATGACACCTGAGGAAAGACAGCGCACAATGTTCCAGGCCATCCGTAAGAATGGAACTGAGGACTAAATAAACTATTTTTATTCACAATTTAATTCGTAAAATTATGTCAGAAGAAATGAACAATCTGGAGAAATCCGTATGTGTGAACATTGAGAACTACACAGGCGAAAAGCCAGTAGAGGTGATCATCAGAAAGGGAGAGGCTGCAAAGGCCGCTAACCCGCTTCCAACTAAGGAGCCGATCAAGACAAAGCTGGAGGGTACGATCTCAACACCGTTTGACTGGCTGGAAAAGCGTGTTGATACCATTGACCAGAAGCGTGCCAATATCCAGGTGGATCGTGAGGCCATGAAGATCACCCTCACTGTCAATGAGAATGATGAGTACCTGAAAGGCACTATCACTGGTAAGGTGGAGTTCACTGAGATCTTCAAGAAAACGAAGATCAACAATCCTACTGAGGGCTGGGTTCCTGATCGCCTGGGTCAGTTCCTGAGACTTAACCGTGGCATTGCCAACGTGGAACGCAACGAATGGGCTAAGCTGGTTTCAGCTCTGAAATCATTCAAGGCTACCGTTCAGAGCAACATTGAGAAAGTGCGTGATTCCTCTGGTAGCCGCTCAGACGTATTCCAGATGGTTGTGCAGAGTGAGCTGCCTAAGTCTTTCCAGGTGAACATCCCTATCTTCCGTGGCACTCCTAAGACAGTGATCGAGGTGGAGTTTGACCATTACGTGGTGGATGGTGACTGTATTCTACAGCTGGTATCTCCTGGTGCTAACGAGGCCGTGGAAAGCTACCGTGATCAGTGCATTGATGATGTGCTGGATCAGATCAGAAAGATTGCTCCAGACATTGCGATCATGGAGATCTAACCCTATTTCCTAACCGCTGGAGGTGTGGGTGCGCTTGCACCTCCAGCATTAAAAAGCATATAATATGGCTAAGAACAAAACACAGATGATGCCTTTCGACACCTCCGACTGGCTAAGATGCCCAGAGCTGAAAGTGCTGCCTCCTGACATCAGAGGGCTGTGGATGGATATGCTATGCTATATGTGGGAGAGTGTTGAGCGTGGTGTGATGGTGAAGCCTACAGGTGACATATACACCCAGGATGAGATAGTCAGGATGCTGGGTAAGGATGCCTCTGGATCTGATACCTGGCTGGATAGGCTGATCATTGGAGGTGTGTGTGGTGTACGTGCTGATGGAGCCATATACAGCAGACGTATGGTAAGGAGTGCTGAAATAAGCCAGAAAAGACGTGAGGCTGGCATTAAGGGTGGTAGCACTACAAAGTCTAAGGTGTTCACCCAAAAGCCTCCTGAGCCAAAGCAAACGGCTCCTGTGCAAGCTGAGCTGCCACTGGACGTAGAGGTGGTGACACCTCCACCGCTGACACAGGAACAGAGGGAAAAGGCTGCAAAGGCTAAGAAGTACAACTATGCCGATTGTGTCACCCTTACCAGGGATGAGTACGCTAAGCTCTGTGAGAGCTTTGGAGAGGATGCCGCTAAGCGTATGATAGAGATCCTGGATAACTATAAGGGTTCCAAAGGCAAAAAGTATAAGAGTGATTACAAGGCCATCCTTAACTGGGTGGTGGATCGGTATAACGAAGAGGTAATGAAGTATGGAGATCAACGGCAAACCAGTTTCTCAAATGACAACCAGGGAGGCTCTGGAGATCATCAGGGATCATCAGCAGAAGCAATTCAAGCTAACTCAGGAAAGGGCACAGCAGGAAAGGCTAAAGCACAGAAAGACTATTCTGAGAGGTTTTAAGTACAACCTGGAGGATGAGGATGAGTATAAGATCCATGCAAGCCTGGTGAAAAGCATAGGTGACAACTATATGCTGAGGGAATTTTCCTCTTACCAGGTGGATGAGCACAATGAGAAAGTGCTGAGGTTCCTACTCTACTATTTCAATGGATGCCCGCTGGCTGAGAGTGTCTTTCCCGATGAGAACTATAAGATCTGCAAGAATCTTATGCTGATCGGAGAGCCTGGCACTGGTAAGACGATGCTCATGCAGATCTTTGCCGACTACCTCAGGGCTACTGAGAATGAGAATGCCTTTCGTAATATCAGCATGACACAGCTGATGAACTACTACAAGATCAACGGCCATATAGACCGCTACACGTTCAATGAGCTGGCAGATCCGAAAGCCTTTGAGGGCAATCCGTTCAATATCTGCCTGAATGACCTGGGGCTTATGACAGAGAGGCAGCAGAGCTTTGGCACTCTTCTTACACAGATAACCGATGAGTTCCTGTTTGCCCGCTATGAGATATACCAGCAGTTCAGCAAACACTACCACATAACAAGCAACCTGACAGTGAAAGATCTGAAAAGCCGCTTTGAGGATCGCCTGGTGGATCGCTTCAAAAGTTTCAATGTTATAGAACTACACGGTGAAAGCCGTAGAAAATAAACTAAGTAAATATGCAACTGATTTCAGATTGGAACAAATTACGTGACCTGTCACATGAGACAGCCAAACGTCACGGATTCTGGGATGATAGCCCAAGTGATAACCATTTCCTCTGTCTGATAGTCTCTGAGCTGATGGAGGCTGTGGAGGCAGACAGGAATGAGAGATACGGAAACCTCCAGGCTATGGTTAAAATAGTGGATGATCAGGAAACATCAGAGTATGGTATCACTGATCACTGGCTGGAGTTCTGGTTTAAGACCTACTTTGAAGAGAGGGTAAAGGACAGTGTGGGGGATGAGCTTGCTGATGCCCTCATCAGGATCTTTGATCTGGCTGGTAGGCACAACGTGAATCTGACTGGCATTATTGCCACACAAAACATAGTCTCTGAGAAAAAGAGCTTCACAGAGAATATCTACAGCATAGTGAAAGACCTGGTGAACTACAGGTATAGCCTGGATGAGCAACTGAATTACGCTAAGCTGGAGATCTGTAGGCTGGCAGAGATCCTGGGTATAGACATTATCACCCATATAAACCTAAAGATGATGTATAACAAAACGAGATTGATAAGACACGGTAAAAAGTATTGAGTTATGGCACAGAAAGATCAGAAACGTAAGGTGATCATCACCTTTTCAAAGAAATTCCCTCCAGGCCACTCCAGAGCGGGTGAGCTGACAGGATTTGAGGGAAAGCTGAGAGCTGGCACTAAGATCCATACCATCAGGGCTGATGCCAAAGGATGGTGGGATAAGTGCTATGAGGCAATCAACTCAGGCAGAAAGTATCTCAGTCTGAGAGAGTGGGTAGGCAGACCGTACAACTCAGAGCAAAGGATCCTGGGTGAGAGAGATCGGATCGGGCTGCAATCAATCACAATGACCTACTCCAGTGAGGATGAGCTGCCTAAGGCATGGGTGGACGGTAAGGAGGTTTCCGTGAAGCTCCTGGCTCAGAATGATGGATTGAGCGTGGAGGATTTTGTGGAGTGGTTCTTTTCCACACCCCTCTATAAGGGCAACGTATTTGAGGGTAAGATCATTCACTTAACAGATTTCAGGTATTAGGAAAACGACATTAAAACGACATTGGAAGTATGGCAGAATTGACTAACAGGGAGTATGCCGCATTGTGGTTTGAAGATGTGGCAGAGAAAACAGAACGGCTTACAAGCGGTAATGTTTCCCATCAGGGCAATACGATCCGTGGGCTTGCAAGAAATAGTGCAGAGTTCCTGGAGAAATGGGGTGATAAAGATGATGATCTCCAGGCTAAGTGTATCGGTTGGTTTAATGACATTTCAGACCTGTGCATGAGGCTTACAAGCGGGAACGTGTCACACATGGGAGCCACCATCAGAGGAAAGGCTATCAGGTGTGCTGAGTATGTAAGGAAACATATAAACGATTGATATATGGCTAAGGAGAAAATAACCTGTTTGGGATGTAAAAAACTCATGCAATTATGGTCTGTTAAAATCTGGTGTCACAATACAGTTTATTGCCCTATAGGAGAGAGACGAGTAAAGCCGACATCCAAAGCGTGTGACAACAAAATAAACATAATATAGTTATTCTATGGAAACAAATGCAACGAAAAGAACGGATCTCTTCTGGATAGATCCGAGAAACATTGACATCCAGGATGGTTTCAATGTTCGCAGAGAGTTTGATCTGGATGAGCTGAAAGAACAGATCAAGGCTCAGGGAGTACTTAACCCAATAACAGTGATCCCCTATAAGGTGGATGGTAAGGAGCGTTACAAGCTGGTGGACGGTGAGAGACGCTACAGAGCCACCATCCTGGCTATCAGTGAGGGTGCTGATATTCCATACATCAAGGCTCTCAAAGCTCCAAAGGATGCAAAGCCTGAGGATCTTTACATCGAGCAAATGATGAGGAATGAGGGAAAGAAATTCACTGAGTACGAATGTGCTATCATGTTCCAGCGTTTCAAGGATGAGTTTGGTTACAGCCAGGTACAGATAGCTGAGAAATTCAAGAAAAGCCCAGCTTTCATCAGCAAGTGCCTCTCACTCCTGGATCTGCCATCAGAGCTACAGGAAAAGATAGTCTCTGGCCAGCTTTCGGTTAAGGCTGCAAGGGAGATCGCTGGAAGCTATGGCACAGAACAGGAACAGGTGAAAGCTGCCAGATCAGCCGTGAAGTCGGCACAGAGCGAGGGTAGATCAGTAGCAACCAATAAGGAGGTTCTGAATGCCCTGAAAACGTCTAAGGAGGCCAAACAGGTAGCGGAGGCTTTGCGTACCCTCTGGGCTTATATGGATGGTGATACGGTTATTGACATTGACATGATGGCTAAGCTCCTGGATAAGCATGAGAGCATTATCAAGGCTACCAGGGAGTATAAGGCGAATAAACCAGGTAAATAATGAAGATCCTGACGTACTACCAGAACACCACACCATGCCCATACAAGCCTGGTGTGGTGATCCTAAGCCCAGAGTGCAAGGGATGTGAGTACTATGATGGAGAGTGTATAACGCAACACATGAGATGTAAGTATGAAGATTGAGGATCTGGATAAAGTTCAGGAGCTGGCAAAACAAAGATCCAGCTTGAAAAGAATTAGCGGCCTCCTGGCTGGTAATCACTCAATGATCATTGTCTATGAATCTACCAGTACCAGCTCAGACCACGAATCTACCTGGGATGGAGAGATCAAGGCAGCTCTGACTATGATAGTAGAGCAACGAATATCTGACATTGAAAAAGAAATAGAAACTTTGTAATTGTTTAATATTCAATTAGTTATGAGAAAACAAGACAAAAAAAGAGCGAGAGAGAATGCCAGACAGGTGCAGATGAAACAGCTGGCAGAAAAGGGTGTAGTGTTGAACGGTAAGATCGAGTTCCCTGAGTTCTGGGCAAAGCGTAAGCACCTGATCAACGCTGGGCTGATGGAGGTGCTACAGAACACCGCCAACCAGGAGCCTGAGGTGGAAGATGCCTATGGTAAGTATAAGCAGGGTACTTTCCTCTTCAAGTGCTTCATAGTGACAGTGACCAGGGAAAACGGCCTCTGGATGCTTCACATATTCAGCCAGGCAATGCCTATCACTCTGCCGATCATCCAGGAGGTGAGGGATAAGTACATCCCTGACTATTGCATGATGGTACAGTTCTATCCCTCCAGGCAGGAGCGTAACACCCTCCAGGGGATCCAGCTGTGTGAAATGCCAGGCTCCATCCAGGAGGATGATGCTGAGGGTATCGAGCCAGCCCAGGAGGTGAGCGATCAGCCAGAGAGTGAGGATCAAGCCCAGGAGGTCAAGGAATGATCTACATAGGGATTGATACAGGTGTGAATACAGGTGTGGCTGTCTGGGATAACAGGCAGCGCACCTTTCTCCAGATCGAGACAATGAAGATCCACGAAGCTATGGATCTGGTGAAACGCTATAAGAACAAAGCCGCTGACATAGGCACGAAGCTGATCATAAGGGTGGAGGATGCCAGGCAGAGAAAGTGGTTTGAAAAGAAGTACTCCAGGAAAGGTGAAGAGGAAAACGTGCTACAGGGGGCTGGTTCTATCAAGCGTGACGCTAAGATCTGGGATGATTACCTGGCAGACCTGGGAGTGGAGTACCAGATGGTTCCACCAAAGGGTGGAATGACAAAGTACACCTCAGAACGCTTTAAGGCTCTGACAGGCTGGAAAAAGCCTACAAACGAGCACAATAGGGATGCTGCCATGCTTGTTTTTGGCTTCTGAAACAAAAAAACTCTTAAAATGTGTTCGCCAAACACAGAAATTTATTATCTTTGCAACGAAAATTCACTAAGTAAATGAGTTATGGGTAATTTAGCAATCATATTATCGGCTCTTCTGATCCTGGCAATTATGGCAATGGCCTGGATCTTCTTAGGACTGGGTGAGCGTATCGGCTCATTCATTCTACACAACCTGTTTCCCACCACTTATCCCTCAAAGGGTGAGAGGGTGGATGTTTACATCAACGGTATCTGGAACAGGACGGCAACGGTTACTGCCTGTTGCTATGATTTCATTGTGATCCTGGATGCCGTAAGATGCCCTGTGGACTACAGGGGGCGGTTCTATGCCATCGGTGAGGATGCCAACGGCAATATACTGGTGTATGTGGATAAGAGATACCACCACCTGGTTAAGCGTGCTGAGTGGATCCGTAAGATCTGTGACGTTCCTGATGATTTCACAACTTTCAATGACGTGGATTCAGGAAAGGACGTGAGAGACATCTTCAAGGGTATCAAGGAAACTGGTGATGAGGTTCCAGAAATAGCAGGAGGGGAATAGTATGAAAGTAGGCCAGTTAGTATATAGAGACCCAAAGGACTTGCATCAGCATCCGCACAATCCCAGAAAGATCTCAAAGGAGGATTTTGCAAGGCTGGTGGATAGCATACGTGACAATGGATTCTGGGTGCATAGACCTGAGGCACTGGAGGAAATTGACGGTAAGCTGTATATACTGTGTGGCAACCAGAGGAATAAGGCTGCACTGAAGCTGAAACTGAAACAGGTTCCTACCATGCTCTACTCAGAGCTTACTGATGATGAGAGGCAGGAGATCATTGCCAGGGATAACGTGTCTAACGGTGAATGGGACTATGACGTTATGGCCGTGGATCCTTTCTGGGATGGTGCTGACTTCGATATGATGGGAGTGCCAGAGCAGATGCCTCAGGATCTTCCAGGTGACGATGATGAGCCTGGGGATAAGCCTAAGAAGAGCAAGGGCAAAAAGAAAAATCAAACGGATGATGATGAAGAGGATGAGGGCGATCCTGAAAAGGAGGATTTCTACAGATCCATGCTAAAGGATGTGCTCTATCCAGCAAACAATAAATTCGACATTCCCACATTGCTCCTGGAAATGCAAGCAAGCCACCTGGAAATGCCTCTTTCTCCCTGGGGTGCAAACAGCCGCCTGAGAAAGGACGTGGCAACCTACCATTTCTACGTGGATGATTACAGGTTTGAAGCTCTATTCAAGGATCCTGTGAAGCTCCTGATGAGCGGATGCAAGGCGATTGTGGAGCCAAATTGTAGCTGCCATGACCAGACACCTGTAGCCTATGGCATTTACCTGATCTACAGGAAACGCTGGCTTGCAAGGTATTTCCAGGAGTGTGGTGTGAGGGTGTATGCGGATCTGAATGTTTCCCACAAGTTCATAGAGTACAACAAAATGGGTATTCCAAAGGGCTACAACGCTTTCTTTACACGTGGACTTGACGGATGGATGGAGAGCCTGAAACTGGATCTCCAGGTAGCCCAGGAGATAAGCGGGCTGGAAACTCCTAACCTGATCGTATATGGAGGCGGTGATGAGATCCAGGACTTCTGCCAGAAGAAAGGGCTGCTGTATGTGACTGACTTCATCAACGCTAAGAAGAAATAGGCTTTGAGCCACAATATAGTAACAATTAAATTCGTTAAGATTATGGGTAGGAACTCAGGAGGTGTAAACAATTACGCAAAAGGTGGAGGTGGATCTGGTGTAGCCGTGACCTCTACAGGTAAGCGTCTTACCAAGAAACAGGTACAGACGATGCAAAAGTCCGCCACTTCCATTGGCGGGATGAAACACAGGGATATGGAGAAACAGATAAACCGTGCTATCTCCAGGTATGAGGCTGTGATGGGTGTGAGGGAAAGGAGTATCAAGCTGGCAGACATTCCAGGTGCATACGGTGTAACCTACATTGGAGCAAACGGATCCCAAGGTATCTATCTTTCAAGATCCCACTTTGACCAGCCAAAGAAGAAATTCGAGGCTGCTTATAAGAAGAGCAACTATGACAGCGGATTTAAGAACGTGACAAACAGGGCTGCACAGCACACGGTGACACATGAGCTGGCACACGCTACCTGGACGAGTTCTTACACTTCGACAAAGCACAGAGCCGCTGGTAAGGAGATCTCCAAGCTCTACCATCAGTGGAGTAGGGATAAGAAAAAGAAAGGCTATGGCCGCTATGGTAAGACAAACGTGGATGAGTTCTGGGCTGAGGTGATTACAAAAGGTATTCACGGACGTTCTGACAAATATACACGTAAGGCCATCAGTATAGCTAAAAAATGGAAGCTGTAACACAGCGATCACAACGGAAACATATTCGACAAAATATAAGTATAACATTAAAAAAGTAAAAGTATGGATTCACAGAAAAGCGAAAACCAGGAGAAAATTCAGCTTACGGAGCTGGAGCTGGCAATGATGAAAAAGGACATAGCAGGAGAGTTTTTCCCTCCTGAGGCTACGGATGAAGAGCGTAAGGCTCTGGCTTCTGCAATCGACAAAGCGGATGCCTATTGTGAGAAACTGGATGCCTATGATGATATAGGTAACAGCCTTATGGTATGGTTCCTGAAACAGTATGAGGCTCAGGAGGCCGCTGCTGCTGGAGAGTAATCCTTTACCAGGTGAATAGGGATCAGAGTGCATACAAGCCTCTGATTTCCTTTTATCCTGTAGGTGTGTTTGTCAAACGCAATCAACGAAGAATCAACGGATGAGATTTCAAAAAGGTAACAAATTGGGCAACCGCTTCACAAGCGAAAACCAGCCTCATAAGAAAGGCAGGAAGCCTAAGGTGTATAAATACCTCAAAGAGACCATCGGAGAACAGATCGGGCATGAGCTTGAAGAGGATGATTTCAAGAATATCATGCAAGCCCTCCTGGAATTGCCACCGTCAAAGCTCACAGCTCTGGTGCAGAGTGGTGAGATAGACGAAAAGACAGGTAAGAAAAAGCCAAACCAGAAAACCCCAGCATGGATCCAGATGCTTGTTAGTCACATCAACACCTGTATAAGGTACGGTAAGACTGATGCCCTGGAGTTCGTGCTGGATCGTGTTTATGGTCAGCCAACCCAGAATATTGAGGGTACGATTGAAAACCAGGTTGTGAAAGCACCCACGGATCTTTCTATGCTCTCTACTGAGGAATTACTACAATACAACCAGCTCCTGGAAAAGATCGAAAAGGGGAAAGGAGGGTAGCGTATGGCACGTTTCAAGGCTGTCACCATCCCTACATCCCTACAGGTGAAGATCGAGCTATTCAAGCGTGGATGCTTCGACTTCATAACCTGTGCTGATGGGCTGCAACACAAGAAACAGAATGAGGCTCTGAATCTGCTGACGGATGATGAGCACGCAGAAGTCCTTTATGGTGGTGCTGCTGGAGGTGCTAAATCATGGACTGGTGCTGCCTGGCTCCTGTTTATGAGCCTCTGTTTCCCAGGAACAAAGTGGTTTATAGGACGTGCTGAGCTGAAACGTATCACACAGAGTACCTACATCACATTCAAGAAAGTGTGTACCAGGTACAATGTGCCAGATGAGATCTGGAGCTATAACGCAAACCTCAATTACATTGAGTTTCACAATGGCTCACGAATAGATTTCCTGGATCTGAAATACATTCCCTCTGATCCGCTGTATGAGCGATATGGATCTATAGAGTTCACAGGTGGATGGATCGAAGAGGGCGGTGAGGTGAATTTCGGAGCATACGACACCCTAAAGACACGTGTAGGCCGACATCTTAACAGGGAGTATGGCCTGAAACGTAAGCTCTTCATCACCTGTAACCCGAAAAAGAACTGGATGTATGATGAGTTTTACACTCCATGGAGGAAAGGCACGCTGAAAGCGCACCAAGCCTATCTCCCCTGTCTGGTACAGGAAAACCCATTCATAGATCCTGACTATGTGGAGGGCTTGAAAACGACCTCTGACAAGGTTAAGTTTGAACGTCTCTTCAAGGGTAACTGGGAGTATGATGATAACCCGCTGGCTCTGTGTAGCCATGATGCTATCTGTGCGATCTTTGGCAATATACTGGCTCTCAGGACTGGAATACACTACCTGACTGGTGATATAGCCCGCTTTGGTGCTGACTATGCCAGGATCGGTGTGTGGGATGGATGGATGCTCATTGATTACAAGTGTTTCCCTGTCTCTAAGACAACGGACATCCAGACATATATCATCAGATGCCAGAAGAAATACAGGATCCCCAGATACCGTGCAATAGTGGATGAGGATGGTGTTGGCGGTGGAGTGGTGGATAACTGTGACATCGAGGGATTCGTGAACAACTCAGTGCCTTTCGCTGGCGAGAACTACCAGAACTTACAGGCACAATGCGGTTACAAGCTGGCTGATCACATCAATGCAAATGAGGTAGGAGTGCTGGCAGACCTGGTAAGCCAGGCAGAGCGTGAAGAGATCACCAATGAGCTTGAACAGCTCCAGACCTGGAAGCCAGACAATGACGGAAAGCTGATGCTAAAGCCAAAGGCTGAGATCAAGCTGGATATAGGCAGATCTCCAGACTGGAGGGATATGTTTCTGATGAGATCCTGGTTTGACTACAATGAGTACGATATACCAGACGATATAGAGCGTAGGTTAGGACTAACAACATAAAATAGTTACGAAATGGGATTATTTAACAGTATCGCAAACGAGGTGAAAGCTGCTATAGGCTATCAGCAGAGTTTCACGGAGCTGCTGGAGGCAAAGGATGTTTCCAGGGCTGTGAGTATGATGAAAGATTGCTCGATCCAGGCTGCAAACAATCTGAGGGATTTTGAGGTTTCCACTCATAAGATCAACGAGAGGCAGGATCGTGCCGTGTATGACAAAAAGGGCAATTTCCTCCGATGGAGCAAGCGGTGGAAGATCCCCATTCCATACCAGACTTTCATCAATGAGATAGCCCTGGTGTTCCTGTATGGCAGACCTGTGAAGTGGACGCAAATATCTGAGGGTACTGATGAGGCTTTCCAGAAGTTCACAAAGACCCTGGAGGATATACGCTTCAATGCCGCTGTAAGGGAGGCTAAGCGTGTGGCAGGATCTGAGGGTGTTTCCGCTATCCTCTACCACGTTTACCGTGACAGTAAGACTGATGAGCCTAAGCTGTTATTGAACGTCCTGAGCAAGAAAAACAATGATGATATTTACTACATCAAGGATCAGTATAAGAGGCTGACAGCGTTTGCCTGGGGCTACTACCTGACAGAGGCGGGTAACAACACAGTACACCACCTGGATATTTACACGGATGATAGCATCTACAGGTGCAAACGTGCAAGTATCGGATGGGAGGTGCTGGTGATCCAGAATCCCATTGGTAAGATCCCTGTGCTACTCTTTGAGCAAGAGGTGGAGCATGATGGCACACAGCCCATGATCGAGCGCACAGAGGCACTGACATCCACGGATGCAGACGTGAATGACCGTTTCGCAAATCCCGCTATGGTGGCAACGGCTGAGATCCTTAACTCACTGCCTAAGGCAGAAGAAGAGGCAAAGCTGTATATCCTGAAAAACGGTGGTAAGGTGGAGTACCTTACCTGGGATCAGGCCAGCCAGAGCAAGCAGAATGAGTATGAGCGTCTGGATAAGCATATACTCAGTAAATCTTTCACTCCTAATATCGACTTTGATAACATGAAGTCACTCAGTAACCTCTCTGCTAAGGCGATCCGTAAGGTGATGCTCCTGGCAGTGATCAAGGCTGAGAAGAGAAAGGAAACCCATGATGGCTACATGAATCGACACGCACACCTGATGCTGGCTATCCTGGGAAATGTTCTGGACTATGCTCACAAGAGCCAGTATGATGCCCTCCAGATAGGCCATGAGTTCCAGGAGCCGTTTGGTGATGATGTATCAGATACCCTGAATGATGTGCTGAAACAGTTCGGTGCTGGTGGCATGAGCACCCAGACCATGCTTGAACTGTCTTACCTGATCAAGGATGCCAAGAAAGAGTATGAGCTGATCAAGGCAGAACAGCTGGAAAAGATGGAGCAACAGATCAAGCAGCAGCAGGAGCTGAATAAGCTGGATGTTTTCGGACAGGGAGAGTAAGGAGGTGACGCTATGCCAAAGATGAAGAAACTGGAAGATAGCAAGGGGCTTTACTACTTTCTTTGCCCAGCTTGCAAGAAACCGCATGAGATCGGTACGGATCCCGCTGATCAGTTCCATGTGTGGCAGTTCAACAAGGATCTGGAGAGACCAACGATCAGACCGTCTGTAGCCGTTGAAAGCTCCTGGAGGGGTGAGCGTACCTACTGCCACTCCTTTGTGACAGACGGAAAGATCCAGTTCCTGGATGATTGCACCCATGAGTGCAAGGGTATGACATTGGATTTACCAGATATAAACAAAAAGTTTGAAGTATGAGAGTAAAGAGAGTTAAGTGGACTGAGTTCAACCAGGGAGCCTATATGCTGGCGCATGAGACTTACCCAGAGGCTGATCCAAAGGACTATGAAAAGACCTATGAGGGTGAGGTGATCGAGACTTATAAGCCGATCATTGGATCACCCAGGTTTGTGGTTGCTTTGCCTGACGGTGAGATCCGTGAGGTGAAAATGACAGCGTGTAAGGCTACTGAGTTTGATGGCCGCAAGTAGCCTTGCAGCCTCTTAACCTGGTGAACGATGGCAAAGGGAAAGTATCTCAGTGGTAAGCAGCTCCAGCAGGCTCTCTTCAAACGCACAGAGGGCTATGCTGCCAATGTTCGTGCGATCTACAATGATTCACTGGGTAAGATCATAGAGATAGTGAAAGGCACAGAGCTGGAGCCTGGAGTGCCTTTCTCTTTCTCTGAGTACGGTTACACTGATGAGGTACAGCCGATCCTCAGGAATATGTATAGCCGTGTTTACCAGGCGATCCGTACAGGCATACAGAAAGAATGGATGTTCGCCTCAGAGAATAACGATGAGCTGGTTAAGTCTGTTTTCGGTGACAGCTCCATTGAGGATAACCACTTTGCAAAGTACTTTCTGAGAAACAGGGAAGCTATGGATGCTTTCTTTGCCAGAAAGACTGAGGGGCTGGATCTGTCTCAAAAGGTATGGAAGTACACAAGCCAGTATAAGGGTGAGCTGGAGGGTACGCTGGATCTGGCTATAGGTGAGGGCATACCAGCCAACAGGCTTGCATCCCAGATACAGCAGTACCTACAGGATCCTGACAGGTGGTATAGACGTTTCCGTGTAAAGGTGGGAGAGGATGAGGATGGAAACCCCATCTATGGCCGTATCTGGAAACGTAGGATCTTCGATCAGGAGGATGGCATCTACAAATGGATCAACGATGATCCTAAGAACTACCACCCTGGCCAGGGTGTCTATAGATCCAGCTATAGGAACGCTCAGAGACTTGCACGTTCTGAGACCAATATTGCCTACAGATCAGCAGACTATGAACGCTGGGCGCAACTGGACTTTGTTGTGGGTGTGGAGATCAAGCTGTCAAACAACCATCCAGAGCCTGACATCTGCGATCAGCTGAAAGGAATATACCCAAAGGATTTCAAGTGGACTGGCTGGCATCCTAACTGTAGGTGCTACATGGTTCCTGTGCTTGCAACGGATCAGGAGCTGGATGATATGGTGGATAGGATCCTCTCTGGTGAAGAGCCTGGCAACCTTTCGGTGGAATCGTCAAACGAGGTTACAGAGGCTCCTGAGAGCTTCAAGAAATGGCTGGAGGATCCTAAGACACAGGAGAGGATGGAAAAGGCTGAGGCAAAGGGTACGCTGCCTTATTTCATCAGGGATAACAAAGACCTGGTGAATCATGTGCTGAAACCTCCTACTCCTGAGGAATTGCACCACCAGGCTCTGGTTAAGCAGTACGGTGAAGAGGCCGTTCAGAAACTCTATGAGGCTTTCGATGCTTTCAAGCTAAAGATCTCCACTGGCGATCTGGCTTTCCAGGCTAAGAAGCTCAAATTTGAGGCTAACTGGGTAGCAGACAAGAATAAGTTTGCCACATCCCAGGAAATGGCTAAGATGCTCCTGGATGAGCTGGCAAAGGTGGAAAAGAAGCTGGAGATCCAGACAGCCACGGATGAGGCTCAGACGGTGCTTGCTTTCAAGAGTAAGAGCAAGCCGCTGAAAGATCTACAGAAGCAGATCCAGGAGGCCATTGCCCAGGGTGAGGATGCTGCCTTGATAAGAGACCTGACGGGAAAGGCTGCAATCAGGATCCAGGATCTGGAGAAAGCCAGGCTGAAAAAGCTGGTAGCCCAGGGAGGTGACGGATCCACCATTGATCTGTTTGCCTCTGCTGAGGAAAAGCTGGAGATTGCCAGGCTCCAGGCTGTGTATGATGATCTCCTGGCTAAGCACGGATCACAGTGGAGCTATGAGGTAAACCATGCCTATATGGAGCTGGCAGACTACAAAAAGGAGCTGGCTAAGAAATACCACTCCCACCAGGGAAAGATCCTGAAACTGAATGGTGAGACTGAGGAAAGTGCTGCTAAGGCTCTCCAGGAGTACCTGGATGCAACACCTAACACGTCTGCCATGACTGAGGTAGGCGGTAAGTTCCACCTGAAAAGCTCTGAGCGTCTGGAAATGGAACAGTTTGCTAAGAAGTACGGAATATCCGTTGAAGAGCTGGGCTTGATCAACAGGTATTCATACGGATCCAAGTGGATCAACCGCTACAGCTATGGGGTGATAGACAGCTACCACGGTGTGGTGGAAGATTACGGTGGCCTGTGTCCTAAGTTCATCCAGGCTTGTAATGCCGCCCTGGAAAAGATGCCCAGATACCAGGGTACTGTTTTCTCTGGTGTGTCGTTTGATTCAGCAACGCTGGCTAAGCATATCCAGACGCTCCAGGAGTGCCTGGCTACAGGTCAGCCATACATCAATAAGGCTCTGATGAGTTCCACTACCAATATCAATAAGACTGAGATCTTTGGCGATAACTTTATGTATGTGATCAAGTCAAAGAATGGAGCCGACATCAAGCCGATCAGCCACTACTCCAGCGAGGATGAGATTGTTTTCCGTGCTGGTGCTAAGTTCAAGGTTACTAAGGTGTACCAGGAAACATCAAGGCGGTTTGGCTTTGGCAGGGGCTGGGTAGTGGAAATGGAAGAGATCTAAGGGAGCTTGCACAAAAAGAGTAGTTTGTGTCAGCCATAATAAAATTAATACGATAGTGCAAGAAAAAAGGGAGCCGCTAAAGCTCCCTACTCCCTTTCTCAAATACCTTTTCCCAGTCAGTCTGATCCCCGAATGGGTTTGGTGATTTACCTGGTAGATGCTCCTGGATCAGCTCTGCTTTCCACTGCTTGTAAGCATCAGCAAGGCTTACGCTGGTGTCTGAGCGATCCAGATACTTTAGGTGAAACTCTCTCTCATACTCCCAGAACTGAGCCGCCAGAGGCCGTTTCTGATCGCCTGTGTATGGGTTTTCACTCTCTCCCTTAAACCATCTGTAGTTTGAATAGTCCTCAGTGATCCCTGAGAAAAATCCCTCTTTGTTCCAATCCTTTGCCATATTATATCCCTTGTGATTTTAATTTTAAGTCCTGTGCAAATATACCAATCATTCCACAGAGATCACTATATGAAATTTGCCCTTTTGATATATAAGCTGCTGCTGTCTCAGAATTTACTTTCAGTATGTTTGAAATGATGGAAAGGATAGGTAAGCCACAAATTGCAAAATCCCTGGTTTCTTGTTTCCTTAACACTCCATTTCTCCTAACATTTTCCAACGCTGCTATTAACCTGGATCTGTCAGCCTCTTTAAGATTCAGGATGAATGCAGAATCTTTGATCAATTCGTTTACCAGAATATCCATACAGATCATAAATTTATGAGTTCATTGAATTGTTTGATCACCTCCAGCATATCAAAGTGTAGATAGCCCAGTGCAAATGAATAGATCCTATCAGGAACACCCCAGCGGGCTTCTGCTATGGATCCTACAATGGCTCCTATAGTGTCACTGTCACCTCCAAAGGAGATAGCACGTCTGATAGCATCCTCAAAGCCGTGTGATTTGCAAATGATCTGGAGGCATAGAGGTACAGTACCCTGGCACGTCTCATCAAACTTACCAGGTGTAAACTCTCGATCCATGAAACCAGGGTAGTACTGATTCATTGTGTCTATGAAGTCTGGCAGATCAACGATCTTTGTAGAGGCAAACGGCTTAACCGTTCCCTCTGTGTAGAGCTGTGAGCACTCACAGTTACGGAAATACCAGATAGCATGAGCAACCGCCACGGCTCCCATGATACCCTCTGGGTGATTGTGTGTGCAGGATGCAGTCTTTTCTGCCTCTTCTTTCACGTCTGCAAGGTTATCATAAGCCCAGGCTACAGGGCTTACCCTCATAGCAGCTCCATTGCCAAAGCTGTTGTATGGATATGGACAATCTGAGTGGATCCACTGGGCAAAGCTGACACCATAGCCTCCCATCGGATGAGGAAACTGCCTACACCACTCCAGTAGCTTTTCATCGTATCTGCCTCCATGTACCAGGGCATCCATGATAGCGACCGTGCAGATCGTATCATCAGTGAAGCTACATTCATCGGTGAAGAGCTTGAAATTATAGTCTCTGGTGTTGTTGAACTCAAAGCGTGATCCGATCACGTCACCTACTATTGCTCCTAACATCTTTTCTGTTGTTTGGTTATTACTCTCGATCTCCTTATAGTGGCTTTCCTGGTTTTGTACTCATCCTTACCAGACAGGCACTGCCAGAGCCATTCCTTACCAGCTCCTACCACGTCTTTGGGTAGCTCCTGGTAGATAGCAGCTATAGAGCCGAAATACCAGTTCTTTTTGCCCTGGTAAGGCTCATTCAGCTCAACGTGTATAACATTATTCTGTTTCATTCTTTATGCCTTTTGCTTTTTCGTATTCATTGATCGCCTCCCTACCTTTCTGGCTGATGTAGTAGTAAAAGCCCACTCTCCTGAGCAATCCCATCTTAACCAGCCTACCCAGGTAAGCACCTCCACACCTCCAGGCTTTCTTACCAGAACAGGCTCCATAATCTCCCTGGTTGCTGACAGAGGTGAACAGGTATTCCTTATCCAGATCCTTTCCCCAGAAATCCAGAGCAAACTCATAGGCTCTGATGGATCCGTTCTTTTCCAGCTTCTTTGCCACTACTTTGAGTGCCTTATATTGCTTATCGTTTATCATATAACTGTGTTTATTGAACGCAAAATTACTAAATTATTTCGGAAATACCAAAGGTTTTGCAAGAAAAATGCAAAATTTACCTGGTTTATTCCTTAATGATAGTTATTTCGCACACAAAAGCTCCTGATTCTGTGCCAGTATATGGGCTTGATCTTTGCCTTGCAAGGCTTACCCTCTTTATGGTGAGTGTGCCAGGTTTCACGGCAGTGATCAATGAAAAGCTCCTTAATATCATCGACAATGCGAGTGACCCTAACCACATATTTCTGTAGCCTTTCAGTAGCCTCCTTAACATCTTCAAGATCAAAAGGGGTTTCAATACGTGCGATCTTAGCAAAGAGCATTTCAATCTCCTGGACGGTACAGGAGAAACGCTCTGCCAGTCTATTGATCACATCCTCATCAATCAGTTTGTCGTTTATCAAGATCTTCATACCACATCAATTAAGTTTTCCACGTACCCAGATATTGAAAGAATGTCAGTTTGCCATCTATCCTATCCAGCTCAAAGCCATAGCACCTATCAGCCCACTGTTTGGCTACAGAGATACCAAAGGTGGATCCCATCGGATCATTCTGCCTGTAAAACAGCGTTTCCTTGATCTCTGAGTAACGTGTGTAGGATTCTGGGAACATTTCCCTGTATTTACTTAGATCCTCCATCAGATCATTCAGGTTGTTTATAAATATCAAGTTCATCTGTTAAGCTGTTTTATTACGTCCTTTATTGTATCAATCCCATTCCCATTCGAGATAGTTTCATCTATGATCCTCAATATGGCCTTTGCACCATCCCTGAAAGCACAGATCTGGATAGCCTGGATCCTTTTGTAGTACTCCATCTGCTTTTTCGTTAGAACACCCTGAGGTATAGGGTATTGCTCAACGGAAAGCTGCCTATACGTTTTGATCATCTATCACCTCCCTTTCTTTCTTGAAATACCAGCCCATTACACAGTCTCTACAATCCCAAATATCAATCAGGTTACAGTTATCAATGATCGTTAGGTGTTTGGGCTTAACCACATAAACCAGGTACACCTCATTTGGGTTTGCCTGATCTCCAAACTCTCTTACGGTCATACCTTTGCGAGGTACTTTGTAACGCTTGTAACCTTGATTTTCCATGAAATCAACTATGTTTGTCGTATAGTTGAAGTTCACGCTGCCTGAAAGTGTAGCATGACGTACAACCTTTATAACAGCCACTCTCCAAAGCCAGCCAAAGAAATAGGCTATGGCTCTGTAAACACAATCCCTTACGTGCTTCTTATAGGGATTCACATTGTGATAAATGTACTCCATAACAGTTACTTTTCATTGGGTTCAAACTCATTACAAGCCTTGCACATCCTGGGCTTGCTGTAGTAGATCACCTGATCCTTAAACTTAGGGTGTAGGATCTTCTTACGTTTCTTGAAACACACATAGCTCAGGTTCCAGGCATTGATAGTAGTCTTACCTTTGCCCCAGTGCTTGCAGTCCTTGCATCTGGGATCATCAACACCCTGGATCTTATTCAGCTTAGCCGTGAAGCTCTTAACAGCCTTATCCAGATCCTGGAACTCTGACATATCCATTTCAGCATCTGCCTTATCCAGGATGATATTGGTATTCTCACCTGGTGACAGTACGATCTTTAGCGTTATTGATCCTTTCATTGATCACCTCCTTTCTCCTCTGACAGAATGGCTATTGCCTCCATCACACCGTCAAGCTGTTTCGATAGCTTAAAAGCCTTTCTTTTCCACCACCACCTGGTGAAGATGGATTTTGTACTGGCTTTATAGCTTGCATCAGCAAACTCACGTGCAATAGACAGGTACACATCAGCCATTTTCAATTTCATGTGTTCCCTAAAGCTCTTTAGAAACTGAGGTACAGGATCAAAGTCTGCCAAAGCCTTGAAAGCAGCAGAAAGCTCATCAGCTGTTTCCTGGGAGATACCAGTAAATCCACCAGCTGGTGAAAGATCCTCTTTGGTGAACTGCCTCTGGTTTCTACATTTTGAAATGAAATGATCATCAGATCCAACACGTTTCTTATCCAGGCCTATAGTGTACCTGGAGCATTGTTTTCTAACTGGGCATTTGTCACCCCTACAGAATGTTGTCATACCTTAGCCCTCCCAAATATATCATAGTCAGATCCGACAAAGATTTTGCCATCAGGAACACAATAGTACTCATCTTTGAAATTAGCCAGGGCAAACGTGCCAAAGCTCTCTTTCCAGTAGATCTTTAGATCCTTATCAACAGCCTTGCTGGTGACATCCAGAAAGAACTCCTTACCTTTCTTAGGATCATAGTAATCTTTCTTAACTCCAGACATCAGACCTATCTTATAGAGGTCACAGAAGCCAATAGTTTCCTTGATCATCCTGAGTGAGCTATCAAAGTCCACAATAGGCTCTATACTGGCAAACGTCTTAAAGCCTCTCTCATGTAAGATCCTCATTGCCTCAATACGCTCCTGGTTCGTGCTGGCTCCTGGTTCCTTACCATCACTACCTGTAAGGGTAAAACCAAATGCCAGGTGTGTTTTCCAGATCGCATTACGAATGAGGAAATGATCATTAACGAAGTCAGCCCGCTTAGTCAGGAACTGAACACGTACACCATGCGAAAGCGCACAGGCAGCAGCAGCCCAGTAGGTGCTTTTCACTCCTGGTAGGAACGGATCACTGGAGAAAGTAAAGAACAGGCTGGTTGCTTTCAGTGCCTCCAGGTTTGCTACCAGTTCTTTCTCAAAGATCTCCAGGGCTTTCCGCTCATCCTTGAAGCACTTTTTCAGGTGTGGCACATCATCCCAGACGTGGCTCAGGAAACCACGCTTGCAATAACAATACTCACAGTCATTACTACACCCAGTGTAGAAGTTGCAAGCCCAGGGAGCGTACTCACCAGCTTTGCCTTTCGGATTGTAAATGGCTTTACCATTGAACTCAGGCTTTGCAGCCTTTTTTGTTGTCGTTTTCATACTTGTTTTGATTCTAATTGTTTATTGTTGTCACTTTTCAAAATACCATCAATAATATCACACACTCCTGCTATAACCTTGTTAGTTACATTGAGCATATTCAGCACCTCCTTAAACTTTGTTTCGTTGGATTTGTTTTTTCCAAACAGAACTCCCCTTGATTCGTGTATTATTGCTCCAATAGGCCTTTTGAGAGTAGGAAATCTCTGGATATATGGCTTACAGTATTCAATAAATTCAGCTACCTCATCCCTCTTTCTCCTGGTTCTTTTAGGCCAGTAGTCTAAGATCATATCAAAATCGTGCTCCACCATAAGATCACGCTTATCTATACTATCCAGGTAGTCTATAACCTGACTTTCAATAGATGTTGCTGGTAGTTCAACACCATTGAAAACGGTTGCTGGAATAACCTGGA
>Ga0247608_10000540_pt1 | contig 60040 bp, 51 predicted proteins | sample 176DNAGHGlowgp2_FD_193490 | JGI IMG/M metagenome (GOLD analysis project Ga0247608, IMG submission 193490) | Sheep rumen microbial communities from Palmerston North, Manawatu-Wanganui, New Zealand - 1766 DNA GHGlow gp2 | ecosystem: Host-associated > Mammals > Digestive system > Stomach > Rumen ... | reverse complement strand
ATGGGGAGAGGACACCTCCAAGTACGCCTACGACGCCGACCCGACCGCCTACAAGACGGACTGGGAGCGCGAATGCGACACGGGCGACATCATGAAGCTCGCCGACAAGCAGTGGGCGAAGGAAAACGCTCCTGATTTCCGCGTATCTACGGCGGAGGAGCTTGCATCCGTGGTCTACTACGTCAACGGAATAAACAAGGACGGCGCTCCCGTGACGATAACCCTCGAGGACAATATCGACCTCACGGGCTACAACTGGAAGCCGATAGGCTGGTATAACGCGTCAGACCACTATTTCTCGGGCGAGGTCGACGGCAAGGGACATACAATAAACGGCATGAGGATAAAGTGCGGCTATGAGGACTGCGGCTTCATCGGCTACGGTCTGAACGTGGTCATGCACGATATCAGCTTCACGAACGCCGATGTTCTCGGTACTGCGTGTACGGGCATCGCGGGCGGAGAGATATACTTCACGACTACATGGACGAACGTCCGCGCGCAGGGCTGTGTCAAGGGCGGAAGCGACGACTACGGCGCAATAATCGGGCGTGAGGCGGCTATCACCTTCAAGAACTGCGCCGCAGATGTTACTGTCGAGGGCGAGCCGTTCGAGTACCTGTCCTACAGGCAGAAGCGCATTGACGAGGTCGAGGTCGTGGAGACCTTCCACCTTACGCGCAACGCCGACGGCACTATCACCCGCGACGACCACAGCGGCTTCCAGAATCTCTGCTGGCACATTGAGCTCGACGGAGCGCAGGTGCTTGAACGCAGTGCTACAGCCCCGCGTACAGGCGAGCCCGAACTGACGCTCGAAACGCAGTATCAGTGGATACGCGGCAGTGAGGGAAAGCACACGATATACCTCGTCGCCTACATAAACGGCGCGTATATCCGCGTCAGCAACATAATCGAATATGAGGGAACAGGCAACTGATACCCTGTATATAACCAAACATCTTAGGATATGCATAATATCTTATTTACAAGGAGTATGAAGTCCAATGGAAAAGTATTGGGACAAGGACATCGAAACGATGTCCCGCGAGGATATGAAGGCTCTCCAGAGCGAGCGCCTCGTAAAGCAGGTAAAGCACGTATATGACAACGTGAAGTACTACCGCGACCTCATGGACAAAAAAGGCGTCAAGCCCGAGGACATCAAGAGCATTGACGACCTGCACAAGCTGCCCTTCATCAGCAAGGCAGACCTCCGCGACGGCTACCCCTACGGTCTGCTCGCAGTACCTCTGAAGGACTGCGTGCGTATCCACTCCACGAGCGGTACCACGGGCAAGCGCGTTGTTGCGTTCTATACGCAGAACGACCTTGATATGTGGGCAAACTGCGTTGCGAGAGCTATCACAGCCGCAGGAGGCACGAACGAGGACGTTGTTCAGATAGCCTACGGCTACGGACTCTTCACAGGCGGTTCGGGTCTGCACGACGGCTCGCACAAGGTCGGCTGTCTGACACTGCCGATGTCGTCGGGCAACACCGAGAGGCAGATACAGTTCATGCAGGACCTCGGAGCTACGATTCTCTGCTGTACACCGTCCTATGCGGCGTATATCGGCGAGACCATACAGGAAATGGGCATATCTCCCGACGACCTCAAGCTCAGGGTGGGCATATTCGGCGCCGAGCCGTGGACTGAGGAGATGCGTCAGACCATAGAGAAGTCGCTTGGCATCAAGGCTTACGACATCTACGGACTCACCGAGACGAGCGGTCCCGGCGTGGCATTCGAGTGCTGTGAGCAGACGGGTATGCACATCAACGAGGACAACTTCATACCCGAGATAATCGACCCCGAGACGGGCGAGGTGCTCCCCGACGGCGAGGTCGGCGAGCTCGTATTCACAAGCATCACCAAGGAGGCGTTCCCGCTTCTGAGGTACCGTACCCGCGACCTCTGCGTGCTCAGCAGGGGCAAGTGCTCATGCGGACGCACACTTGTCAAGATGACAAAGCCCATGGGCAGAAGCGACGACATGATGATAATCCGCGGCGTGAACGTGTTCCCGTCGCAGATAGAGACCGTCCTCATCGCCGAGGGCTATGCTCCCAACTACATCATCGAGGTAGACCGCGTGAACAACAGCGATACCCTCGATATCAGCGTCGAGATGAAGCCCGAGCAGTTCTCGGACAAGGTCAAGGATATGCAGGACCAGGAGCGCTCTCTTGCACTCGCTATCAAGACCATGCTCGGAATCAACCCGAAGGTACACCTTGTATCGCCGAAGTCCATCGCAAGAAGCGAGGGCAAGGCAGTCCGCGTCATAGACAAGCGCAAGCTCCACGACGTACCCGCAAAGAAGTGAGGGCTTCTTCATCAGCCAAGTGATTCAGGCAGGAACATACTGCCACGAATTATACAACAATCTTATTTTAAAGGAGAAATTACCATGAAAACAAAGATCTTTTCAACCAGCTTCCAGCCCGCTCAGGAGAAATACGAGAAGTTTGCAAACTTCGAGAACGATATCAACGAGTTCATCGCGACCGTTAAGGTTATCGACATCAAGTTCAGCACAGCGGCAGGTCTCTGCCACGACGCTCAGACTCATGTAAACGAGTTCGTTGAGGACTTCTCTGCTCTCGTAATGTACGAGGAGAAGTAATTTCCCGTAAATTCGGGCAAAATATCTGCAAGGAGGAACTTCAATGGCATACGTAAAACAGATCTCAGTATTCTTAGACAATAAACCGAATCAGCTTACAGGCGTAATGAAGCTGCTCAAGAACCACAAGATCAACATCAGAGCCCTCAGCATAGCAGATACAAAGGATTTCGGCATTCTCAGGATGATAGCCGACGATACCGACAAGGCTGTCGATGTGCTGAGAGAGGCGTCCTACGCCGTTGCCGATACCGAGATAGTTGCTATCACCATACCCGATACGCCGGGACAGCTCAGCCGTGTGCTTGATATCCTCGGCGAGCAGAACGTCAATATCGAGTACCTCTACGCTTTCCTCGGAAAGTCGGACAGGTCGGTATCCTTCGTTATCCGCGTCGACGACAACGAGAACGCATATGCGGCGCTTGAGAACGCAGGTATCATCAGGCTAACCGCCAACGATATCTCGGAGATGTGACGACTATTTATCAAAGCGGCAGGCATAAGGCTGCTCCCTTTAACGGAAAAAGCGGGTTACCGTGCCATAAACTTATGGCACATAATTGGTGACCTGCGAATCCGTCAAAGGGGGCTTCCCTTGCTTGCCGCTTTTTGTTGTCATGGTGCGGGGAGAAGTCAGCGCCGCCTCCTGCAAATTAAAGCAATACGTTAATTTGTAAAATAATAGACAAAAACAGAAAAAATATGAAACCCCTTGACTTTTTTTTATAGAAATTGTATAATAGATATGCAGAGGCAGCGGGAGCTTTGGCTCGCTGCTGTACGTTCGGCATATAATACTATAGGAGTGATGTACAATGGGTCTTCTCGATAAGATCGGTGACGCGAGCAAGGGCTTGACTGATAAGACCAAAAGTATCTCTGAGGCTAACAACCTGAAGAGAAAGATACTGTACGAGGAGGAGCGAATCGTTGAGATATTTACCGATATCGGTAAGAAATACTATAAAAACCCCAACGAGGACCCCGCTAACCTCAAGGTGCTCTGTGACGATATCGACACCAGACGCAGAAGAATAAAGAAGATGAGATTCGAGCTCAACGGCATAAGAGGCTATAAGATATGCCCCAAGTGCGACGCTGAGGTAAATGAGCGCTTCCAGTTCTGCGGACGCTGCGGAGCGAGACTCCCTGACATGGAGGACGACGATTTCATGTCGCTCGAGCCCAACGATTATTATACAGAAAGCAGCAACCAGTTCTTTAACGCGGATTCCAATCAGAACTATTAATACTTACGTACTGCGGGACTGCTGCACACAGGTGCAGCGGTCCCTTCTTTTTTATATATGAGATTATTAGACCTTTTTCTTTTATTGATATTTTATAACCTCGTCCCGCTGTGGACGACATTCACGGGTGTGCCTGTCGGCGTGAGAGTAATGCTCACTGTCGTCATCAGCGCTGCCTACCTTGTGGTACTCTTCCGAAGCGAGAGGGTACCGCTGAAGAGCTTCCGTATGCGGTCGCTCAAGCGCGGACTCAGCCTCACGTGGCTGACGGGCGCCTCCATTCTGTGCGAGTGGCTCATCATCGCGCTGTATATCGTGTTCTCACCGAGGGGAGCCGTCGCAAAGACATTCTCGGTAGTGATGCCCGTGCTTGCGGTGCTGCTGACGTTCACCGTCGCGATAGTCCGCACGGCGATAGGCTCGAAGCAGATGAAGCTGCTCGACTATGTGCTGCTGTTCATATTCTGGTGGATGTTCCCGCTGAACCTCGTCCTCCTTGCGCACTTCTTCAAAAAGGCGCGGCGCGAGTACTGGTTCGAGGCGGACAAGGCGGAGCTCGACAACTCCCGTGCCGAGAACGAGATATGCAGGACAAAGTACCCGATAGTCATGGTACACGGCATTTTCTTCCGCGACTGGCAGCTTTTCAACTACTGGGGCAGAGTCCCCGCGGAGCTGAAACGCAACGGCGCCGTGGTCTACTACGGCAAGCAGCAGTCGGCGCGCTCGGTGCATGACAGCGCGGTGGAGCTCAAAGCTACGATAAAGCAGGTCATCGAGGAGACAGGCGCCGAGAAGGTCAACATCATCGCGCATTCGAAGGGCGGGCTTGACTCGCGCTACGCGATAAGCTGCCTCGGAATGGATAAGTACGTCGCGACGCTGACGACCGTGAATACGCCGCATATGGGCTGCGACATGGTGGACTTCCTGCTCGGGAAGGTGCCCGAGAAGATATCGAACGGCATCGCGCACAAGTACGACAAGATTTTCGGCAGGCTCGGAGACAGCCGTCCCGACTTCATGGCGGGCGTGCGCGACCTCAGCGCCGTGCGTATGCGTGAGCTGAACGAGGAAATGCCCGATTCTGCGAGTGTTTCGTACAGGAGCTGTATGTCGGTGATGAAGTGCTTCCTGTCGGCGGGCTTCCCGCTGTGCATCAGCTACCTCATCATCAAGAAGCTCAACGGACGCAACGACGGGCTTGTGTGGGAGGAAAGCGCCAAGCACGGGCGTTTCCGCCTTGTGGATACGGGACATATCCGCGGCGTGAGCCACGGCGACGTCATCGACCTTATGCGCGAGAATATCGAGGATTACGACGTGCGGGAGTTCTATACAGGGCTCGTCGCGGAGCTGAAAAGCGAGGGGTATTGATTTAATTCGAAATTAAGCCTTTAGCCATTAGCCTTTAGCCATTAGCCTTTAGCCATTAGCTTTTGGTATCGGCTTCGCCGATGAATTTGAAAAGGGGCGTCGGGTGACTCCCTACAGTGTAGGGAGATGTCAGCAAAGCTGACAGAGGGTACGGACAGCCGTTGGCTGCGCCGCCCCTGACCCCATATTTCGTGCCATAATTTCCTCAAAACGGTAGCAATCTCCGCGCGGCATACTATGCTGTTTTTCTTCCTGAGAGAGCCGTCGAAGGACGGCGAAGAAGGGGCAAAAATCGACAATGAGGAGGAGAAAAAGGGAGAGGGAAAAGAGATTCAAAGGGGAAAACCGTAGGGAAAAGGAGGGGGAGAAATGTCGATTTTTGTTCCAGTTTTCTTTTTCTCCCCCTCCTTGTCCCGAAGGTTGTCCCCTTTGCTCTCGACGTAAAACAAGCTATTCAAGACAAATGGGGAATGAAGCGAAAAAATGGCGTAAGGCGCGGGCGCCCTTTGGGCGCCCCTACATTAATTGTTTGGCAATGTGTCTGCACAGGTAATACGCGGGTATGCACAGCACGAACCATAGCAGACTGAACAGCGGACAGACCTGTCCGAGAATGTTCAGCGGGATGTCCGAATAATCCCAGACCTCCCAGCCCATGATGATATTGTCGAACACCCCGACCGCAAACTCTATCAGCGTAATTGCCGCCGTCCCGAACAGGCACGTCCGTATCAGCGACGTCGCGGGGCGATTGCTCAGCGTATATATCACCAGCAGAACTATACCGCCCGTTATGCACATTGTCCAGTGAGTATAGCCTCTGCCCGTGACCTCCACAAATGCGTAGAGGAAAAATCCCATCAGGAATACGAAAACATATCGTGAAAGCCTCATATCACACCTCTTTACAGATAGTATGAGCTTTTACGGTCTGATTATACAATTATACATTGAGGAGTGAATATATGAGAAAAAGCTGCATAATAATGCATATATCAAGCCTGCCGTCCGAGTACGGCATAGGCAAAATGGGGCGTCACGCGTTTGCATTCGTCGACTTCCTCAAAAGCGCGGGAGTGAAGTGCTGGCAGATACTGCCGCTCTCGCCCACGAGCTACGGCGACTCGCCCTACCAGTCGTTCTCCGTCAACGCGGGCAACCCCTACTTCATCGACTTCGAGGTGCTCGAGGGCGACGGACTGCTTGAAAAGCACGAATATTCGAGCTTTACGTGGGAGAGCGAGCCTGACAAGGTCGACTACAGCCTCATCTACGACCACTGCTTTGACGTGCTGAGGATAGCCTATTCGCGCTTCAAGCCGTCGAAATTCCCCGATTACAAGCGCTTCTGCGACGAGAACAAGGACTGGCTCGACGAGTACGCGCTCTTTATGGCGCTGAAGTTCAAGAACGGCGGCAAGGCGTGGTACGAGTGGGAGGGCGACATCGCCATGCACAAGGGCAAGGCGGTCGCCGCCGCGAAAAAGGAGCTGAAAAAGGACATCGGCTTCTACAAGTTTACGCAGTTCGAGTTCGCGCGGCAGTGGGCGGAGCTCAAAAAGTACGCGAACGACTGCGGCATCGAGATAGTCGGCGATATACCGATATACTGCGCTTTAGACAGCGTCGAGGCGTGGGCTGACCACAAGCTCTTCTGGTTCGACCGCAAGCGCCGCCCCGTATGCGTGGCAGGCTGTCCGCCCGACGACTTCTCGCCGACGGGACAGCTCTGGGGCAACCCGCTCTACGACTGGGACTACCACAAAAAGACGGGCTACAAGTGGTGGATAGGGCGCATACGCTCGGCGACGAAGCTGTACGACATCGTCCGCATCGACCACTTCCGCGGCTTCGAGAGCTACTATACCATTCCGTTCGGCAACGAGGACGCGACCGTCGGGGAGTGGAAAAAAGGTCCGAACTACGAGCTTTTCCAGCTCGCGGAGAAGGAGCTCGGCAGGCTGAACATCATCGCAGAGGACCTCGGCTTCCTCACGCCCGAGGTGCACGAGATGCTCGCAAAATGCGGCTATCCTGGTATGAAGGTCTTGCAGTTCGGCTTCTCGGACGGCGAGAACGACTACCTCCCGCACAATTTCACGACCACTAACTGCTTCGCGTACACGGGCACTCACGACAACGAGACGCTCAACGGCTGGGTGGAGTCGATGGACAAGAAATCGCTGAAATTCGCGAAAAGATACCTCAACGTCCGCAAGAGGAGCGATATCCCCGCGGCTGTTATCCGCGCTGCGTGGGGGAGCGTCGCTATGGTGGCGGCGGCGCAGATGCAGGACTTCCTCGACAGCCCCGCCGACGACCGCATGAATACGCCGTCTACTCTCGGCGGCAACTGGCAGTTCCGCACCAGGGAGAGCGACTTTACGCCAGAGCTTGCCAAGAAGATACACAGGCTGAATAAAATGTACAACCGCCTTTAAGCGCGGTGTATCACATGGTGAGTTCAACAGGAGCATATTATGAAAAAATTCTTCAAGATACTCTTTAAGATATTAAAATGGGTACTCATTGTCGTTGTCGCCGCCATAGTTTTGTTCTTCATCGTCCGTTTCATCGGTCAGCGTATCAATAATAAGACTCCAAAGGGCGGCATAAACGAGACTATGTACGTTGACATAAACGGCACTAAGCAGTGGATAAACATATACGGGCAGGACAAGGATAATCCCGTTCTGCTCTATCTGCACGGAGGTCCGGGGCAGCCTACAAGCTACGAGGACTATCCCGTCCTGAGAAAGCTGAGTGATATTTACACCGTCGTCAACTGGGATCAGCGCGCCTGCGGTCACAGCTGGACGAAGGACCAGATGGGCACACAGATAACCTACGAGCAGCTTTTCAGTGACGGCGAGGAAATGACTGAATTTCTGCTGGACTATATGGACAAGGATAAAATAAGTGTAATGGGCATTTCGTGGGGAGCAGCCTTCGGTGCGCGGCTTGTCCTCGATAATCCCGAAAGGTATGACAGATTCTATGCTATGAGCCTTCCTGTCGATAACATCGAGATCATGAAAGCACTGAAGACTGAGGCTCTTGAGTGGACGAAGGACGATCCCGAATACCGTGCCATTGCCGAAAGCATTATCACCGATCAGGCTGTATTTGACGGTATGACAACGGAGGAGCAGCGGCAGGCAGCCGTCGAATGGGATAAGCTCTATGCAAAATATACCGAGCCCAATTCCGAGTTTGCAGGAGATGTTAATGTTGTCTCAGCTATGATCTTCTGCCCTTACTGGTCTGTAAAGGACTACTATAATATGTTCTTTGCGTCTGTCCCCAAAAAGGTCGAGGACTTTCCGCAGTATCCGTACCTTGATTGCTGTCAGTGGGGAAATATGAGCGCTATTTCAGTGCTTGACAGAACGGATTACAAGGTGCCTGTCTATATGATCATGGGCGATAAGGACTACGATGCGATGACCTCCGTTGCAAAGGAGTACTATGACAGTATCACGGCTCCCGATAAGGAATACTATGAGGTCGAGGGCGGACACTATATGCCAATGCTGCTTTCGGAGAGGCTCTCTGAAATTGTGCATGAAACAGTTAATAATGAACAATAATACATACTGAAAATAAGGAGAAAAACTATGGATAAGAAGCTGTTTATCGAGAAATTCACGGGCAGACTGCCCAAGGATATCAAGTCCGCGACGCCCCAGCAGCTCCACAACGCGCTCGGCGAGACGGTCATGGAGCTCTACGCACAGCAGTGGGACAGCGCCCGCGCGGAGCACCTCTCCAAGCGCCGCGCCGCCTACCTCTCTATGGAGTTCCTTGTGGGACGCGCGGTGTTCAACAATCTGCTCTGCCTCGGCATTTACGGCGAGGTCAATGACGCGTTCAGGGAGCTCGGGCTCGACCTTGCAGACCTCGAGGTCATCGAGGACGCCGCCCTCGGAAACGGTGGTCTCGGACGTCTTGCGGCGTGCTTTCTCGACTCGGCGGCGACTCTCGGTCTGCCGCTCGACGGCTACGGCATACGCTACAAGTACGGACTTTTCAAGCAGTCGATAGTTGACGGCTTCCAGCGCGAGGACATCGACGACTGGACACGCTACGGCGACCCGTGGTCGCGGCGCTGTGACGAGGACACCGTCCTCATCAAGTACAACGGTCAGACCGTCAAGGCAGTGCCCTATGATATGCCGATTTTCGGCTGCCGCACCGAGAACGTGGGGACGCTGCGTCTGTGGCAGGCTGAGCCCGTCAAGGAGTTCGACTTCGACACCTTCAACAAGCAGGACTACCTCGAAGCCTCGAAGGAGAAGATATACGCCGAGGACATCTCGCGCGTGCTCTACCCCAACGACGACACAAACGAGGGCAAGAAGCTCCGACTGAAGCAGCAGTATTTCTTCAGCTGTGCGTCACTGACGGACATTCTCCGCAAGCACAAGGCACGCTTCGGCACTCTCGACAACCTTGCGGACTACATCTCCGTGCAGCTCAACGACACCCACCCCGTTATCTCTATCCCCGAGCTGATACGCCAGCTCGTCGACAACGAGGGCTGGACGTTCGAGAAAGCGCTTGCTACAGCGAAAAAGGTGTTCAACTACACCAACCACACCGTTATGCAGGAGGCACTCGAGAAGTGGTGGACAGGGCTTGTCGAGGAGGTGCTCCCGCGCATATACGAGATAATCATACAGATAAACGAGGAGCTCATCGCGGAGATGTACGCGGCTGGCGTACAGAAGGACAAGACTGACCGCATAAAGATAATCAAGGGCGAGCTCATACACATGGCGGACATGGCGTGCTACGCCTCGAGCCACATCAACGGCGTCGCGGAGATACACACGCAGATACTGCGCGATTCCGTCCTCGCGGACTGGTACAGCCTCTATCCCGAGCGCTTCCGCAACGAGACGAACGGCATCACTCAGCGCCGCTGGCTCGCGCTGTGCAACACCGAGCTCTCGCAGCTCATCACTGATAAGATAGGCGACGGCTGGCTGACCGACCTCTCGCAGCTCCGTGAGCTGAGCAAGTACGCGGACGACAGCGCAGTGCTTGACAGCTTCATCGGCATCAAGCAGGCGAAAAAGCAGCAGCTTGCCGACTTCATCAAGGAGCGCGAGGGCGTCAGCATCGACCCGAGCTCCGTGTTCGACATTCAGATAAAGCGCCTCCACGAGTACAAGCGCCAGCTGCTCAATGCGTTCTCGATTTTGTGGATTTACTACGGCATCAAGGACGGCAGCATCACCGATTTCAAGCCCACGACGTTCATTTTCGGTGCGAAGTCGGCTCCGGGCTACAGGCGTGCAAAGGCTATCATCAAGTATATCAACGAGATAGGGCGCATCGTGTCCTCCGACCCCGACACCCGCGACCTCATCAAGGTCGTATTCGTGCAGAACTACAACGTCTCCTACGCGGAGAAGCTCGTTGCGGCGGCTGACGTCTCCGAGCAGATATCGACCGCGGGCACGGAGGCATCGGGCACAGGCAATATGAAGCTCATGCTCAACGGAGCCGTAACCCTCGGCACTTACGACGGCGCCAACATTGAGATAGTGCAGGAGGCGGGCGAGGAGAACAACTACATCTTTGGCGCGCGAGTTGAAGACCTCGAGCGCATCGTCCCCGAGTACGACAGCCGCAGAGCTTTTGCGGAGGACAAGATGATAAAGCGCGTGGTATCGTCCCTCATAGACGGCACAGTCTCCGACGGCGGCAGCGGCGGCTTCCGCGAGCTGTATATGTCGCTGCTCGACGGCGCGAGCTGGCACGCTCCCGACCACTACTACCTCCTCGGCGACATCAGGAGCTACGTGGAGACAAAGCTGCGCTGTATCTATGACTACGCGAACGACAGGACTGCATTCGCGCGCAGGCAGTGGCTGAATATGTGCAATGCGGGCAAGTTCAGCTCTGACAGGACTATCGCGGACTACGCGGAGAACATCTGGAATATCAAGTAATAAAAAAGACGTCAGGAGAAGGAGAAAAACCTTCCCTTGACGTCTTATTTTTTAATCCTTTAGTCCGTCCACGAGGTAGAATGCGTAGTTGATATCCTCTATCTGGCTCTCACAGCCTTTACCGCAGTCGAAGAAGCGGTAAACGCCTATTCTTGCTCTTGCGCCCGTATTGTTGTTGATAAGGTAGCTGGAGACTTCAAAATCGTCGGTCTCGCCCTTGAGATAGGCTGTATATGAGCTGAGAGGCGGAACAGACAGAGCAGAGGTCTTTATTGTCTGGACACTGCCGTTCGTGCTCATTATCACGTACTCTATGGTGAAGCTTCCCTTAGCCTTTTTGGGGAAGAGAGTGCAGAAAGCTGTGTGCTCGGAGTTCGTTTCCTCCTCGACTATGTAGCTGTACAAGGGAGCTTTCGCGATAACAGTTACCTTGATATCTGCCTTGACATCGGGATTCTCGGCACTGTATACCGTAACGATGCACTCGCCGGCATTTCTGCCGCGTATCCAGCCATTCTGGTCAACAGTGGCGATATTCACGTCGGAGCAGGTCCATATCTCGTTCTTGTTCTTTGCGCTCTTGGGAAGCATAGTCACCCATGAGATGCCCAGCTCGCCGACCTCTATTTCAAGCTCAGTCGCGGAGAGGTCTATCCTGCGGACCTTGTCCTTGGGGAATACCTTTACGCTGACATCTGCCGTGACGTTTTTATTATCGGCGCTTCTGACCGTTATGACGCAGGAGCCCTCGCTTACGGCGGTGATGTTGCCGTAGATGTCGACCGTTGCGACCTTCGGGTCACTCGACGACCATATCTCGTCCTTGTTCACGGCAGTCTTGGGGAGCATCGTCACGTAGGAGATGCCCATTTCGCCCACGCTCAGCTCTATCGAGGTCACGCTGAGCTCTATTGCTGAAACGCGGCTTGCGTCAAGGGTCGTGGAGACGGTGGTCGTTGCTGACTCAGTTGTAGTTGCGATTGTAGTTACGGTTGTTGTTGCAGTTGTTGTTGCGGTTGCAGTTGCAGTAGTAGTTGCGGTCTGAGTGGTCGTCTCGGAGGCTGTAGCAGTCGCGGTTTCGGTCGCTGTGGAGACGGCTGTAGTCGATGAATCGGCGGAAGTCGTTGATGAAGCGAGCGTTGTGACCGTGGAGGAGGCGGTAGTCGTGCCGCCCGTGACCGTTACCTCAACGGTAGCCTTGACCTCGGGATTATTCGCGCTGACAACGGTAATGGTGCAGTTTCCCGCGCTCTTTCCCGTTACCCAGCCCTGACCGTCAACGGTCGCGATGCTTTCGTCGCTGCTTATCCATATTTCGCGCTTATCCTCGGCTGTGGGCGGCAACATCGTAACATTTGCCGAAAGAGCGCCCTCTCCGACCTCAAGCGTGAGTGCATTGCGGTCGAGGCTTATCTCCCTGACCTTTTTCGTATTGGTGACTGTCAGCTCGATATTAGCCTTTACATCGGGGTTATTCGCACTGATTACGGTAATTGTGCAGCTTCCCTCGCTTTTTCCCGTTACCCAGCCCTGACCGTCAACGGTCGCGATGCTTTCGTCACTGCTTATCCATATCTCGCGCTTATCCTCGGCTGTGGGCGGTAACATCGTAACATTTGCCGAAAGAGCGCCATCTCCGACCTCAACGGTGCACTTGGTATTGCTAAGTTGTATCTCCGACACCTTGTCAGGGGCGGCGGGAGCTGTAGCTGATGTGGTGGTCGCTGTCTCGGTTGCCGAGGCAGTGGAGACCGTAGTCTCGTGAGCTGTACCCGTGGTCGATACCGCGGTAGCCGTTGTCGCGGGAGCTGTTTCCGTGGTAGATACTGCGGGAGCCGTTGTCGCGGGAGCTGATGTGACGGTCGAAGTCTCAGCTGAGGTGGTCGTCGTATCTGCTGAGGTCGTCTCGGCGGTGGAGGTCGCAGTCGTACCGCGTCCGTATGTGTGTTTGAGCGTGTCGAGGTAGGAGGCGATATCCGCCGTTCCGCCCGTGGAGACGTATGAGTAGTACATCAGCACGTCCGAGGCGTCGGAGGAATCAATCCTGCCGTCCTTGTTGACGTCGGCTGCTTCTGCGCGCGAGCCCGAGAAGTAAGCCTCCTTGTTAGTGGAGAGACGCGAATACTCGGCGAGTATTTCAGAGGCGTCCTTTGCGTCCACCATCTGGTCGCCGCTCGTATCTCCGAGCGCGAACGTTACACCGCCGTCGTTGGCGGAGGTGACGAGCCCTGTGCCCGTCGTGAGATTTGCAGCAGTCATCGCTATTGCGAGCAGGACTGCCGTAAGATTTTTTCTTTTCATGGTCGATTCCCTCTAAACATGGCATATTTTCGTAAAACGTACAGGAAAAATTATACATCTGAATTGTAAAAAAATCAATAGATTTTACGTATAGTATCGCCAATTTCGGTGAATCGCACAAAAAAAGCACCTGCATCGCAGGTGCTTTTTTGTCAGGCTTATGAGCTTTTTGTACGTTTTATCGATACCTTTGAGTTTGTGACAACCCATACGTTATCGTATTTGCACGAGAATTTCGCGTTCCAGCTGAACGAATCGGAAGTGATGTTGGCGTTCAGGAGGTCGATATCCGCCGCGATATCCTCGGGGGTTATCTCCGCGAGCACGTCCTCGGGTCCCATGAGTGTTATCTCGAGGCGCTGGCTCTGTATTTCGTACTTGTAGTTCGCCGTGTCGGGAGCATTGCTCAGATTTATGCGGCTCTTGTCGAGTATGAGCGGCTTCTCGGTGAAGTCGGAATCGTTGAAGGTGACAGTTACCGCCTCGATGTTGGAAATGTTCTCGTAGTCTGTTCCCTCGAGCCTGCTGCTGAGCTGGAAGGTCTTGGTGAAGCCCTTCTTGAGCTCGCTGAGCGATACCTTGCCGATATCGAGCTTGTCGGGTATTTCGGTGAGGCTGTTGTTGCAGGCGAGCACTACCGTATCGTTTGAGAGGTCAAAGTTGATGATGCTCGTGTCGAAGTTTTCGGGAGCGTCGATTATCGAGACGAAGAGCTGTACCTCCTTCTGTGTCAGGACTGGTACGGTGAGGTCGAAGTGCGTCTCACTGAATCGGAGCGCTGACTGGTCGATAATGGTGTTGTCCTCGGTGTAGAGCTGGAGCTCGTCAGCCGAGACCATAGTAGTCCTGTCGAGGCTGAGCTCCTTGTTGAAGACGGCATAGCACTTGGCTATCTTGTCGAGCTGCGAGGACGGACCCGTTATACGTACAACGGAGGGGTCGCAGGTCATATCGTTCTCGTCTATAGCCTTGCCGTCGACGACGGACGCCTTCGGAATCTTGGGATAGACGGTGAACTCGCGCGTGTCGGTCTTATCGAAGACGACGTTTGCGGTTGCGGGCTTTATCGACTTTATCTCGTAGTTGATGCCGCTCGAGCCCTTTATTTTTATCGTGAGGTTTCGCGTACCTGCCGTCGTTACGGAGTCTGCGTCGATGTATGCGACGAGGTTCTCGTTGTTGAGGTTGCCGACCTGCAGCTTGCTGCCGAGCAGCTCGACCGTGACCTCCTCGACGTCCGAGGACATGATGCTGAGACCGCTGCTCTCAGCGACCGAGCCCGAGATATCGCGTGAGAAGGGGATATGCTCAATAGTTTTCTGCGAGTCGGGGTACTGGGTCAGCGAGATTATCAGCCATACGAATACGGCGATTATTACCGATAGTATCGCGAGGGCGAAGTTGCTCTGCATATGCTTCTCGCGGAATTCCTTCAGAAATCTCATTTCTTTTTCCTCCTTTCGAGCAAGGAGGATATCTTATTCTTGCGCTCTGTTCCGTCCTCGGTGACAACGAATATCTCCTTCTCGAGCAGAGCCTTGAGCTTCTCGCGGGTGAAATCGCGCGTGAGGACGCCGTTCATAGCGACTGATATCTGTCCTGTCTCCTCCGATACCACGATGACCACGGCGTCGGAGTTCTCGCTCATGCCTATCGCAGCGCGGTGGCGCGAGCCGAGCTTCTTGTTGATAGCGGCGTCATTCTGCGGCTTCGGGAGGAAGCACGCTGCCGCGAGTATCATGCCGTCACGCATTATGACGGCACCGTCATGCAGGGGAGTCTTGGGGTAGAAGATATTGCCGAAGACCTCCTTGCTGGGGGTGGCGTTGAGGATAGTGCCGGTTTCTATCTGCTCGCCGAGGCGGGTCTGCCGCTCGCAGACTATGAGCGCGCCCGTGCAGCTCGCGGAGAGCTCGACGCAGGAATCGCAAATGGCGTCTATCGCGGTCTCCCACTTCTGCTTTACGTCGCCCGAGAGCGTGCCTATGCCGAGGAGTTTGACTCCGAATCGGGTGCGTCCGAACTTTTCGAGTGCGCGTCTGAGCTCGGGCTGGAAGAGTATTATCATGGCAATGAGACCGATGTCGAGCGCGTGACCGAGTATATATTTCATCACCTTCAGCTCAAAGAAGCTGCTGGCGAAATATGCTGCAACAAGCAGGAGGATACCCTTGACGAGCTGTCCTGCGCGGGTCTCGCGGATGAGCTTCATCAGCAGGTAGACTATGTATGCGAGAGCAGCGAGGTCTACGATGTCTTTCAGCTCTATCGTGCTGATGAGGCTGAAGAACGCGTGCTGTATATCGTTGAACGAGGGCATCTTTCTTTCCCACTCCTTTCTTTTTGGAGCTTGGCTTCACAAGACAAAGCGCCTGCTTTTTGGCATATTTTGCCGATGACTGCGTCAGAAAAACTTGCAATACACAAAGTATTGCTGCGTTTTCCTTTCTTGTCCTCGCCAAAATCTGTTCAAAAATCAGTCTGTTTTGCTTATGAAGACAAGCCCCTATATTCTACTTTTATTATGTATGTCCCCCGACTGTGCGAGGGACTCTCCTGCGGACATATCTCTCGCGTCCGCAGCGGCATACGCTGCCTATCATATATATTGTACCACAAATCGAGAATTTTTCAATAGGTTTTCTGCGATTATCACTCAATCATCACAATTTTTTTATCAGCGCCGCAAGCTCTGCGGCGTCCTCTTCGCGGCTGAAATATGACGGCGAGAACCGTACAGTGCCATTTTCCGTGCCGAGCTGAGCGTGCGCGAGCGCCGAGCACTGGTATCCCGCCCGCAGGCAGTAGCCCTCCTCGGCGAGGCGTGCCGCGGCGTTTCCCGATGTCATGCCGTCGATGTTGAACGACACTATCGGGACGTACCGCGCGGCAGGGGAGCGGTACACCGTGATACGGCTGTCCCCGCTGATACCGCGCAGGAAGCGGCGGCAGACAGTCTCCTCATGGCGGCGGATATTCGCGATACCCGTCCGCTTCACGAAGCCGACTCCCGCCTTGAGCGACATAATGCCGATGACGCCGACAGTGCCGCTCTCGAGGCTCTCGGGCGGGAGGGGCGGCTGGCGGAGGCTCATGGAGTCCGTACCCGTGCCGCCCTGCATTATCGGAGCGATAGGGAAGCGCCCGTCCGTGACGAGCAGACCCGTCCCCGTGATGCCGTAGAGCCCCTTGTGACCCGCCGTGCAGAGGATATTTATCCCGTCGGACAGCTTCACGTCGATGACTCCGCAAGCCTGCGCGCCGTCCGCGATGAAGCAGATACCGCGCTCGCGGCAGAGCCGTCCTATCTCACGGAATGGGAGTATCTGCCCCGTGACGTTGCTTGCGAGGGTGCAGACTATCGCCTTTGTGTCGGGACGTATGAGCCTGCGGAAGCTCGAAACGGTCTTTTCGGCTTCGGGGAAGACCTCAGCGACCGAGAGCGTTATCCTGCCGTCTGCGGCGAGCTTTGCCGCGGGACGTGCCGCAGAGTTATGCTCCATGCCGCTGATGATGAGGTGTCCGCCGTCAGCCATGACGCCCTGTATCGCCATATTCAGCGCGTGGGTGCAGTTCATGGCAAAGACGGTATTTTCGGGCTCTGCCCCGAAGAAGGAGGCTATCTCCTCGCGTGCGGAGTACACCGCCTCGGAGGTCGCCGCCGCGAGCGCGTGTCCGCCTCTGCCCGCATTGCCGCCGTATTTGTCCATAGCCTCCCATACTGCGGCTTTCACGCAGTCGGGCTTAGGGTAGGTGGTAGCCGCGTTGTCGAAGTTTATCATCATGGCGAACTGCCGTTCTCCCTCAGGACATACGGTATGCCGTACCTGTCAAGCATATGAGCCGCCGTTCGGCATTCCGCCCCGACGTGCAGGACGTACCCGCAGCCTGTACTGCGCCGCTTTATCTCGCTTGGTATCCCCTTTGTCCTCAGCAGGCGTTCAGCCTTCTGCGCGTAGGTGTAGGAGGGCATCTCCAGTATACACTTGTTCATATTATCACCCCTGACGGGAGGCAGCGCTGTCGGTATTGCGGTACATTTCATTATATGCGCGGGAGCCTGCACGCGTGCGGGCTTTGTAGGGGCGAGTTCCGCGCGCCCGTGGATTTGTCTGCAATTATCGGACGCCCGAAGGGCGCCCCTACAGGGTTATTGTGTTGTTACGACATTTTGTAGGGGCGGCTTTCCCCGACGCATCGCACGATACAGGTATTAAACAAAAGTTTACATATGCGAGTATTGCTTTTTGAGTAAATGTGTGATATAATGAATTATAAACATATAACCGCTTCGGCGGTCAGATAAGAAACCTTTAAGGAGGAATTACAAATGAACATGAAAAAAGCACTTGCTTCCGCGATGTCGGCTGTATGCGTGTTAGGCGCAGGCATACTTCCGTCCGCTCCCGCAGCTATGGCGGCTGACCCTGCTGACCACTACGTCTCCCTCGAGCCTATGTCCCACTACGTCAAGGCAGGAGATATCATCGTTATCAAGGTCAAAGTCAGCAACTACAGCGATAACGGGTTCGGCGGAATGCAGGTAAAGGTAGACCAGACCACCGGCGATAAGCTCACGCTCAACGCTGTCGCTTCATACAACGATTTGACGGGAAATGCCGATACAGGCGAGGCGGCTGTCATTTTCAATGAGAATGATTCCGATTACGTCGTAGAGTACCAGTATAAGATACCCGACAATGCCGCTGTCGGCACGAGCTATGCGTTCAGGTTGAACGACGCCTTCACTTTTGCCTGCGACCCTGACGGCAACGAGGTAGCTCTCAGCGGTCTGGGCTCTGAGACGTATATAACCGTTGACGATAAGGGACAGAAGGACGTTGCTTTCGCGGCTTCTCCCGCAACTATCGTTGCAGAGCCGGGACAGGAATTCAGCGTTGATATCACTTCGCACGGTGCTGACCTGAATGCTGTTTCGGGCTTCCAGTTCAAGATAAAAATGCCCGAGGGCATCGAGTGCCTCGGACTCGCGAAGAATACCACAGGCGAGGGCGCAGACCTCGTCTTCAACAAGGATACGCTTGAATTAGCCACAGCTCAGCAGAAGGGCGCTCCTATCGGCTTGAAGGAGAACGAGGTCGTTGCTACGGTCAAGTTCAAGGTGCCCGATAACTTCAAGGAGGGCGACTACAGCTACAGTGTCAACGAGGCATACATCTCCGATGAGAACGGCACGATTTCTACTCCCGTGACCTCCACATCGCTCAAGCTTTCTGTAGGCAAGGACACTCCCGCGGGCGTCAAGCTCGGCGACGCCAACCTTGACGGTGCTGTTGACGCGAAGGACGCTTCCCTCGTGCTCGTTGAGTACGCTCTGCTCTCGACTGACAAGCCCGAGACCTTCACAGCTCAGCAGAAGAAAAACGGCGATGTAAACTTCGACGGCAAGATAGACTCCAAGGACGCTTCGAGGATACTCTCCTACTACAGCTACCTCTCAACAGGCGGCAGTGACATAATGGAAGAGTGGGTAAAAACTCACTGATGAAATGCAGACCGCTGTCGGGTGCTCCGACAGCGGTTTTCTGTTTGAATATGTATTGACTTTGTGACCAAAATGTTATATAATAATAATGTATACTTTGGCGCTTATCGGAAATACTACGTTTGTATCTTTATTTCGGAGCGTGAAGTATGGAAAAAGAAACTGTTACCCCGTCCGCTGAGGAAAACAGCGGTCAGAACACCAAGCATCTTATCCACTGCCTGACGGTCATCGGGCAGATAGAGGGTCACTACGTCCTCGCGGAGCAGAACAAGACCACCCGCTATGAGCACATCATTCCCGCGCTCGTTGCCGTAGAGCAGGACAGGAGCGTCGAGGGGCTGATGATAATCCTCAACACGGTCGGCGGAGACGTCGAGGCGGGGCTCGCTATCGCGGAGCTCATCGCAGGAATGAAGACCCCGACGGTCTCGCTCGTGGTGGGCGGCGGTCACTCGATAGGCGTGCCGCTCGCAGTCAGTGCGAAGAAGTCGTTCATCGTGCCGTCGGCGTCGATGACGATACACCCTGTCCGCATGAACGGGACAGTGCTCGGAGTGCCGCAGACTCTCGCCTATTTTGACAAGATGCAGGACAGGATAGTCGACTTCATCACGCGCAACAGCCGCGTCCCCGAGGGCGAGCTGAGGCGGCTGATGATGAACACGGAGGAGCTGGTGCTCGACGTGGGCTCGGTGGTCGACGGAGCGAAGGCTGTGGATATCGGGCTGATAGACTGCCTCGGCAGTCTCGGCGACGCCATGGACAGCCTCTACGAGATGATAGAGAGCTCGGAAGAGCGATACAGATAGAGAGAACAAACGAAGGAGAACAAAGCAATGCCCGCAAAGAAGAAAAAAGCCCCTTTGGGCGCGGATTTCCGCGACGAAGACCTCACGCCAAAGGGCAAGCCGAAAAAGAAAAAGGCAAACGAGGAAATACCTGTGCAGGAGGACGACAAGGAGACTAACCGCATCTGGTCGGTCATACTGTTCGCGCTCGGCATACTCATTGCGCTGATGACATTCATTCCCGGCACCGCAGGGTGGCACGGGATACATACATTCATGCTGGGATTATTCGGCATCTCGGCGTTCCTTGTACCCGTGGTGCTGATATACACCTCGGTGCTGATAGGACTTGAAAAGAGCCGCGACAACGTCACAGGCAAGGCGATACTCGGCATCGTGATGACCCTGCTGATATGCTCTGCGATACAGGTTTTCATGGTCGGAGAGATACCGGGGCACTCGCTCGGCGAGCACATCTCGAAGGTCTACCGCGACGGCACTCAGCTCAGGGGCGGCGGACTCGCGGGACTTCCCATATCGGGACTGCTCCTGTCGGTCATGGGCAAGCTCGGAGCGCGTATCCTCACGGTGATACTGTTCTTTGTGCTGGCTCTGCTCCTCACGGGAAAGAGCCTGATAGAATTCCTTGAAATGCTTGCCTCGCCGATAATCTACGTGTACAAGCTGTTCACGGGCGAGGACGACGACATCGCCGAGGAGGAGGCTCCCGCTGACGAGCCCGAAAAGCCCGCTCGCTTCCGCAAGACTATCGAGCGCGGCGCTGTGAGCTCCGCAGAGGACCTCGAAGCCGCGGCTATGGTCAACACGAAGGCTCCCGCTCCCGCGGAGACTGCTCAGCCCGTGGCGGAGACGAAGGTCGGCGACGACGAATTCAGTATGTTCTTCGATATACCGCTCCCCGAGGATAACAGGGAGGCTCCCGCGCCTGCGGAGGCTGCTCCTACGGCTGTACCTGCGGCGGATTTCGGTCTGCCTGCAAAGCCTGCCGAGGACGGAAGCGATATAGATATCGACATCGACCTCGAGAACCTCATCACAAAGGCTGCCGAGGACAAGGCGAAGCGCGACGGCGCTGCCGCGGAGGAGGACGTCGAGGACGAGCAGCCGCCCGTTCAGCAGCAGCTCTACATACTCCCGGGGATAGACCTGCTCACGCCGCCCGAGGTGCGCTCGAACACGGCGGAGGCTGCCGCAGAGATGCGCGAGAAGGCTGACAACATCGTGAACACGCTCAAGAGCTTTGGCATAGACGTAAAAATACGCAACATCTACCGCGGACCGTCCATAACCCGCTACGAGATACAGCCGGGCGCGGGCGTGAGGGTCTCGAAGATAAAGGGACTCGAGGACGACATCTGCCTGAGCCTTGCGGCGCAGGGCGTGCGTATCGAGGCGCCTATCCCGGGCAAGGCTGCCGTGGGCATCGAGGTGCCGAACATCAACAAGGACACGGTAACGCTCCGTGAGATACTCTCCTCGTCCGAGTTCCGCAGCTCGCAGAGCAAGCTTGCTTTTGCGGTCGGCAAGGACATCACGGGCAACGCCGTAGTCGGCGACATCACGAAGATGCCGCACGTTATCATTGCGGGCACGACGGGTTCGGGCAAGTCGGTCTGCACGCGCTCGATAATCATGAGCATACTCTACAACGCAAAGCCCGACGAGGTAAAGCTCATACTCATCGACCCGAAAATGGTCGAATTCAAGGTGTTTGAGGGCATACCTCATCTGCTGATACCCATAATCACACAGGCTGAAAAGGCGGCGGGCGCGCTCAACTGGGCAGTGCTCGAGATGATGCGCCGCTACAACATCTTCGCCGAGGTGGGCGCGAACGACCTCAAATCGTACAACGAGCTCTCCGAGGAGGACGAGGAGCTCGCCTTCATGCCTCAGATAGTCATATTCATCGACGAGCTCGCCGACCTCATGCTCGTTGCGGGCAAGGAGGTCGAGGACTACATCTGCCGCCTCGCACAGATGGGACGTGCGGCGGGTATGCACCTCGTAGTAGCTACTCAGCGTCCAACCACGGACGTCATCACAGGTCTTATCAAAGCCAATATCCCGAGCCGTATCGCGCTCTCGGTAATGTCGCAGGTCGACTCGCGAACCATTATCGACATGGCGGGCGCGGACAAGCTCCTCGGAAACGGCGATATGCTCTATATGCCGATAGGAAGCGGCAAGCCCATACGTGTACAGGGCTGTTTCGCGTCGAGCAGGGACATCAACGAGACGCTGACCTTTATCCGCTCGCAGATGTCGGAGGAGTACGACAGCAACATCATTGAGGCTGTCGAGAACTACGTTCCTCAGACGGGCAAGGGCGACAAGAGCGGCTCGTCCGACAGCGGATTCGAGGTCGGAAGCGACGAGGACTACATAATCAGGGCGGCGGAGGTCGCCGTAAACAACGGACAGCTCTCGACGACCATGCTACAGAAGAAGCTGAAGCTTGGCTACGCAAGAGCATCGCGCATAATCGACGAGCTCGAGGAGCGCGGGATAATCGGACCGAGCGAGGGCTCGAAGCCGAGAAAGGTATTGATGTCGAAGATGCAGTTCGACGATTGGAAGCTCAGAATGCAGGAGGATTGATAATATGCTGTTGGTCATATTCTGCGGTATAGCGGCGCTTTTTGCGGCGCTGGCGGCGTTCGGCGCGTACAGGAAGCGCAAGTTCTACCGTGAGCACACACAGAAGATGTCGGCGAAGGTGACGTCTCACAGGACGGTCACGCTCATGGGCGACAGGGCATACGAGCTCATTGTGCTTGCCGAGAACTGCTTCACATACAAGATAACCACGACCTGCCGCGCGGCGAAGAAGCTGGTTGCTGGCAAGAGCGTGGACATACTGGTGCCCGACAAGGCTGAGCCCGATACAGGCGACATCATCATGGAGGACCTCCAGAACAAGGAGGCAATGGGTATGCTCCGTCCCGACGAGGCGGAGACGCTGGCGCTCCTGCGCGAGCTTGCCGAGGTGACGAGCAGAATGGGCAGTATGGCAGTCCCCGAGGAGAAGCGCGTGATACTTTGTCAGGAGTGCGTGTCCTCGCTCGCATTCTGGCGAAATGTTGCTATTTCGGCGGTGTTCATGATGTTCAATGTTGTGATACTCATTACTATGGTAGTGGAAAATAACTATCAACTATAAGCGTCGCCAAGCAATCAAATTGTAAGTGAAAGGCGGTGATACCTTGTACGAGGGCTTCTTACCGACGACTAAAAAGGAGATGGACGAGCTCGGCATTGAGCAGTTCGACTTCATATACATAACGGGCGACGCCTACGTTGACCACCCGAGCTTTGGCGCGGCTATAATCACGCGCCTTGTCGAGGCACTCGGATTCACGGTCGGTATCATCGCTCAGCCCGACTGGCATACCGACAGGGACTTCCGCCGATTCGGCGCTCCGAGGTATGCCTTCCTTGTGACGGCGGGCAATATCGACTCCATGGTGGCGCACTACACCGCCGCCAAGAGGAAGCGCTCCGACGACGCGTACTCCGCGGGCGGAGTTGCAGGCAAGCGTCCTGACAGAGCAGCAATCGTCTACTGTCAGAAGCTCCGCGAATACTTCGGTGACGTGCCGATAGTCATCGGCGGACTTGAGGCTTCCCTCCGCCGCTTTGCCCACTACGACTACTGGGACGACGCGGTGCGCCCGTCCGTACTCGTGGACAGCGGCGCCGACCTCCTCATGTACGGCATGGGCGAGCACCAGATACGCGAGATGTGTACGCGCTTTGCGGCAGGGGAGAGCATACACGATATGCACGATATCCGCGGCACGTGCTACCTCACCGAGCCTGTGAACACTCCCCTCGGAGCGGCACAGTGCCCGTCCTTCGAGCAGGTGCGCGACAGCAAGACCGAGTACGCAAAGGCGGTAAAGATACAGTATGACTGGCAGGACGAGGTCTACGGCAAGACGATAATCCAGCGCCACGGCAAGCTCATGCTGGTGCAGAATCCGCCAGCCCTCAGCCTCACGACCGAGGAGCTCGACTACATATACAGCCTGCCCTACACGCGGCAGATACACCCGTCCTACGAGGCGCAGGGCGGTGTCCCGGGCATAGAGGAGGTTCGCTTCTCTATCACCCACAACCGCGGCTGTTTCGGCTACTGCAACTTCTGCTCAATCGCGCTTCATCAGGGGCGGAGAGTGACCGTCCGCAGTGAGGAATCCGTCCTCGCGGAGGCGGAGCGCATCACGAAAATGCCAGATTTCAAGGGCTATATCCATGACGTCGGAGGTCCGACGGCGAACTTCCGTCACACTTCCTGCGAGAAACAGCTCAGCAAGGGCTTGTGCATGGGCAAGAAGTGCCTCGCGCCGACTCCGTGTCCCGCATTGCAGGTCGACCACAGCGAGTATCTCGCTATGCTCCGCAAGATAAGGCAGGTCAAGGGCGTGAAGCGCGTGTTCATACGCTCGGGCATACGCTACGACTACCTCATGGAGGACAAGAACGACGAGTTCATGCGCGAGCTGATAAAGCACCACGTAAGCGGACAGCTGAAGGTCGCGCCCGAGCACTGCTCGGCGGTGGTGCTCGACAAAATGGGCAAGCCCCACATCGAGGCGTACAAGGCGTTCCAGAAGCGATTCTACGAGATAACCAAGGGTATGGGCAAGGAGCAGTACCTCGTGCCGTACCTTATGTCCTCGCACCCGGGCAGTACGCTGAGCGAGGCGATAGAGCTCGCGCTCTTCCTGCGCGACAACCACATCCGCCCCGAGCAGGTGCAGGACTTCTACCCGACCCCGGGCACGATATCGACGGCGATGTTCTATACCGAGCTCGACCCGTATACAATGGAAAAGGTATACGTGCCGAAGACTCCGAAGGAGAAGGCTATGCAGCGTGCTTTGCTGCAATACTTCCGACCGCAGAACAGGGAGATAGTGCTTGAGGCGCTGAAAAAGGCGGGGCGGTACGACCTCATCGGCTCGTCGCCGAAGTGCCTCGTCGAGGACGTGAAGGGCGGTGACAGGCGTTGGCAGAAAAAAGACGCTCCCGACCGAAGGACATCACACAGGACAGGGAACAGCTCTTCAAGGAGCTCCGCCGCGAGGTCAAAGCAAGGCGGAAGGAAAGGAACAGGCGGCAAAAAGCACTGAGCCTGTTTTTCATAGTTATTATCGCGGTATGCCTCGCGCTGACGTTCATCCCGAAGCAGCCTGTATATCCCGCAGAGGGCGAATTACAGGTACACTTCATTGACGTCGGGCAGGGCGACTGCATATACATAGCCGCGGGCGGGCAGAATATGCTCATCGACTGCGGCGAGGCTGACGAGTCCGCGAGGGCGGTCGCCTATCTACAGGATATGGGCATACGGCAGCTCGACTACGTCGTCGGCACGCACCCGCACTCCGACCACATGGGCGGAATGGACAGGATAATCGAAGAGTTCGGGATAGGGGAGTTCATTATCCCTCACCTCGACGACGAGGATATCCCCACGACCTCATACTTCCTGCGCTTTCTCGACGCTGCCGAGAGGCACGGCGTGAAGCTGACGGAGGCTGTCACGGGGAGCGAGTTCACGGTCGGCGACGCTCACTGCGAGATAGTCGCCCCGAACAGCAAGAAGTACGAGGATATCAACAACTACTCCGTAGGCATAGTCCTGCGGCACGGCAGCGAGAGCTTCATCTTCACGGGAGACGCCGAGGGCGTCGCGGAGCAGGAAATGCTCGGCGGCGGACGGCTCGGCAAAATGAACGTGTACAAGGTCGGTCACCACGGGAGCAGCTCGTCGAGCACGGCGGCTTTTCTCAATGTGATACGTCCCGATACGGCGGTCATATCGTGCGGAGCTGGCAACGCCTACGGACACCCGACCGACTCCGTGATAAGGCGGCTCTCGGCATACACTGACAATATCTACCGCACCGACCTGTGCGGAAGCATAGTTATCACGTCGGACGGCAGCTCGCTGAACGTCACGGCGGAAAGGAGAAGCAGATGATAATCGACAGGTTTGAGGGCGACTACGCCGTGCTCGAGACTGACGAGGGCATGGTCAGCATACACCGCGCACATCTTCCGAGCTCGGCTCGCGAGGGCGACGCCGTGACCTACAGCAACGGCGGCTATTCCGTCGACCGTGCCGCGACCGACGACCTGCGCGCGGAGGTGCGCGACAGGCTGCACAAGCTGCTGACGGGCGAAGATGACTGATACTATTATAATAGGCGGCGGAGCTGCGGGCTGCATGGCGGCAGTCTACGCGGCGCGATACGGCAAGACCGTTCTGCTTTTCGAGAAAAACGACAACATCGGGCGGAAGCTCCGCATCACGGGCAAGGGCAGGTGCAACGTCACCAACGACTCCCCGACCGAGGAGCATCTCCGCAATATACCGACAAATCCGCGGTTCATGTACAGTGCGTTTTCGATGTTCGGCGCGGACGAGACCAAGAGCTTTTTCGAGGAGCTGGGAGTCCCGCTGAAAACGGAGCGCGGCAACCGCGTTTTCCCTGTCAGCGACAACGCCGAGGACATCGTCGCGGCGTTCGGACACGAGCTGAAACAGCTCGGCGTGAAGATAATACACAGGCGCGTGAGCTCCCTCATCATCGAGGACGGCGCGTGCGTCGGAGTCAGGGCAGGCGGCGAGGAATACCGCAGCGGGAGCGTGCTCATCGCGTGCGGAGGCAAGTCCTACCCGAATACGGGTTCGACGGGCGACGGCTACACCCTCGCGGAGAGCGCGGGGCACACCGTCACGGAGCTGAAGCCGAGCCTTGTGCCGCTCGTCTCGCCTGACAAATACTGCGCAGAGATGATGGGGCTCTCACTGAGAAACGTCACGCTCTCGCTGTACGACGGCGACAAGCGCATCTTCTCGGAGCTCGGCGAGATGCTGTTCACCCATTTCGGCGTGAGCGGTCCGCTCGTGCTGAGTGCGAGCAGCCATATCCGCGATATGCAGCCGAATCGGTACAGGCTCGTCATCGACCTCAAGCCCGCGCTCACACCCGAGCAGCTCGACGCGCGGATACAGCGTGACTTCGCCGAGAACCTCAACCGCGACTTCATCAACGGCATACGCAAGCTGCTGCCCGCGAAGCTGATACCCGTAGTCGTGAGGCTGTCGGGGATAGCGCCCGAGCAGAAGGTCAACGGCATAACGAAGGAGCAGAGGCGGCGCCTCGGGGAGCTGATAAAGGCGTTCCCAGTGAGGATATCGGGCTTCCGACCGATAGACGAGGCTATCGTCACGAGCGGCGGCGTCTCCGTGAAGGAGATAGACCCGAAGACAATGGAATCGAAGCTCTGCCGCGGACTTTTCTTCGCGGGAGAGGTCATAGACGTCGACGCCTACACGGGCGGCTTCAATCTGCAAATAGCGTTCTCGACCGCATATGCGGCGGCGCTCTACCTGTGAGGCGCGTATGAAAAGAGAGCTATGGCAGCGGATATTCCGCTATGTATTTGAATTTATAGTCGCCGGACTTTTCGGTTGGGTCTATGAGGTCACCTGTGTTTGGATACTCTATCACCATTTCGTCAACCGCGGCATACTTCACCTGCCGATAGTACCGATATACGCCGTGGGAGCGTTCATACTGCTCGCCATGCTCGGCGAGCGTGACAGGCACCCGCTGTTCGTATTCATATTCTCGGCGGTGGTGACTACTGCATTCGAGCTCGGAGCCTCGTACCTGCTGGAGTTCATCTTCCACAGGCAGTTCTGGACGTACGAGGGCTGGTGGGGCTCGATACAGGACCGCTCGAGCCTTATCTCGAGCGCGATATTCGGCATACTGGCAGTCGGGTATTTCTTCTGGCTTCACCCGCTGTCGGGGAAGCTCTGCGACAAGCTCCCGAAAGCCGTATGTATCGGCTTTTCGGTGTTCGCGTCGGGAGCGATACTCGCCGACCTTGCAGTCTCCGTGAAGGGACTGCTTGAAGCAAAGCAGTGAGCGCAGGGGCGAGTTCCGCTCGCCCGTCAAAAAATGAATATGCGGGACGTCGAGGACGCCGTCCCCTACATAATAAACAACAAAATCGGAGGAAAACATCATGAAGACAATCAACATCGCTATCGACGGACCTGCGGGCGCAGGCAAGAGCACAATTGCAAAAATGGTATCGGCAAAGCTCGGTTACATCTACGTGGACACGGGCGCGCTCTACCGCACGGTAGCTCTCTATATCACCGAGAACAACATCGCTGACGAGGACATCGAGAAGTCCCTCGCAAAGGCAGACGTATCGCTCCGCTTCGTGGACGGCGCTCAGCGCGTATTCCTCGGAGACAGGGACGTTTCCGACCTGATACGCACTCCCGCTATCTCGATGGCGGCTTCGAGGACGTCGGCGATACCCGCGGTAAGAGCCTACCTCTTCGAGACACAGCAGAAGATAGCCCGCGAGAACAACATTATCATGGACGGACGCGACATCGGAACGGTAGTCCTGCCGAATGCGGACGTGAAGATATTCCTCACAGCCTCCGCAGAGGAGCGCGCTAACCGCCGCTACAAGGAGCTTGCGGAGAAGCCCGACTGCCCGCCGTATGAGGAGATATTACAGGACATCATCAAGCGCGACTACGCCGATATGCACCGCGAGATATCGCCGCTCAGGCAGGCGGAGGACGCCGTCCTCGTCGACACGACAACGCTGAACCTTGAGGAGTCGGCGGAGGCTATCGTCAAGGTCATCGAGAGCAAGATAGGCTGATGTACAACGTTACGTACAGAAGAGCCGTCCCGAACGACAAGCCCGCGATAGAGCGGCTGTTCGAGGAGATGCTCGCGAGCGTCGGCGACGACGAGACCGAGGGCTATGAGAACGGCTACCTCGACAAATTCTTCGGCGGCGGAGACGTGATATACGTTGCGGTGGCAAAGGAGAACGTTGTCGGCTATGTTTCTGTCGAGCTTCACCATGACTTCGTCTATCTCGACGACCTGTCCGTGACGGAGAAATACCGCGGCATGGGCATCGGGACGAAGCTGATAAAGTTTGCGGAGCGGTATGCGGCGGACAGCAATGTGCCCGAAGCGGTACTGCACGTTGAACGCTCGAATACGGCGGCGAGGTATCTGTATCAGCGGTTCGGCTATGCCGTCACCGATGAGGAGGAGAACCGCTTCAGGATGGCAAAACACATCAGGAAGGACTGAGCAGATGTATTATATCGCGAAATTCTTTGTGCGGTTGTTTTTCCGCATAATATACAACCTGCACTACGAGGGCAGGGAAAATATCCCGCGCGGCGAGGAGGTCATCTACGCCTCGAACCACCGCTCCAACGCAGACCCGCCGCTTCTCGGCTGCGGAGCTGTCGGCAAGTACGCCTTCATGGCGAAGGAGGAGCTCTTTCAGAACAAGTTGTTCGCGTGGCTGATACGCACGCTCGGAGCCTTCCCCGTATCGCGCGGCAAGGGTGATATGGCGGTCATCGAGACGGCGATAGACAGGCTCCACAGCGGCAGGAGCCTCATGATATTCCCCGAGGGCACGCGCTCCAAGGACGGCAAGGTCGGACGCGGACACTCGGGCGCGGCACTCATCGCCGCGAAGGCAGACCGCAGGATAGTGCCCGTGGGTATCGTCTTCGGGGACAAGCTGAAATTCCGCACGAGGGTGACGGTCAAGTTCGGCAAGCCGATAGACCCGAAGGACTACGTTGAGCCCGCCGACGAGCCGAACCCGCGTCAGCTCGTGAAGCTGAAGAACCGCTATATGGCGGACATCAAGGAGCTCGTTGAGGGAGCACCAAAGCCCGAAAACAAGGAGGAAACAGACAATGCGTGAAGTCACTGTAGCGAAGTCGGCAGGCTTCTGCTTCGGCGTTGACAGAGCCGTGAAAATGGTATACAACGAGCTCGAGAAGAACTCGAAGGTCGCGACGCTGGGACCGATAATCCACAATCAGGACGTCGTGGACGACATGAAGTCGAGGGGAGCGAGGGTCATCGACTCGGTAGACGAGCTCCAGCCCGACGAGACGGTCGTTATCCGTTCGCACGGAGTCGGCAGGGACGTCTACGAGCAGATAGAGGCGAAGGGCAACCGTATGCTTGATGCGACCTGTCCTTTCGTGTCGAAGATACACCGCATCGTAGCCGAAAAAACGAAGGAGGGCTTCCTTATCCTCATCGCGGGGGACGTGAACCACCCCGAGATACAGGGTATCATTGGACATTGTGACCAAAATTATTATGTGTTCAAGGATAACTTTGAGCTAAAACACCTTTTTGAAAAAAATGATAATTTTTTGGGAAAAAGGCTTGCATTTGTCGCGCAAACAACGTATAATATAGTAGTATGGGAAGAGTGTTTAAAGGTGATCCCCAAAGACGATCCCGATATTGTTATATTCGATACAATCTGCAATGCGACTGATACAAGACAGTCAGACGCGGCTGAGCTCGCAAAGAGTTCTGACATCATGATAGTTGTAGGAGGCAGACACAGCTCGAATACAGTCAAGCTGTATGAGGTGTGCAGCAGGTACTGCAAGACGTATCACATAGAAAATTCGGACGAGCTTTCATCTTTGAAGCTGCCCTGTGCGGGCAGGATAGGCATCACAGCAGGTGCATCTACTCCCGCATATATAATCAAGGAGGTACAAACCACTATGACAGAGAATGTAAATCTCACAGCAAACTCGGATGAGGAGATCGATTTCGCTCAGGCGCTCGACGAATCATTCAAAAAAATACATACAGGAGAGAAAGTTAAGGGTATCGTTGTAGGTATCGACAATGCAGAGATCACTGTAGACCTCGGCACTAAGCATACAGGCTACGTAAAGCTCGAGGATCTCACAGATGATCCTTCCAAGAAGCCCGAGGATATCGTATCCATAGGCGATGAGATAGACCTCATCGTAGTCAAGGTAAACGACGCTGACGGCACAGCTGCTCTTTCCAAGAGAAAGGTAGACGAGCAGGCAGGCTATGACACTATCGTCAAGGCTAAGGAAGAGGGCACAGTCCTCGAGGGCACAGTAACACGCATCGTAAACAAGGGCGTTATCGTAAACTATCTCGGTGTAAGAGTATTCATCCCCGCTTCACAGACAGGCCTTGCAAGAGGTACAGACCTCGAGCAGCTCAACAAGCAGAAGGTACAGTTCAAGATCAAGGAAGTTGAAGAGGGCGGCAAGAAGAGAGCAGTCGGCTCCATCAAGGACGTTGACAGCGCTAAGAAGGAAGAGGCAAGAGCTAAGTTCTGGGAGTCTGCCGAGGTAGGCCAGACATTCACAGGCAAGGTCAAGTCTCTCACAAGCTTCGGTGCATTCGTTGACCTCGGCGGCATCGACGGTATGGTACACATCTCCGAGCTCTCATGGAAGCGTATCAAGCACCCGAGCGAGGTCGTAAACGTAGGCGACACTATCGAGGTATACATCAAGGACCTCAACCGCGAGGAGAACCGCATCTCCCTCGGCTTCAAGAAGGCAGAGGACAATCCTTGGGAGGTATTCCTCTCGAAGTACCACGTAGGCGATGTAGTTAAGGCTACTATCGTATCTATCACAAGCTTCGGCGCATTTGCTCAGATAATCGACGGAGTTGACGGACTTATCCACATCTCTCAGATAGCTGACAAGAAGGTCGACAATGTAAAGGATATCCTCACAGTAGGCGATGTGGTTGACGTTAAGATTATCGACATCGACGAGGAGTCCAAGAGAATAAGCATTTCTATCCGCGCTCTCCTTGAGGACGCTGAGGACGCAGCCGACGAGGAGGCTCCCGCTGAGGAAGCTCCTGCCGAGGACGCTGAATAATTTAGCTGAACGATTCAGGAGGGCGTGATGATTCACGCCCTCCTATTGTATATAAGGAAGTGATAATATGGACGGAAAATTCTGCGTCGAGTGCGGCGCGAGGATAAGTATTGACGCGAGATTCTGCCGTGCGTGCGGCAGACCGCAGCCACAGGTAAAGATGCCGACCGATTTTGCGGGAGCTCCCGCTGCTCCGACGGCGTCGCAGAGCGCACCTGCGGAGCCTGTGCAGAAGGCGGAGGAAGCGGCTGAGGCGGTCGAGACGAAGGTCGAGGCAGCTGAGGTCATCGCTGAGCAGACCGAGGAGGCGGCAAAGGCGGCAGAGCAGACCGTGCAGCCGGCACCTGTTCCTGAAGCTCCCAAGCCCGAGCCGAGAGCAGTTCCCGATATACAGAGCTACCTCAACAACGGCGAGCCTCAGGAGCCGCAGGTCGAGGATATCCCCGAGCCAAAGCCACAGGGCGGGCTCCACCCGGGATATATCCTGCTGATAGGCTGCGTGCTGTTCGCGGCGGCACTGCTTGTGTGGGCGATATTTGCGACGAACAAGCTCAGCATGACGCACCGGAACAAGGAAAGGCCGTCGTCGAGCATAAGCATAGTCAAGCCGACAGAGCCTCCCGCAACGTCCAAGAGCAAGGACAAGAGCAGCTCTTCCGGGAGCAGCGGTCGGAACGAGTACAGCGGCGTTAACGGCAAGGCTGCCGAGTACATCGAGAGCGGCAATTACACGGTAGGCAGCAGCATTGACGCGGGCGAGTACATCTTCATCGCGGAGGAGAAGAGCTACCTCGGAGATGACGATTACGACCCTTCATATGAGAGCTTCTATGCGGGCGTTTCGAGCTCCGAAGACGAAAACGACGACATCCGCTTTGGCTGGTTTCAGGGCTCGACGTACCTGAAGCTCGAAAAGGGACAGCACCTCCATTTCTCATGGGCGAAGGCTTACCCCGCGGACAGCTACACGGGCGAAAACGACCCGTTCGAGCATCCGGGGATGTTCCTTGTCGGCAAGGACGTCAAGGCGGGTACGTACAGCTTTGACGTACTGACGGACCAGGGCTACGAGAGCTACGCGGTCTACGACAGCATCGACGACGTCATGGCAGACAGAGGCTTCGACAGCCATAACTACGGGATCGAAAAGGACGAGAAGGTCACCCTCAGCGACGGTCAGTATATCCAGCTTGAGTGGTGCAGACTGAAAAAGTAAAGCGATACATCGGACGGGCGGGACCTGTCCGATGTATTTTTTTCTTGACAAATGAGGATTTATATTGTATAGTTAAGATGTATAGGTGTGGAGTGAACCACGCCAAAAAATAGAGAGGGGTAATCTAAAATGAAGATGAAAAAGTTGATGGCTGCGGTATCAGCCATGGCTATGTCAGCTTCAATGCTGACATCTGTACCGACAGTTGACGCGGCTGACGGCGGCAAGTACAACTATGCCGAAGCACTCCAGAAGTCGATGTTCTTCTACGAGGTACAGCAGTCGGGCGAGCTGCCCGAGTGGAACAACGTACCGTGGAGAGAAGACTCCATGGTAGACGAGGACGGCAAGGAGACTGACTTCGTAAAGGGCGGCTGGTTCGACGCAGGCGACCACTTCAAGTTCTGCCTTACGAACGCATACTCGGCATCAATGCTCGCATGGGGCTACATCGAGTACAAGGACGCCGTTGACAATGCAGGTCTCGGCGAGCTCTACAGGAACAACCTCCAGTGGGGACTTGACTACGTTATGGGCTGCGACCAGGGCGGCGGCAAGGTAGTCGGCACGATAGGCGACTTCACAGGCGGCTCGACCGACCATAACATCTGGTGCAGCGCCGAGGTATACCTCCGTAAGCATCACCTCAATAACGGCGACTGGGAGCGTCCCTACGACGTTATCGAGAACGCCTCTGTTGCAGGACTTGCAGCAGCAGCTCTCGCTGAGGGCTACATCGTGTTCAAGGACGACCAGCCCGATAAGGCTGCCGAGTACCTAAAGCACGCTAAGGACCTCTTCGCGGGTGCTGATAAGATACGTGCAAACAAGGATGTAGGCGGAATGGCGGGAATGTACAACACGGCGTCATGGATAGATGACTGTATGTTCGCGGCTCTGTGGCTCTACAAGGCTACAGGCGACAAGACCTACCTCGACAAGGTAGAGAAGGACTATATCCCGAACTTCCCGCTCGAGGAGCAGTCCACCGCGCGCAAGTACACATGGGGTCTCTGCTGGGACGACACCTCGCAGGGCGCCGCATTCCTCTATGCACAGATAACAAAGGACGAGGAGTGGATAGCACACTGCAAGCGCCACATCAAGTACTGGATGGGTGAGGACGAGAAGAAGCTTCAGGCGATAACTCCCAAGGGACTTTCATGGCTGTTCCAGTGGGGCTGTCTCCGTCACGCTACGACGACCGCTTTCCTTGCAAAGCTCGGTTCTGATACGATATTCAAGGGCTCGGACGTTGAGAGCAAGTACGACAAGTGGGGCGACTCACAGATGAACTACTGCTTCGGCGACAACGAGATGGGACTCAGCTACGTTCTCGGCATGGGCGAGAAGAGCCCGACGGCTATCCACCACAGAACGACATCGGGTATCCACGACGACCACTGGAACGACCTCGGACAGGAGAAGACCTCCGAGGAGGGCTGGCAGACCGAGTACGCGCACACTCTCTACGGCGCGCTCATCGGCGGACCTGACAGCAAGGGCGACTACGGCAACTACAAGGTTTCCGACTACCAGTACACCGAGGTAGCTATCGACTACAACGCAGGCTACACAGCTTGCCTCTGCGCGATGATTGACGATTACGGCGGAAAGCCGCTCGCTGACTTCCCCGTTGCAGAGACACCCAAGTGGGATGAGTGGGAGGTAGCCGCTGTCATCAACGGTACAGAGGGCAAGACCTACACAGAGGTAAAGGCATGGGCGATGAACCACACAGCATGGCCCGCAAGAGTTGCAAAGGACATAGAGTACCACTACTTCTTCGACGTTTCCGAGATAATCGACGGCGGTCTCTCCGTTGACGATATCAAGGTAGAGGGCAAGTCCCAGCAGTACGGCGAGGGCGAGCAGGGCTACGCTACTGTATCGGGACCCTACAAGTACGAGGGCGACACTACAGGCAGCACCTACTACGCAAAGATAAAGTTCGAGGACGGACGCGCTATCCAGCCTACAGGTCAGTCCGAGCACCGCGACGAGGTGCAGTTCCGCATCTCTATCCCCGACGCTGTTGACGGCAAGTCCACAGCAGACGCATGGGACGCAACCAATGACTGGTCATACAAGGGCGGACTTGACAAGGCTACAGACCTCAAGAAGGCTGATTCGCTGAATAAGCACATCGCGATGTACGTTGACGGCGTGCTCGTATGGGGCGAGGAGCCCGACGGCACCGTTCCCACAAAGTCCGACTACGTTCCCACGAGGGAGGGCTTGACGGGTAAAACGTCGCCTACTCCGACGACCACTACTTCCACCGCAAAGGCAACAACAACTACAACGACGACCACAGCTACAGCTTCCGCGACGACTACCGCATCGGAGGCACAGCCGACCGTCAGTTCATCCACTTCTTCTGCGACTGCTGTTTCCACTTCCGCTGGCGGTAATACAGATACTACACAGGTAAGCTGGGACTATGAGGGCGACGCTCTTCCCGGAGACGCCAACCTCGACGGCAAGGTGTCCACAGCCGACGCTGTAGCAATCCTCCAGTCCGTTGCGAACAAGGACAAGTTCGCGCTCAAGGAAAGAGGCAAGGTGAACGGCGACGTTGACGGCGTTGAGGGCATCACAGCGAACGACGCGCTTATTATTCTCAAGTATGATGCAAAGGTAATAGATAAGTTACCTCATTATGCGGGAAAATAACAGCAGATAAGCAATAAGCGAGACTTTTGGAAACAAATTCATATTTCATTCACAAAGGGAGATTCGTCTCCCTTTGTGTTTTTTATGTCTACTGGCAAAATGTACAAATTTTTGAACGATGCATTATGGAAATACACGAAATTACGGAAAGCTATTTACTTTTTTAGGCGGGTATATTATAATATGAATGATGGATCAGTGCAGCAATTTATCCGCATAGGGATTGGATCTGTCGCATTTTTCACACGGTATAACCGCAATGCGTGCACTGGTATTGCGTTATAAACTTTATATTTTTTATTTTATCAGGGAGGGTATAAAAAATGCACAAGAAATTTGCAAAGGCTCTCACAGGCAGCATTATGGCAGCCGCTATGGCAGCAACATCCGTAGCTGGCGTTCTTGCTCCTATGAGCGCAAACGCAGGCGAGCTGCTTGGTGCGACCGACTTCGAGGACGGCGTTGGTCTTCCTTGGCACACCTGTGAAACGAACCCTGCAAAGCAGAAGTTCGACATCGTTGACGGTACATACGTTGTTACAATCAAGAACAACATGGGCGGCAACGGCAGATGGGACCTTCAGCTCCGTCACAGAGGACTCCAGATCATAAGCGGTCATAAGTACCATGTCCATGCTGAGATCACTCCTTCCGCTGACGGTGAGATCTACACAAAGATCGGTGACTACAGCGGTGAGAACGAGTACTGGAACGACTCCGGTAGCGGTAACTGGGCAGTCAGCAAGGTCACAAAGGGTACTACATTCATCATTGATACCGACTTCACAGCTGGTTCAGGTCCTAAGCCTATTCAGGACGGCCCTGCTGAGTGGGCGTTCCACTATGCTTGCCACGCAGGCACAGACGGCGCTGCTCTCTACGGCGGTACTGATAAGGGTATGCCTAACGACTCTACTCTTACATTCGATAATATGTCTCTCGAGGATCTCTCGGGCAGCGACGGTGACTTCGATCCCTCGAACGAGTTCGGCGTTATCAGACCTAAGACAAACGTTCGTCTCAATCAGGTAGGTTACTATCAGGGCCTCAGAAAGAGAGCTTCCTATACTACGGATGCTTCCGAGCCTCTTGAGTTCGACGTATACAATTCTTCGGGCACATCTGTTTACCACGGTACTTCCACAATAATCAAGGATGACTATGATTCTGGTACTCCCAAGACAATGGAAGCTAAGACCGATGGCGGCAAGATGACAACAAAGTACAAGGACAGCGGTGAGTTCGTTCATATCCTTGACTTTACAGAGCTCCAGACAGGCGGTACAGGCTACTATATCGTTGTTAAGGACAGCACAGGCGTTTCTGGCACACAGTCCGGTATCAAAAAGAACGCTTATGATACAAAGGTTTCGGGCGACAAGGTAATGTGGACTAACTGGAAGACCGGCAAGGAATACCAGATGAACAAGTCTCACCCCTTCAACATCTCCGATACACTTTATGACGGCCTCCTCCGTGACTCTATGTCCTACTTCTATCAGAACCGTTCAGGCGTTCCGATAGAGGCTGAGTACATCAAGAACGGCGACGCTGCATCACTCTCTCACTCTGAGTACGGTCACAGCCCTGATACAGCTTATGTTCAGCCTAAGTGGATAAAGGCTTACTCAGGTAAGTTCGACGGTGATGAGAAGTATCAGATCACTGCAACAGGCGGTTGGTACGACGCTGGTGACCACGGTAAGTACGTTGTTAACGGCGGTGTATCTATCTGGACTCTCCAGAATATGTACGAAATGTCCAAGAAGCTCGGCAAGGATGACAAGTGGGCTGACGGCAAGTCGATGCTCATTCCTCAGGACGGTTCCGCTAAGGGCGCTCCCGATGCTCTCGATGAGGCAAGAGTTGAGCTCGAGTGGTTCTTCGACATGATGGTTGACTCTAAGGATCCTTACTTCGGCAAGGACGCAGGCATGGTTTATCACAAGCTCCACGACCACAAGTGGACAGGTCTTGCTATCCACGCTTGGAAGTACGAGGGCTTCGAGGATATGACACGTATCGTTAAGCCGCCTACGTACGCTGCTACATTCAACATGGTTGCTTGTGCTGCTCAGGCTGCACGTCTCTGGGAAGGCATCGATGATGACTTCGCAAAGAAGTGCTTAGAGAACGCTAAGATCGGTCTCGCAGCTGCTGAGAAGAACAAGGACAAATGGTACGACAAGAACGGTACATCCGAGCAGCAGGACGACGTTAAGGGCACAAACGCTAAGAAGGGCGATGTTTACTTCGCTCCTCTCGATCAGGCTATCGGCGGTGGTCCTTACGGCGATACATACGTAACTGATGACTACTACTGGGCACTCTGTGAGCTCTACGCTACAACAGGCGATAAGGAGTATTACGACAAGCTCGTTAAGTATGATAACATCAACGATACCGAGGATTGCGATAAGGCTCTCAGCGTTACTTACAACCTCGGCGGCGGTGAGAACAAGGGTTCATTCAGCTCATTCAACTGGGGCTGTACATCAAGTATGGGTACCCTCTCACTCTACCTCAACCCTGACAAGCTCAGCGATGAGGATAACAAGACTATCAAGGATTCTATCGTAAAGGCTGCTGATAAGTACGTCGAGCAGGAAGACCAGTCAGGTATGGGTATCCCGTACTACGGCTCAACCTTCACTGATGAGATCAACATCGGTCTTGATGACAACGGCAAGCCAATCGAGGTAAGCGGTTATGAGTGGGGTTCAAACTCCTTCGTAGCTAACAACGCTATCGTTATGGCATACGCTTACGATGCAACTGAGATCCCGAAGTACCTCAGCGGTGCTACTACTGCTATGGACTACATCTTCGGACGTAACGGAAATGACTTCTCTTACGTATCCGGCTACGGCGACGTTAAGAGCGGTTCTACACTCCAGTGGCCTCACCACAGACTCTGGGCTAACGGCGTAGATCCTTCCTTCCCGAAGGCACCTGCTGGCGTTATGTCAGGTGGTCCTGGTGCAGGTATGCAGGATCCTTACGTAGGCGGTCTGGGCTTCAAGAGAGGAACTCTCGCAAGCCAGAAGTGCTATGTTGACTCTGCTGAGGCATGGTCTGTAAACGAGATCACGATCAACTGGAATGCTCCTCTTGCATGGATCACATCCTACCTCGAGGACGTAGCTCCCGGCGTAGTTGACGACCCTACTGGTACATCTGTTGGTTCTACAACAGCTGGCGGCGGTTCAACAACAACTACCACAACCACAGCAGCAGGCGGTTCTACATCAACAGACGGCGAAACTCTCTGGGGTGACGCTAACTGCGACGGTAAGGTAACAGTTGCTGACGCTACAGCTATCCTTCAGGCAGTAGCTAACAAGGATAAGTTCGAGCTCAAGGCTAAGGGCAAGGTAAATGCTGACGTTGTTGATAACGGTGACGGTATCACAGCTAAGGACGCTCTCGCTATCCAGATGATAGACGCTAAGCTCATCAAGCAGGCTGACCTCCCGATAACATCTGCAAAGCTCGAGTCCCTCAAGGGCTAATAGCTGACAGATAAGAACAATGAAAGGGCGCTCAATAGAGCGCCCTTTTTGTTATACCAACGAAAAATTCTACTTGCTATTAACAGAAATGTATGATATAATTAAGTATAATTTTTTATCGGAGGTTTATATGGATAATATACATTTTTCAGCTGCCACGATAGTCGGAGCGCTGTTGGAGGGCTGCCTCGCGGTGCTGCTGCCCGTAGTGCTCATCGTTGTGTGGAAGCTCAAAACAAAGGCGAAGCTTGTGCCGTTCTGGGTTGGCTGCGCGATATTTCCGCTGTTCGCGCTGGTGCTCGAGGCGATAGCAGCAACGGTTATAACCCTCATCGACCGAAAGACGCTGCACCTGCTTGAAAAGCCGCTTCCGCTCTATTTATTCTCGGCGGCAATGGCAGGCATATTCGAGGAGACGGGGCGCTTTTTCGGCATGAAGGTGTTCATGCGCAAGTACAAAGACCGCCGCGACGGAGTCACATACGGTATCGGTCACGGAGGCATCGAGAGCGTGCTGCTCATCGGAGGCTCGGCAGCTCTGACGGTTTTCGTTGCAATTCTGACTAATTCGGGAATGCTTAATACAATGATGTCAGCCTATGACGAGAGCCTGAAAACGATGCTGCTTGAAAATCTTGGTACAATGACATCGAACGGCTTCAGCGTGTATATGCTTGGCTTTTTCGAGCGCATTTCCGCGATAATCCTGCACATATCGCTGTCAGTGCTCGTATTCTCGGCAGCGAGACAAAAAGACAGGCTCTGGCTGTACCCGTTGGCTATATTCCTGCATTTCGCGGCAGACTGCACAGTGATACTCCCGAGGGTGCTGGAAACCCCGCTGTGGCTGTTCGAGATATTATTCTTTGCAGTCAGCGTAGCGCTTGCGCTCCCTGTATTCAGATACTACAGGAGTCTCCCGCAGGTGCTCGGAGAGGAGCAATCGGCGGTTACGGAAAACACACAGATATAAAAAATAAGGGCGTTCCGAAGAACGCCCTTTAATATTTGTTGTGTTAATCAGACACCGTACTTAGCTGTAGCAACGGGAACACCGGGACCCATTGTAGAAGTAACTGTGCAGCTCTTGAGGTAAGTACCCTTAGCAGCAGCAGGCTTAGCCTTTACGATAGCCTCCATGAGAGTGGAGAAGTTCTCCTCGAGCTTAGCAGCACCGAAGGAAGCCTTGCCGATAGGGCAGTGGATGATATTGGTCTTGTCGAGACGGTACTCGATCTTACCAGCCTTAGCCTCAGTAACAGCCTTTGCAACATCGGGAGTTACAGTACCGGCCTTCGGGTTAGGCATAAGACCTCTCGGTCCGAGAACCTTACCAAGACGACCAACAACGCCCATCATGTCGGGAGAAGCGATAACAACATCGAAGTCCATCCAGTTTTCCTTCATGATCTTGTCAACGAGATCCATACCGCCAACGAAGTCAGCGCCGGCAGCCTGAGCAGCCTCGTACTTGTCCTCCTTGCAGAAAACGAGAGTACGAACGGTCTTACCGGTACCGTTGGGAAGTACAACTGCGCCTCTTACCTGCTGGTCAGCGTGACGAGAGTCAACGCCGAGACGGATGTGAGCCTCAACAGTCTCGTCGAACTTTGCCTTAGCGTTCTGGCAAACGAGCTCGAGAGCCTCAGCGGACTCATAAAATTTTGCAGAATCAACAGCCTTTGCGCTGTCAACATATTTCTTGCCGTGTTTCATTATATTTCCTCCTATTAAAGTGGTAATATCGGGATTTTACCCGATTAGCGGAATTTTCCTCCCACCATTGAGAAGTCGGAACAGGGGAAAGCCCCTATCGTCATTCAGTTTTAATGATTAGTCAACAACTACAACGCCCATTGAGCGAGCAGTACCAGCGATCATGCTCATAGCAGCCTCGAGTGAGCCTGCGTTGAGGTCGGGCATCTTTATCTCAGCGATCTTCTGAACGTCTGCCTTAGAGATGTTAGCGACCTTAGTCTTGTTCGGAACTCCCGATGCCTTGTCGATCTTGCAAGCCTTCTTGATGAGAACAGCTGCGGGGGGAGTCTTAGTGATGAAGGAGAACGAGCGGTCAGCGTAAACTGTGATAACAACAGGGATTATCATACCGATGTCGTTCTTAGTCCTCTCGTTGAATTCCTTTGTGAATGCCATAATGTTAACGCCGTGCTGACCAAGAGCAGGTCCAACAGGCGGTGCAGGAGTAGCCTTTCCTGCTGCGATCTGAAGCTTAATGTAGCCAACTACTTTCTGTGCCATTGAATTCGCACCTCCATAAATGTGGTAAATGGCGAGGCAAGCTTGATTTTACCTCTCCCACTGAAGCCTGAGCGGCTTCTTTTTTGACCTAATTAGTCCTCCACCGAGATGACCTGACTGATAGGCAGGGTGGTGGGGGTTTCTCTGCCGAACATTGATACAAGAAGATCAACTGTCCGCTCTTCGATGTTGATACCCTGAACAACGCCGATGAAGCCGTCCATAGCGGTACCCGATATCTGAACGCGGTCGCCCTCCTTGAAGTTGACCTCGACGGTAGAAACGTCGATGCCGAAGGTCTTCTTGACCTCTTCCTCGGAGAGGGGAGTGGGCTCGGATGCGGGACCGACGAAGCCTGTACAGCCTCTGGTATTTCTAACGACATACCATGTGTCCTCGGTAACAACCATCTTGACAAGAACGTAACCCGGGAAGGTCTTACGCTCTATCTCTTTGCTTTTACCGTCGGTGATCTCAGTCACCTTTTCGGTAGGAACTCTGACCTCTTGGATAAGGTCATGAAGCCTGCGGTTTTCTACAACCTTTTCAATATTCTGAGCCACCTTATTTTCGTAGCCCGAATAAGTGTGGATAACGTACCACTTAGCTGCTTCTGACATAGCTATCCTCCTCAGAGCTGTTTACTTGCCGAGCGTGTAGATGAAGCTGAGCAAGTGGAGGAATCCGAAGTCAAGCGCGCCGACGATGATAGCGGAGCCGGCAACAACAGCAAGAACAACAGCGGTGTTGTTGATGACGGTCTGCTTGGTGGGCCAAACGACTTTCTTGAATTCGATCCTCAGGTCCTTGAACCACTTAACGATTTTGTTGGGTTCTTTTTTGGACTTCTTTTCCTTCTTATCCTTCTTTTCGGAAGTATTTTCCTTGTCCTTAGCCATTAAAATACCCTCCGATCACTTTGTTTCCTTGTGAAGAGTGTGCTTGCGGCAGAATTTGCAGTGTTTCATCATTTCAATTCTGTCCGGATCGTTCTTCTTGTTCTTCTTGGAAACGTAATTACGCTGTTTGCACTCAGTGCAAGCCAATGTAATCTTCACTCTCATAACGGCACCTCCTGAAAAAATATTTCCTCCGCGAGCGGAGGTAGGTCGTTTGCCTCCCTCTGCGGGGCATAAAAAATAACCCCAAACGAGGTAAAATCATTATAACACATAAAAACGCACTTGTCAAGGGGTTTTTGCCATTTTTTTGCAGAATGCCGCAGACAGAGAAACATCCCGAGGTTGTACAGCCTCGGGATGTGATGTTCTGATGAGATATCGGATAAGACAGGGTCAAGGCTTATCCCATTCTGCCGCCGCCCAGCTTTTTATCTATCCTTGCGAGCTTATCCATCAGCTTCGCTTTTTTCGCGGCTTCTCTGGCTTCTTCGAGGCTCGGGAATGTCCCGATGACTTCGCCCTTGCTGTCGTCCCACACCTCATAATATTCGGTTTTGTTACCGGAGGTAGGATTTGTGATAAATCCGCCCGAAACGCCGTCTAACTTTTCAAGGTCGAGCGCTTCGTTTTCAGGGGTTTTATTGATGTTATCGGTCATAGAGACTCCTCCTTACTCCATTTTTTTGCCGCCTTTAAGGATCGCGGCGTTATCAGCGAGCCCCATTGCCTGATCTGCTGCCAAGCCTGAAGCCAAACCGGAAGCCAAGCCTGAAGCCATGCCTAACTTCATGTCGCCCATCATCATCTTGTCGCCCATCATCAGTTTACTGTCGGCTAAAGCGAGCTTGTCATAATTGAGACCGCCGCTCACATTTTCGAGCTGTTCAAGGTCGAGCTCTTCGTTTTCGATGTTCTTGTTGATGTTATCAGTCATAATAATACCTCCTTGATATCAATTATATGATTTGTTTACGGCTCTGCAGGGATTATCGCCAGACGACCTCGCTTTCGGAAAGCGGTTTTCCGCAGTGATCTGCATAGCACATATAGTCCTTTTTACCGCCTTGTGTAGGAATGAGTACTGCCACTGCATTTCCGCAGTATTTGCAGTATGCGTTTTTCGGCGGTGTTGGAGTACCGAAGCCGCCCGAAACAAGCTCCAGAGCGTCTTCGGGGAGTTCGAGGTCATTATCGGCGATAAAGGCACTGAGCTCTTCCTATGTTTTGCACTGACGCGCCTTTCCTTGTAATTCGGGGTCTAAACCTCCGATATATTATTCGATGTCAGCTTTCATAGTATTTTCCTCCTTATTAAAGGAGTAGGATACAGATGTATCTCAGGGAAGAGTTTTCAGTTTTTTGTCTGTGCTTATACCTTGTTCCTGTGCATATTGGAGAGCATCTTCCAAAGGGCCATTTGGCGTTATTTCTTTATTATTGTTTCCGCCGACTATCACAAAATTGCCTCCGCTCACATTTTTGAGCTGATCAAGGTCAAGATTTTCATTGTCGGGAGTTTTGTTGATGTTATCGGTCATAATGAGCTGCCTCCTATATTGTGATTATATACATATTATATCATCAAACGAGAATTATTTTGTTGACTATTTGTGAATAGTCTGTAAACTCCTTTCGGGCTCTTTCATACGTAATACCCTTGAAAACGGCGAGAGGTTGCGAAAAAATACGGATTTGGACAATGCCACAAAAAATCATCGCTCCATTTGGACATATTGACTGCTTCGGGTGCGGAGCTTTTGACGTTCTACAATGTAATGTTCGCTTTACAATGATGTAAAGTGAACATTACAATGATGTAAAGCAAACTCTACAATGATAGACAAAGCTATCACTATGACGTTACGTCAGGGGGGCTTCAACATTCACTTTTGACATTTTCCTTCAGATGTGTTATAATAAAAGTTACTGTATATAAAAGGTAGTGAAACGATGATATATCTTGATAATGCCGCCACGACAAAGCCCTGTCCCGAAGCGGTGCAGGCTGCGCTGGAGGCTATGACCGATAATTTCGGCAATCCCTCGTCTCTGCACAGGGCAGGACTGAACGCTCAGCTCGCCGTAGACAGGGCAAGAAAGGCGATTGCGGACTCGTTCGGAGCGGCTCCCGACAACATAATTTTCACCTCGGGTGCGACCGAGAGCAACAACCTCGCTCTCCGCGGAATTTCCGCTGCATATGGGCGCAAACGCCGCAGGATAGTCGCCTCCGCAGTGGAGCACGCCTCCGTGGAGGAGACCCTCGCAGACCTCGAAAGCAAGGGCTTTGAGGTAGTCCGCGTGTCGCCGCGTGAGGACGGCAGATTCTGCCCCGAGGACTTCCTCGCCGCGTGCAATGAGGAGACCGTCCTGCTGACGATGATGTACGTCAACAACGAAACGGGCTATATCCTGCCCGTCAAGGAGACGTTCACCGCCGCAAAACGCCGATTCAAGGACATAATCACGCATACCGACTGCGTGCAGGCGTATATGAAGCTCCCCGTGAAAGCGAATCAGCTCGGCGCTGACCTCATCTCGCTGAGCGGTCACAAAATCCACGGCGTCAAGGGCGTGGGAGCCCTGTACATTCGCAAAGGAGTGCGCGTTCTTCCCGTAGTTACGGGCGGAAAACAGGAAAAGGGCATTCGCTCGGGCACGGAGAGCGTCCCGCTGATATGCGCGTTCGGGGCGGCTGTTGAGAAGCTTGCCCCGACGATAAGCGAGCGCTGGGAGCACGTAACGTCGCTGAAAACGCGGCTCACGGAGCTCCTCGCCGAGATAGAGGGCGTGGAGGTCAACTCGCCCGCGGACGGCTCGCCCTACGTGGTGAACATCTCCGCGGCAGGCAAGCGCTCGGAGATAATGCTCCACTACCTCGAGGGGCGCGATATCTACGTTTCGAGCGGCTCGGCGTGCTCGAAGGGACAGCAGAGCGGTGTTCCCGCGCAGTTCGGAATCACGGGCAAGCGCGCGGATTCGGCGCTCCGTATCAGTATGACCGCCGACACCACAGAAGCCGAAATAGAGGCGTTTGCACAGGCTCTCGCGGAGGGGATAGCCTCAGTGCGCGGGTGATGAGCAATTCGGAATGATTGTAGGGGCGCCCTTTGGGCGTCCGTGGGTCAAGATGATGTGCGGACTGCCAAAGGCAGCCCCTACAAGGAGATTACCAGTCGCCGCAAAGGAGGGATACAATGGAAAATGCCGAAAATGTGGAAAAGGTCAAAAAGCCGCTGTCGAAAAGTCCGCTGAGAATATTGCTGATAGTTTGGTTCGTCGGAGTTGCGGTGTTCCTCGCTTCATTATGTTATGGTTGGAGGCTTGCCTTTCGCGGTCATATGATAGACGACCGCAACGCTCAGCTTCTCTTTTGCTGCAGAGGGGTGACCACTCAAATAATGGAGTATTACGATGAACAGGGCAGGGACGTCCCCGCGGATAAGGAATACATTGTCAAGGCAATGTTGGACAAGAACGGACTTGTCAACGAGCCGTGCGAGCTTCTGCCCGAGAGCGAGAAAATCAGATTCTATACCGAAACATCGAAGAAACCTATGTATATCCTCATAAAATACAAGGCGGGAGGCGGATATGAGGCGTGGATGGCTGGGAAGCCCCTCACGGACGATATGCTCCGCCCGTATAGCAAGCCCGAGCAGGAGGAGATGTTCGGAATGCTGAAGGGTGTGAAGGACGTTATCGGCTACACCTACTCTGACAAGCCGACTGAATAATATCATTAATTACAATAGTATAGGAGAAAGCTATGAAAGAAATAGTACTTGTAAAATATGGCGAAATGGTACTCAAGGGTCTGAACAAGAAGTCCTTCGAGGATATGCTCATCAAAAACATCAAGCGCAGACTGAAGCGCCTCGGACATTTTCAGCTCACGAGCGCGCAGTCTACGACCTACATCACTCCACTCGACGAGGACGTCGACCTCGATGAGGTAGTAGACCGCGTGAGCAAGGTCTTCGGCATTGCGGCGCTCTGCCGCGCGTGCGTCTGCGAGAAGGATTTCGCGGATATCACCGAAAAGGCTATCAACTACTGCGGCAACGTGCTGAGCTCTGCCAAGACGTTCAAGGTGACGTCAAAGCGCTCGGATAAGGCGTTCCCCATGAAGTCGCCCGAAATTTGCGCGGAGCTCGGCGGCGTGCTCCTCGACAAGTTCCCGAACCTCACCGTTGACGTCAAAGAGCCCGAGGTTACGGTCACTGTCGAGATTCGCGACACCAACGCCTACGTTCACGCCGAGAATATCAAGGGCGCGGGCGGTCTCCCCGTTGGAAGCAGCGGCAAGGCTCTGCTACTGCTGTCGGGAGGCATCGACAGCCCCGTCGCGGGCTGGATGATGGCAAAGCGCGGCGTCCACATCGCGGCGATTCACTACGTGAGCCCGCCCTATACCTCCGACCGCGCACAGCTCAAGGTAGAGCAGCTCTGCGAGAAGCTCACCGACTGGTGCGGCGGCATTGCGTTCTACTGCGTGCCGTTCACCGAGATCCAAGAGGCTATCAAGGACAACTGCCCCGAGGAGTTCTTCACTATCATCATGCGCCGCCTGATGATGGAAATTGCCCAGAGAATAGCCGAAAAGGACAACTGCCTCGCGCTCATCACGGGCGAGAGCGTCGGACAGGTGGCAAGTCAGACCATGGCGGCTATCGGCTGCACGGACGCTGTCTGCCGCATACCCGTACTGCGTCCCCTCGTCGGCATGGACAAGACCGAGATAATCGAGATATCGCGTAAAATAGACACGTTCGAGACCTCGACCCTCCCGTATGAGGACTGCTGTACCGTGTTCACTCCCCGCCACCCCAAGGTGCGTCCGCGCCTCGAGGACATCGAAAAGGCGCAGAACAGCTTCGATTTCGAGCCGCTGATACAGAAGGCGGTCGAGGGTACGGAGATGAAAACGTTCAATTATTCCAAGTGATGCAAAATTGCTTGTAGGGGCGAGTTCCGCTCGCCCGAAGGTATCTGTTCGCTTTGCAGGAGCTGCCTTTGGCAGTCCGTCGATAATATGCGGACGCCCAAGGGGAGCCCCCTTTGGCGGATTCGCAGGTTACCGATTATGTGCCGTTAGTTTACGGCACGGTAGCCCGCATTTTCCGCTAAGGGAAGCAACCTAAAGGGCGCCCCTGCATGGATAAATGTTGACAATACAATTGCTGGGGAGGAGAATATCCGCCCGCATTATTGGATACACGGTCACATATTTTAAGTTTTGCACAATTTCAACACAGGATTTTTGTGATAAACGACGTAATTGTGAACTAAGTCGGAACAGTTCAAGGTGATACTGTGAAACTTTCTGCCCAGACCTTGACAAAGGGGCGGGGGATAGTGTAAAATTATATGGATAAGGGGATAGCTGCGCGCTTACGCGGCTGTCCGTAAACCACACGCGGAGGCTGAAATCAACTTATGAGCGATAACTACTTGGATAAACTGAATGAAGAACAAGCCGACGCAGAGGCTTTGAGAAAAGCCGAGAGGATAAAGGCTATCAGGGCTTCGCTCCACCGCGAGGAGGAGCAGGAGGCTGCTGCCGCACCGCAGGTGACACCTCCCGTACAGGCTCCGTCCGCTGAGGAGGAGAGCTTCGCCGAGAAGTTCAAACGCGTGAAGCAGAGCAAGCTCGCTGCGCAGAACAAGACGGCTGAGGCTCCCGCTGAAGTGGCTGCTCCCGTACAGGAGCAGGCTCCCGTTGAGGAAGCTCCTGCCGCGGAGATGCCGCCTCAGAATGCTCCCGCAGAGCCCCAGACAGCAGTTCAGACGCCGCCTCCCGCGCGTCCGACGCTGAATCCCATGAGAAAGCCGCGCGAGGCGTGGGCGAATACTCCCCACACCGAGCCTCGTATGCATACAGACCCCAAAAAGAAGAAGAAAAAGAAGAAAAAGCCCAAGACACTGGGACAGAAGCTCCGCGGTCTCTTCCCCGAAAAGGGAGACAAGCCGCTCGAGATAGTCAGAAAGTTCGTCTTCCTCGGCTCGCTCGTGGCGATAGTCGTGTGCGGCTACATGGTCGGCGACTACTACCTCGACCTATGGCGCAGCCGCATGGAGTACAGCAACATCGACGACATCTACCGTACATATACGCCGATAATCACCTCAGTTGAGGACGACAAGCCCGCGGACGACAAGTATTACGACCTCCTGCCTGGCGCGAAGAAGCTCCTCGACATCAATCCCGAGGTCGTCGGCTATATGACGATACCTACCATTGACGGCGACCCGATTGTGGCTCTGCCCGTGGTACAGGCGGAGGACAACAACAAGTACCTCGACATCAACTTCAAGGGCGAGAACTCGCGTGCGGGCGCTCTCTTCCTTGACTGGCGCAACAGCTTCGACAAGGTCGAGGACCACCGCCTCGTCGAGAAAAACTCCGATAACCTCATCGTTTACGGTCACAATATGGCTGATGAGAGTATGTTCGGCGCGCTGAAATACTACCGCCGCAACGAGAACTACTATGAGAGTCACCCAATCATCGAGTTCAACTCCAACTACGAGCAGTATACATATAAGATATTCTCGTTCTTCCTGCTCGACGCGGAGGATGACTCCGATACCGAGTATGACTGCTGGAACACCCTCAACTTCGACGACGAGGAGGAGTTCTACGACTTCGTCAACGAGGCTAAGAGAAGGACGCTCCGCACTAACGACGTCGACGTCAAGTACGGCGACCAGATACTTACGATTTCCACCTGCAATACCGATGTCATCGGCAACGACCGCGGAAGGCTCATTCTCATGGCGCGCCGCGTCCGTGCAGGCGAGGACCTCTACTCCGGCACGAAGGGCAGCAAGGCTAATCCCAATATCAAGTGGCCGAACGTGTACTACGAGTCGAGACCAAATGAGAAATATGACCCTGCACAGTTCGTTCCGTACGGACCGAGCACGACAGAAACCAAGGCAAATATCGAGGAATGATATAATTGAAAAGCAAAGCAAAATTTATCACAGCCTGCGGAGCTCTCGCTGCTGCGGCAGGTCTCGTTACTGCGGCTGTATTCGGCTGCAACGAGAAAATGGAGGAGCACGTCGTCGGTAAGGCTGAGCCCGTGACCGTCGCGTCTACCGAGCCAACCACGCTCCCGACCTATGACTACGTCCCCTCCGAGAAGGGCATGACCGAGAAGGCAAAAATGCTCCTGAAACAGAACAAGGACATCGTCGGCTGGATAAAAATAGACCAGACAAAGGTCGATTACCCCATTGTCAAGGACCCCGGTGAGATACCCGAGGGAGTGGCGTACTACGGCGGCGAGGAGTATGAGGTCAACTCCTACTACCTCGAGCACGGCGTCGACCGTCAGCTCCACCGCGAGGGCGCGATGTTCATGGACTTCCGCGACAACTTCGGAAGCGTCGAGGACGAGCAGTCCGAGAATATCGTCATCTATGGACACAATATGGCTAACAATACGATGCTCGGCTCTATCAGAAGATACCGCCAGGACTATGAGTTCTTCAAGGCGGCTCCCTTCATAGAGCTAAGCTCTAACTACAGGGACTATGACTACGTCATCTGCTGCTGCGCCATAACCAGCGGTCATACCTACACCGACTTCGGCTACTGGGATATGGAGGAGCTCGACGACGAGGAGACCTTCAACAAGTACATCAACCTTGCCCGCGGACGCCAGCTCTTTGATACGGGCGTTGACGTCAAGTACGGCGATAAGCTGCTCACTCTGTCGACCTGCTATGCCGACGAGGACAATTCGCGCTTCATCATCATCGCGAGACGTCTCCGCGACGGCGAAAAGAGCGGCTCTCTCGATACTATTGAGAGAACAGAGGAGTACAAAAAGGCACACGCGCCTACTGAGCCCTCCACGGAGGAGACCACCGAGGCGGCTCAGTAAGCATTACATATCCGGCGGTGCGGCGCTGCTTGCGCGGTACTGCTGTAAAGACTTTGAAAGAGGTGATAGCAATGAAGACAGAAACACCTTTTAAGAGGGCGGTCGCTGCTGTGGCAGGAGCTGTGATAGCGTTCACGGGCTCAGGCTATACCGCAAGCGCCGCAGATACCACAACTACAACAGCTTCGACCACTACCGGCACTGCTTCAAGCTCATCGGATACCGATACCACCGCGGCGGAAACTGCTACCGAGGCGGCTGAGCAGGAGGAGCAGGAGATAGAGTGGTTCAAGGCTACTCTCGATGACTACGACGACAGCCTTTCACTCATCAGCTATGAGGCGTCTCCCGAGTCGGGAAGCGCAGGCACAAAGAAGACCAAGAGCAAGAAGCCTTCGCCTGTGGAGCTCAACGTTACGGGCGGCTATGTCGGCGATATCCCGTTCTTTGAGAGCGAGCCAGAGATAGAGTCCACTCCCGGCAAGTTCGCGATTGTGACCTACGGCTGGGGACACGGCGTTGGTATGAGCCAGAACGGCGCTAACTTCTACGCGACCTACTCCGACTGGACTTATCAGGATATCCTGTTCCACTACTACCCGGGCACTTACCTCATGGACACCTGCGTCGACGATGAGGACGAGCTGACCGTAAACGGCGTCAAGGGCGACGTTCTCTCTATGGTCTCGCAGATAGTCTTCAATGAGGTCGGCGGCACTATGAGCTACGAGGCTATCAAGGCTCAGGCGGTCGCTGTCTACACGTATTGTATGTACCACAACGGCAACGGTGCAGACCTCCGATGCAAGCCGCATCCCCCGCAGGTCGTTGTCGACGCGGTAAGTGACGTGCTCGGACAGGCGCTGTTCTACAACGATGACTACGCGCTCACGATGTTCTCGGCTTCGAGCGGCGGCATCACCGCTAACTGCGATGAGGTCTTCTGGGCTGACCTCCCGTACCTGAGGTCGGTATCCAGCGACTATGACGCCTGCTACGACCCGCACTACGGTACAGTTACCTATGTGGACGACTTCCAGCTCAGGAATATGATAGAGAAGGCGTACAACATCAAGCTCTCCGATGAGCCCGCAAGATGGATACAGCCCGAATATTCGGACGAGACAGGCTACGTTACATACGTCAATATCGACGACCAGCTCACGGTCAAGGGCTATGAGTTCAAGCTCGCGCTCAACCTCAAGTCCTCGAAGTTCAACGTGTTCTACACTCCCAGACCCGAGGGCGAGGCTATACCGCACGGCTCCTCCGAGATAGAGGTGGTCGACGCGGATTACGAGTACACTCCAGGCGTTGTTTATCCGAACAACCACCCGACAAGCATCGGCGACCCGAAGACTCCCGAGGACGACCCCGAGGATACTACGGGCACCACAGAGGAGCCAACTGAGGAGCCGAGCGAGGACACGTCCGAGCCGACACCTGAGCTCCCGACATCAACAGAAATACCCACCGAGACAGTGAGCGACCCTCCTGTCAGCGAGATTACAGATACACCACAGGATTCAGATATCACTTCATCAGCATTGCAGTAAAAGCTACGATACTATAATAAGTAAGTCTTTGAGCGGCGGAAAAGCTCCGTCGCTCAGAGACTTATTTGCGATTTATGAGGACAGGTAAAAAAGGAGGTATAAAATTCCAAAAAATTACCCTCTTTTTACCCTTTGGGGGTGAAAGAGGTGAAAAATTTAAAAACATATGTTTCGCTTTTAACCTTGTTTGATTAATTTTTGAACAAAATAACCAAATTTACCCCATTTTTATATTTCAGATTTGTAAGTTATTCCACCTTGAAAACTCCGCCTATATAATATATAATAGGTTTAGGGGTGAAAAACGGTAAAGAGGTGCAAATTTGACCCACTTTGAGGTGAAATATTCCCACCGAGAAGCAAGGAAGTGAGGTGAAGGTCATGCGTCAGCCATTATGTGGTACGTTCAATCCCAGTATTGATGCCAAGGGACGTATGAGCTTCCCGAGTAAGCTCCGTGATATCCTCGGAGGAGAGTTCTATCTCTGCCTGAGTCATGACAAGCGCTATATTGCCGCTTTTTCCATTGAAGATTTCGATGAATACAGCAAAAAGCTCTTCGACCTGCCCGGTGCTGCCGGTGAACAGATAAGAAGAGACGTTCTTGCAGGTGCCGAAAAGCAGACTCCCGATGCCCAGGGAAGAATCTTTATCTCACAGAAGCTGAGAGATAAGGCGGGTATCACAGGCGATGTCACCGTTATCGGCAACTACAACAGAGCGGAGATATGGGCGAGCGACAGGCTCGAGGCTTCAAAGACTGAGGTCGATGAGGCTGAGATAAAAGCCCTTCTTGCTACTATCTCACTCTGATTCTTATATGCCCGCACCGTATGCCTGTTAGGGGGCGTACTCGTCAGGCATATCAAAGGAGTTAGTCATGGAATTCAAGCATACCCCTGTTCTGCTCGCTCAGACTATTGACGGGCTGAACATCCGCCCCGACGGCGTCTATGTGGACTGCACGGCAGGCGGCGGAGGTCATTCCTCTGCAATAGCCGAAAGGCTGAGCGATAAGGGCAGACTTATCTCGCTCGACCGCGACCCCGATGCCGTAAAGGCTGCGAGTGAACGGCTGGCGAAGTTCCCGAATGCTACGGTGATACACCGCAACTATTCCGAGATGGATAAGGTGCTCGAGGAGCTCGGTATCGAGGCAGTCGACGGCATTCTCATGGACTTGGGAGTTTCGTCGCATCAGCTCGATGAAGAGAGCAGAGGTTTTTCCTATCATTCCGACGCACCGCTCGATATGAGAATGAGTCAGGACGGAATGAGCGCTGCGGATATAGTGAATACCTTCGATGAGCAGCAGCTTGCGAAAATAATATTTGAGTACGGCGAGGAGAAGTTCTCGCGCCGCATCGCCTCGAATATCGTTCGCGCAAGAGAGAACGCTCCTATCGAAACAACACTACAGCTCGCAGATATCGTCAGGGAAAGCGTACCGCAGAAGGCGAGACGTGAGAAGAATCCCTGCAAAAAAACCTTTCAGGCAATAAGGATAGCGGTCAACTGCGAGTTCGACCACCTCTCCGAAGGGCTCGACAAAGCCTTCGCAAGCCTGAAGCCACAGGGCAGACTCGCCGTTATCACCTTCCACTCTCTTGAGGACAGGCTCGTCAAGCAGAGGTTCGCAGGCTGGTGCAAAGGCTGTATCTGTCCGCCCGATTTTCCCCAGTGTGTATGCGGACGCAAGCCGCAGGGAATCCTTGTGAACAGGAAGCCCATTGAGGCTGACGAAAAGGAACTTGAATCCAACAACAGAAGCAGAAGTGCCAAGCTCAGAATAATAGAAAGGAGCGCAGATGTCGATGGCTGAACGTGATTCGGTTTATCGCTACAGTGCGGACGTTTACAGCAGTGTGCCTGCTGAAAAGCCCGGATCGCTGCCGAGTCAGGGAACACCTGCGAAAAGACCGCAAATAACTATGACCAGAACAGAAGCTAAAAGCGGGTCTGTATTCACTATTATTTTGGTATCTGCCCTTGCAGCCGCGCTGCTCGGCTCTGTCATCTACACCTTCAACAGGCGCAATACGATGTACAGCAAGGTTTCGGCTCTGAACAGTGAGCTGAATCTCGCCGAAGCAGAGAACGTAAGACTGCAGTCTGAGCTTGAAAGTCAGATGTCTGCCAAGAACATCGAGGACTATGCCGAAAATATCCTCGGCATGAAGAAGATCGATTCGTCTCAGATAAAATATATAGAGATACAGACAGATGACGTAGTAAGTATTCCTCAGCAGGACGAGAGCATTCTCGGAAGAGTAAAGAGCTTCTTTAATCACTGCGTCGAATATTTCAGAGGGTAAGCCAATATAATATAGAAACAGGACTGCCCGTAATTATTTTTAAATGCTAACGGCTCTAAAAAATATATATGCCGTAGTGATAGTAGAACCAAGGAGATACAGCGAGTGATCGGAATACTCGGGAACGCCTGCCCTGTCCTGGAGCGGAAAATACGGACAGGGACGGACGCTCCCACGCCTGACAAGCGTTTTTTCGGTACAGCAGTATCATAGAAACGGACATCATAAAAAAAGAAGATGTTCAAAGGCGGGGCACGACAACACCCTGCCTTATTCTATTTTATAGCGAAATCAAGTAAAACGTACAGTTTCTCGGCATATATGTGGAGGGACTGCAACGATAAGCATAGAAAGTGTGGACTTTATGGCAAACAAGAACCTTCCTTCGAGGTCGATGAAGCTCAGAACACGGTTCATCATGACCTCGGTTTTCTTCGGACTCTTTGCTGTGGTAGCAGGCAACTTCTTCAACATCTCGGTGCTGAATAACAAGAAGTATCAGGCTATGGCAAATGACCAGCACTTCGGCTCGATAATCATTCCCGCTCACCGCGGCTCTATCTACGACTCGAAGGGTACACCTCTCGCAAAGAGCGCGTCCGTGTACAAGGTGTTCCTCGACCCCAAGCGATTCCGCGAGGATATGAAGAGCCTCCAGAAGCGTATCGACAAGCAGAAGGAGGATATCGCAAGCGGCAATTATCAGCCCAAGATAGAGACCACTACCAACGAAAACGGCGAGGAGACTCAGGTGGTCGTAACGAATGCTCTGCCCGAGTCGGCTGAGGCGTTCCGCGCGGAGGCGGTGAACCTCCTCGCGTCAAAGCTCGGCATTCAGCCCGAGAAGGTCTCCGCCGCTATGGAGGAGAACACGCAGTATCACGTCCTGCAGGACCAGGTGGAGAAGCCCGTCGCTGACGAGCTCCTCAAATACTTCAACGACCTCGGCATGACCTGCCTAAACGTCGAGGAGGACACCAAGAGATACTACCCGCAGAATGAGCTCGCCGCCTCTGTTATCGGCTTCACAGCCGCGGACGGCTACGGACTCTACGGCATCGAGTCCTACTACGACGATTACCTCTCGGGTACGGACGGCAGGACTATCTCCGCCAAGGATTCACACGGCAACGAGCTCCCGTACAGGTACTCCAAGACCTATCCCGCCAAAAACGGCAACGATGTGTACCTGACGCTGGATATGAACATACAGTATATCCTCGAGGACAATCTTCAGCAAATGGTGAACGAGTTCGAGATTAAGAACCGCGCCTGCGCTATTCTCATGGACGCCAAGACAGGCGCTATCTACGGAATGGCAACGTATCCGAGCTTCGACCTCAATGAGCCGCGCGAGATAGTCGACCACTCGCCGATAATCACCAACGAGAAGCTCACTCCCGAGGAGACCGAGAGCGCGATGCTCGAGCGTCAGTGGCGCAATAAGTGCATCTCGGAAATATATGAGCCAGGCTCGGTCTTCAAGGTAATAACCAGTGCCTCCGCATTCGAGGAGAACCTCATCGACTATGACAAGGACTCCTTCATGTGCAACGGCTACGTAGAGCTCCCCGGAGCTCTCAGACCTATATGGTGCCATCAGGAGAGCGGTCACGGTCCGCAGGATTTCCAGACGGCACTCACAAACTCCTGTAACCCCGCCTTCATGGAGATAGGCAGACGCCTCGGAACAGAGAAGTTCTGCTACTACTTCGACGCCTTCGGTCTTGACAGCAAGACAGGCATCGACCTCCCGTGGGAGGTATCGGGTATCGGATTCGACCCCAAGACCATGTCCAACGTCGACCTCGCGGTCTGCTCGTTCGGACAGGGCGAGACTATCACTCCCATAGAGATGATAACCTCCTACTGCGCGGCTATAAACGGCGGATATCTGCTCCAGCCCTATGTGGTCGACAGGATACTTGACGAGGACGGCAACGTCGTTCTCAAGAACGACCGCACGGTCAAGAGACAGGTCATCTCCGAGGAGACCTCCGCTCGTATGCGCGACTGCCTCGAGAAGGTGGTTTCGGGCAACGGCGGCGGAAACGTTACCATAAAGGGCTATTCTATCGGCGGTAAGTCGGGTACGTCACAGCGTCTCATGTACACCGCTAAGAACGATATGGACCAGCAGGGCGACCGTGAAAGAGAGTCTGACCAGGAGTACGGTTCGTCGTACTGCTGTTTCACTCCCGCGGACGACCCCGAGATTATCCTTCTCGTCCTCGCGGATATGCCGAACAAGGAGATAGGCTACTACGGAAGCAAGGTCGCTGTTCCTACAGCGAGAAACATCCTCACAAAGGTGCTCCCGTATATGGGCATAAGCCCCGAATATTCGACCGAGGAGCTCGCTAACCTCGACGTCAAGATACCTCTCCTTGAGGGACCGCTCGACGACGCGATAAATACGCTCTCGGGCTATGACATACAGTACAAGGTCATCGGCGAGGGCTCGTCGGTAGTCGCTCAGTCGCCTGTTACGGGCTCTGTTGTGGCAAAGGGCGGCACGGTATACCTCTACACCGAAAGCAGTCACACCGTCGACTATACAGAAGTCCCCGACCTCGTGGGACTCACCCCGAGCATGGCGAATGATTCCGTCATGTACTGCCAGCTCAACTACGTTGCGCGCGGTGCTTCGGTCAACCACGCGGACGTTGCGGTCAGCAAGCAGGACCCTCCTGCGGGCAAGAAGGTGCCCGTCGGAACGACCATAGAGCTTGAATTTATGGTCTATAGTGGTGGCGATTAATGCTTAGAATAGATATATAAAACAAAAGAAACGGAGGCTGTAATATGAAACTCAGAGACATCATTGAAGATAACGCGGTGACCGCTGTCGGTGACGCGGAGATAACCTCGATTACCGACGATACGCGAAAGGTCGCGGACGGCAGCCTCTTTGTATGCATAAAGGGCGCGAAGTTCGACGGTCACGACGCCGCAAGGGATATGCTCGAAAAGGGCGCGGCGGCTGTCGTGTGCGAGCGCGACCTCGGGCTCGGCGACAGGCAGATCCTCGTCGGCGATACCCGCGAGATGTGGGGAAATATCTGCGCGGCGTGGTTCGGACACCCCGAGCGTAAAATGACCCTCCTCGGCGTGACGGGCACCAACGGCAAGACTACCACTACAAGCGTCATCAAGCACATCCTCATGTCGGCGGGCTACAAGACGGGACTAATCGGCACGATACAGAACGAGATAGGCGACGAGGTGCTCCATACTGAGAACACCACCCCGCTCACCTACGAGTTCATGGAGGTGCTCGCGAAAATGGCTGACGCGGGCTGCAAGTACGTGGTCATGGAGGTCAGCTCGTTCGGACTCTGTCAGAAGCGCATAGGTCCGTCACATTTCAGGACCGCGGTCTTCACCAACCTCACGCAGGACCACCTCGACTACCACAAGGACATGGAGGACTACTATCAGGCGAAAAAGCTCCTCTTCGGCATCTGCGACGCCGCCATAATCAACACTGATGACGACTACGGCAGACGCCTCTACGGCGAGGTATCGTGCGAGCGGAAGTCGTTCAGCGTCCGCGGAAACGCCGACATCTACGCCGACGGCATAAAGATAAAGTCCACGGGCAGCAGCTTCTGGTACTGCTGCGGCGACAAGTCTCACCTCGTGAAAACACGTATCCCAGGGCTTTTCAACGTCTCGAACCTCACAGCCGCAATTGCGGTATGTCTGCGCGAGGGTATCCCCGCCGAGACGGTCATATCCGCTATCGAGAACTACAACGGCGTTAAAGGCAGATGCGAGGTCATACCCACGGGGCGCGATTTCACGGTCATCTGCGATTACGCTCATACTCCCGACGCTATCGAGAATATTCTCCGAAGCGTTAAGGAATACACCGAGGGCAGGCTGATCTGCCTGTTCGGCTGCGGAGGCAACCGCGACGCCGCGAAGCGTCCGAAAATGGCTAAGGCGGCGGCTCTGTACGCGGACAGACTGGTTGTCACCTCCGATAATCCCCGCAATGAGGACCCCGAGGCTATTATCAAGGACATTCTGGTCGGGCTCGAGGGTACGGACGTCCCCTATGATGTGGTCGTCGACCGCCGCGAGGCTATCTACCACGCGCTGAAAATAGCTCAGAAGGGCGATATCATCGTCCTCGCGGGAAAAGGTCACGAGGACTATCAGATCCTCGCGGGAATGGAGCACATCCACTTCGACGAGCGCGAGGTAGTCGCGGACGGACTGAAGCTGCTTTAATATTATCGGTAATATTATAAACGGAACGCCGAGGCGGCGTTCCCTACATTAAAAAAACTGGAGTTGTTATATCTATGTCTTTATGGATAATAAACCTGTTCACTGCTCTGCTGTCGTTCGCGATAGCAGGAATATCGGGCAAATGGCTGGTGCCGTTCCTGCACAGGATCAAGTTCGGTCAGCCTATCAAGACCGAGGACGGTCCCCAGTGGCACGCCAAAAAGCAGGGAACTCCCACAATGGGCGGCTTTATGTTCATCATATCGACGGTGCTCACCGCTATAGGCGGCTACTGGGCGTTCCGCATCAGATATGCGCTTGATACCACAGCTCCCGAGACTCATCACGCCTTCTTCCGACTCCTGAGCGTCATCGTTTTCTCGCTCCTGTTCGGTCTGATAGGCTTCATCGACGACTACACCAAGGTCGCCCGCAAGAACAACGACGGTCTGACTCCGTGGCAGAAGATAGCCATGCAGACACTGTTCGGGCTCGGCTTCCTTTTTATGATTTACAAGTTCGGCGACGGCAGCACCGCTATCGACCTCGGCTTCTGGGTATCGCCTCAGCTCGGCATTTTCTACTACGTGCTGATGATACCCGTCATCATCTACCTCACGAATGCGGTCAACCTCACGGACGGCGTTGACGGGCTCTGCGGCTCGGTGACGTTCGTGGCTATGCTGATTTTTACGATTTGCTGCGCGTTCCTCCGCGAGAATGAGATGTCGTGCTTCAATATGGCGCTCGCGGGCGGCTGTCTCGGCTTCCTCATCTGGAACCTCAATCCTGCTAAGTGCTTCATGGGCGACACGGGCTCGATGTTCCTCGGAGCCGCTGTCACGGGCGTGGGACTGGTGCTCCACAAGCATCTTCTCCTCCTGCTCGTTGCGCTCGTATACATAATCGAGGCGCTGTCGGTAATGATACAGGTGAGCTACTTCAAGCTCACAAAGAAACTGCGCTCCGACCATCAGGGTCAGCGCATCTTCAAAATGACACCTATTCACCACCACTTCGAGATGAGCGGCTACAGCGAGTACAAGATCGTCATCACATTCTCGCTCGCAGGCATTATCTTCGGAGTGCTCGGCATTGTTACCCTGCTCGTCTGGGGATAACTCCGATAAGGACATAATTCGGGATTCAATTGATATCAAGGACTTCGGGAGGTCGCAATGGCACAGGCAAAGGCAAGAACCAAAAAGAAAAAACGGGGCGGTATCCTGCGGTTCTTCATCGGAGACGGCAGGACGGGCGATATCAGCGTCGCGTTCTTCGCATATGTTATGATACTGCTCGTGGTCGGACTCGTCATGATGGCTTCAGCAAGCTATGCGTGGGCGTACAGCGACTACGGCGACGGTCTCTACTACGCCAAGAAGCAGGCGATGTTCGCGGGAATCGGCTTCGTGGCAATGATTTTCTTCATGAAGATGGACTACCACAACCTCAAGACGATAAAGCTCCCGCTGCTCAAGAACTTCAACATCGCGGGAATTTTCTACGTCGCGGTGGCGGCACTGCTCGTGCTGGTACTGCTCATGGGCAACGACGAGGGCGGCTCTATGGGAGCCAAGCGCTGGATAGATATCGGTCCTATCAACCTCCAGCCGTCGGAGGTCGCAAAGCTGGCGATGATAATCTACTTCGCCTACAGCATGGAGCGCGACGGCAAAAAAATGAACGACTTCAAGACGGGTATCGTCAAATATGCGGTGCTCCTCGGCATATATGTCGGACTTATCGCGCTTGAGAAGCACATCTCGGGCATCATGCTCATCGGCTCGATTGCGATAGCTATGATACTCTGCGGCGGCGCTAACTGGAAGCAGTATGCGGCGCT
>Ga0247608_10000533_pt1 | contig 61008 bp, 60 predicted proteins | sample 176DNAGHGlowgp2_FD_193490 | JGI IMG/M metagenome (GOLD analysis project Ga0247608, IMG submission 193490) | Sheep rumen microbial communities from Palmerston North, Manawatu-Wanganui, New Zealand - 1766 DNA GHGlow gp2 | ecosystem: Host-associated > Mammals > Digestive system > Stomach > Rumen ... | reverse complement strand
ACTATACACGCTCCATCAGCCTGAGTGACAATGCCAGCAACGATGAACTGTTAGAGGACAACGACGAACTCCCTGCCAACGTCACCCTCACGGGACGCACGCTCTACAAGGACGGCTCGTGGAACACCATTTGTCTGCCCTTCGACCTTACGGTAGAGCAATTAAGAGCCGACGACTGCCCACTGAAAGATGCCACGGTGAAGACACTGGCATCATCTAGTTTCGCAGGCGGCACGCTGACGCAGAACTTCGAGGATGCCACTACTATTGAGGCGGGTAAGCCTTACCTTGTGAAGTGGGCATCGGGCAATGACATCAAAGACCCTGTGTTCACGAATGTCACCATCAGCAACACTTTGACAAGCGTCACGACCGACTATGTCAATTTCATTGGTACGTTCTCACCCATTACCTTGGAGGCTGACGATCGCAACGTGCTCTATCTCGGTGCCGACAACACGCTTTACTATCCTTCGGCTGACATGACGGTAGGCTCCTGCCGCGCCCTGTTCCAGCTGAAAGACATCATCGCCGGCGACCTGCCTCAGCAGGCTCGCCGTTTCGTGCTGAACTTCGGCGACGGCGAGGAGACGAAAATCACGTTGGTTGATGGTTCAGGGTTCGGGGTTAATGGTTCCGATGCTTGGTATACCATTGACGGTCGTCGACTCAACGGCAAGCCCACGCAAAAGGGAGTCTATATCAATCATGGTAACAAGGTCGTGATTAAGTGAGAATAAAGCAGAGCTCGCTCATGCTTTATCGAGCGTGAGCGAGCTCGAACAAAGTTCAAGGTAGTGATAAAGTAAAACAATAAGACAATGAACAAGAAAGCATATCAGGAACCTTCCATGAAGGTTGTAAAGATTCAGTATACAGGAGTACTGATGACCAGCGGTGATGACGTATTGAACACCCTCACCAATCTTGACGGTGAAGACAGCTTCGATTTTGGCGGCAGCGACGAAGGCTATACTGGCGATGCCCGCTAATTTAGTAGCCACATAACTATTGGATAACAGAAAGTGATTATGAAAAAGAATTTCCTTTTATTGACAGTCGCCCTGCTCTGCGCAGTCGTGCAGGGGGCATGGGCAAATGACCCGATTAAGTACATCGAACGGTCGTGGGACGGCTCGAAGGTGGTGGAAACCGAGAAGACCATCACCGACTACACCCTGTTAGAGGGTGACCACTCCGAAGACTGGATGCACACCACCGGCACCTACGTGGTGAAGGGCGACGTGAAGTACAAGACGCTCAACGTCTATGGCGATGCCCACATCATCCTCTGCGACGGGGCTACGCTGACCTGCTACGGAGGCATCTTGGTGGAGAAGGATGGCGCTGATAATGGCAATAAAAATGCCAGACTGTTCATCTACAGCCAAAGCAGCGGCGACCACGAAGGCAAGCTCATCGTCACCAACAGTTACCACGATGCGGCGGGCATTGGCTCATCAAAGGGGCAGACATGTGGCGAAATCTACATCCACGGAGGAAACCTTGACGTGACGGGCGGCAAGTGGGCTGCAGGCATCGGAGCGGGCGGCGTGGACATTGAAGGTGTATTTGGAGATTATGCTTCAACAAAGGATAAACTTGCAAAGGACGGCACCACTACTATCTTCAGCGGCACGGTCACGGCTCGTGGTGGTGAAATTGGTGCAGGCATTGGAGGCGGGTGTCTGAGTTCTGGCGGTAGTTTATACATGTACGATGGTAAGGTCACGGCTATAGGCGGCGAACTGGCTGCCGGAGTTGGCGGTGGAGGCAGTTATGATCCTTGGTTCAGAAATGCGACTGGATGGCCTGGAGGTGAAGGTGGGCAGACGCGTATCTATGGTGGTCACCTCACAGCCACAGGTGGCGACCGCGGAGCCGGCATAGGCGCTGGTTGTGTTGCTGCAAAGAATGATGGATGTCTTTGGATTTATGACGGAGCTACCGTCATAGCCACAGGTGGTATCTACGGTGCAGGCATTGGCGGCGGTGCTCATTCAAAAGGAATGTTTGTTGAGATTCATGGTGGACATGTCGAAGCGTACGGCGGCGAGGATGCTGCTGGTATCGGTGGTGGCGAAAAAGACGACGGCGGCCAAGTGAAAATCTTCGGTGGTAACGTCTTGGCCAAGGGAAAGAGCTACGGAGCGGGTATCGGTGGCGGTGAAGATGGTTACGGCGGCAACACTTACATCACCGGCGGTGTGGTGACGGCTATAGCAGGTAAAGACTGCAATGCTCGCCAGGACTACTGCGGCAGTGCCATCGGCTGCGGCAATGAGATAAGTCATAAGGACGCAGCAAAAAATCTCAAGATACTGGAGATTGCTGACAACATGCGGGTGACTGGCGGCGACGCAGAGGACAACATTGAGCGTGTCTTTACAGCTGGAGAGCGCGTCGGAGCTTGCATTTGGCGCAACTACGTGAAGATTGAGCCTTGCGACCACAGTACACCCACCGTGGGTAGCGACAGAAGAGCGAAAGATATCATCAGTATGGACGCCGACCAACACACCATACACTGCCACTTCTGTAGTCAGACATGGACTGGGGCTCACTTTTACCCCGCCGAAAATCCCTCAACATGCTCGGATTGTAGCTATGTCCAGTACGACGAGAATGCTCCTCAGATCATTGTGACCCTATGGTTTATGGATGGTAAGTATATGAATGAGTCAGGAGCTTATTCCACAGCGCCTGGCCCCAACGGAAGGGCGGGGCAAAGAATCGTCCTGCCGACCCCTAACAATGAAGGTTTGCGCTTCATGGGCTACCAGAAAACCCCAGCATCTGTCCCCACAAGCATCATCATGCAAGCCGACGAGGATGTAAACACCATCCTGAAGGGCGGTGAGGTGTACACCCTAAATACCGATGACGCATACGATGAGTTTGGCACAAAGAAAACTAATCTCTTCGCCCGCTACCTCTACGACTTCACCGAAAAATGGGAGTGGGCTGAGGACTACAGCAGCGTGAAGCTGACGCTGAGCAACAAGATTCTCGGCGACGTGGTGCTGACCTCAGAAAATGACCAGATTCAACTGACCTCCGAAGAATACAAAGACAGTAATGGCGAAATACGCGGCATGAAGTATGTCGCCACTGCCACCTATCAGACGATCGACAACGGATACACTTACTCGTTCTCTACTGAGGAAAGGGAAAAGTATGAACTGGTGCTTGCCGACGATGCCGACAACACCCCGACAATCAATCGCCTCAGCGGAAAGAAAATGCCAATCTTTACGGACAGCAGGAAATTTTATACCGACGGCTCTTGGAACACCATCTGCCTGCCCTTCGACGTGGACGAGTATGACATCGAGTGGTTTGAGTTCTATGAAATCAAGACGCTCTCATCGTCATCCTTCGACGCTAAGACTGGCACGCTGACACTCAACTTCGTGGATAGCGAAACGATAGAGGCCGGCAAGCCATACCTCGTTCGTTGGGACGAAGATGTCGACAATTGGCAGGATGAGGAAGACGAACTACATACTCTCAGCAACCTCGAGTTCGAACCAGCCGTCATCGACAACACTCTGCGGCCAGTCATGTCCAGCTATGTGGACTTCGTCGGCTCCTTCTCGCCCGTCAGCTTGACAGGAGGCGACAAGAGCGTGCTCTACCTCGGTGCCGACAACACGCTCTACTATCCCTCGACCGACATGACCGTCGGATCCTGCCGCGCCGTCTTCCGTCTGAAGGACATCACCGCCGGCGACCTCGCCTCCGGTGCCAACGCCCGCCGCTTCGTGCTCAACTTCGGCGACGGTGACGAGACCACAGGCATCATTTCAATTGACAATGGACAATTGATAATTGACAATTCCATGGATGCATGGTACTCCCTCGACGGTCGCCGCCTCACGGGCAAGCCCTCACGCGCAGGCGTGTATATAAATAATGGTAAGAAGATTGTAATTAAATAAACTGTTAGCAATATGAACAAGAAAGATTATCAGAAGCCCGCCATGCGGGTAGTATTACTCCAGCACCAGCAGCACCTGCTGGCTGGCAGCTATGGAGTGAATAGCGTTGACTCGAACCTCGACGACGAGGACGACTTCATCTTCGGCGGCAGCGACACAGGCTACACCGGCGGCGCAAGATGAAGCAGAGACAAAACAAACCACAGTATTAACATCTAAACATTTCTGTGATTATGACACAGATTACGTATTACGCCTACACGAAGTACGACCTGGCGCTGCTGTTCACCCTGCTCACGCTCATCGACAGCCGACTGGCCGAACTGGAGACCGACAACGCCCGCATCGGCGAGTTGCGCACACTGCTGCACCAGAGCGTGCTGCGCTACGACGTGGCTTACAAGCAGTCGATGAAGTCGTTCCTCACCGAGACCATCGGTCAGAAGGACACCGCACGCGACAAAATCACCAAGGTCATCGAGTGGGTGGCCCGCTACTGGACGGAACTGCCCGACGAGGAGGACGCCCTGCGCGGACGCCGCATCTACCAGCCCTTCAAGGACTTCGACTACCGCCGCGACGAGGCCCTCATGGCCCAGAACGGCAAGTGGCAGAACATCGCACAGGTCTATGCACAAGCCGACCGCCTGGCCGACCTGCAGGCCATGGGCCTGGCCGCCCTCGTCCAGAAGGCCAACACGCTGACCGCCGAGATTCAGCAACTGATGCAGCAGCGCCAGACCGACAGCGCCTCCTACCAGAAGGGCGAGATGGCCGCTGCCCGCCAGGAGGCCGAGCAGTTGCTGGCCCAGGTCATCCAGTATCTGAACGCCCTGCTCGTGGTCAGCCCCGACCAGGCCGTGGAGCAGACCGCCCAGTACATCCAGCAGGACTTCAACAAGACCGAGCAGCAGTACCAGCAGGGCCGCAAGCACGGCAAGAAGGACGACGAGGGCGACGTGACCCCCGTGGAGCCAGAGGCTTGATTCAACGCCGTTGGCACCCGCACCCGAGACCTCGGCGAAAATCTCAACGCCGTTGGCACCCGCACCCGAGACCTCGGCGAAAATCTCAACGCCGTTGGCACCCGCACCCGAGACCTCGGCAAAAATCTCAAACTGACGGCACAGGCGGGCCGGGGTTCGACTCCCCTGCCCGCCACGAAAAGAAAAAAGATAAACAATAAAAACAATAGAAGCAATGAAAAAAACATTCTTGATGACACTCGCCCTGCTGTGCGCGGTCGCGCAGGGGGCATGGGCACAGACCGAGGTCGGCACCGAAGCGGCGCTGACGGAGGTCATCAACGGCGACGGCAGCAACAAGGCGGTCAAGATGACGGCTGACATCCAGTTGGGTAGCCATCTGGTGATTGAGAACGGCAAGAACGTCACGCTCGACCTGAACGGGCATAAATTGTCGCGCTCGCTGACGGATTATGCCGACGACGGCAACGTTGTCCGCGTGGAGACGGGCGGTCAGCTGACCGTGAAGGACAGCAGCGGCAACGACAGCGGCCAGATCACGGGCGGCAAGGCCATCAACGGCGGCGGCATCTGCAACCACGGCACGCTGACCTTCGAGAGCGGCTCTATTTTCAACTGCTCGGCCAGCAGCAACGGCGGCGGCATCTACAATGCACCGGCTACGGCAGGCGGCTATCCGACCACGCTGACCATCAAGGGCGGCACAGTGACTGGCAACACCTGCGGCGACCGCGGCGCAGGCATCTTCAACTACCCAGGCTGCGTGCTCAACATTCAGGGCACGGTCGATGTCTCTGGGAACACGAAGGGCAGCGAGGCGAACAATGTCTATCTCGACGGCGAGACTGTTTTCACCGTGACGGGGGCACTGATGGGCAGCACGATTGGCGTGAGCATCCTCCAGAGTGGTCGCACCATCACCAGCGGTTACGAGACCAACAACTCGGCAGACGGCGCAGCCTTCTTCAGCAGCGACAACAGTCAGTTTGGCATTGTGCAGAACGACGATGAGGTGGTGTATGGCACAGTCGTCACCTGCTGCATACGCTCGTGGGACGAAACAAACAAGCAGGTTGTTACCGCTTCGACGACAAAGGCGTGCACCTCGCTTACTGGTAAAAACGACGAGTGGCAGGAGTTGGGCACGGAGGGTAAAACCACTTGGTACTGCGTTAAAGAAGACATTGAGCGCAGGACGATTCACATTAACGGTGAAGTGCATATCGTCATGTTCAACAATGAATTTAACCTCAAGCATATTAAACTGGAGGCAAAGAACAATGCCACACTCCACATTCACAGCGTTGATGGAAGTGAGGCAGGAACGATTAATGTGAACAACTGGGAATGGTATACAAATCAAGATGGTACTTTAGACCCAATATTATGTTTTCGTGATGCCGCCGCTATAGGCGGTGGCGACGGGGAGAGTATGGGTATGCTTGTCGTACATGGCTGTACTATCAATGCAGACCTACCAGATGGTCATGATGGTAATGCTGGCTTAAAGATTATCTCTTCTGCTGTCATTGGCGGCGGTTATAAAGGCGGTGGTGGTACCTTCATTATTTATGGAGGAAGAGTAAAGGCTGATGGTGATAAATGGGACGATGGTTCAGAAGCTGAACATGGAGGTCCAGGTATAGGTGCCGGCTATGAAGGAGAAGGCGGTGCCGTATATATCTATGGCGGAGTGGTGGAGGCTCTCGGCAATGGGAAATGCTCTGCCATTGGCGGTGCTTATAATGGCTATTACAGTACGATAGAGTTTGCTCCCAATATGAGGGTGACGGCAGGTAATGTGAACTACAAAACAATCAGTCATCCAGGTGGTTCAGACTCATCGGGGAAGGATGAAAGAATATACGAAAGTATCAGCACAGAGCGCGTGTTCACCTCCGATGAACGCGTCGGTGCCTGTTGGTATCGGCGTTGGGCGAAGGTGGAACCTTGCAGCCACACTACACCCACCGAGGGCAGCGACCTGACCGAGGCTGTCAGTTATACCAATGTCAATAAAAACAAGCACACCATGCAATGCCGCTATTGCGCCTATACAGAGGAACAGCCACACGTCTTTGTGGACAACAGCCAGACCTGCGTCTGCGGTCAGCGCTACGCTGACACGCTTGCTGAAGTATCCTTGAATGACGCGCAGGACAACACCACGTCTTTGACATCCAACAACGGAAAAGTGGTGAACGTCACCCTTGATGGTCGCACGCTCTATAAGGACGGCTCGTGGAACACGCTGTGCCTGCCCTTCGACGTGGCCGACATCTACGATACGCCGCTGGCATCGCTGGAGGGGGTCATCGTGAAGACGCTCTCATCGAGCGACTACGACGGCACGACAAAGACGCTGACGCTGAACTTCGGCGAGGCCACCAGTTCGCTCAAGGCCGGAGTTCCTTACATCATTAAGTGGAATACCACAGGCGACCCCATTAACAGACCCCGCTTTGAGGGCGTTGCCATCAGCAACACTCTGACACCTGTCACGACCGACTACGTGGACTTCGTCGGCTCCTTCTCGCCCGTCACGCTGACGAGCGGCGACAGGAGCGTGCTCTACCTCGGTGCCGACAACACGCTTTACTATCCTTCGGCTGACATGACGGTAGGCTCCTGCCGCGCCGTGTTCAAACTGAATGGCATCACGGCTGGCGACCTCGCCTCCGGTGCCAACGCCCGCCGCTTCGTGCTCAACTTCGGCGACGGCGACGAGACCACGGGCATCATTTCAATTGACAATGGACAATTGATAATTGACAATTCCATGGATGCATGGTACACCCTCGACGGTCGCAAGCTCAATGGCAAGCCGACGGCGAAGGGAGTCTATATCAACAACGGACGTAAGGTCGTGATTAAGTGAGAATAAAGCAGAGCTCGCTCATGCTTTATCGAGCGTGAGCGAGCTCGAACAAGTTCAAAATCATCATCAAATAGGAGGACATAGCAATGAAGAAAACATATTTGCAGCCCACTATGCAAGTGGTCACGCTACAGCAGTAAGGTATCATCTGCACCAGTCCCGGCGACTCCAGCGTCAGGTCGGTGGACGGTGGTGTCTTCGACGACATCGAGAGTGACGAAGTCTACGACGGCGGCGCAAGATAGAACTCAGGTTGAATCTTATAATTAGAACTGAACAGGGACAAGAGATTAGCTATTTCCTATAGTCAGCCACAGAAGCCACTCTGATGGGGCGGCGTTCGAGCACGGTGTAGTCCAATCCTATCTGTTTTAGTTCGCTGAGAAAAGCATTGAGATATACGTCGGTGGTGAAGAGCTGCATGAAGCTGATGCAGAACGTACCGCCTATAGCACTGATTTCTGCACCCAGGGCATGGGCGGAATAGACTTCGGTGTACATCTCGCGGATGTAATGCTCGGCAGCAACGAAGTTAGCCTTGCCCACGTAACTGATGAAGCAGGAACCCATAGCCAGCGTGCGCTGTGTCAGTCCTTTCATGGCTTCATGACGTGCTGCCACCGTGGGCAGCTGGTCCACACGGTCGCTGCCTTCCTTGCTCTGCCAGAACCGGGCGGCCATCGTGTCTGTATCGTTCTGCAGCAGGGTAATGCCACGGAATGCGGTCTGTTGCGTTTCAAAGTCAGCATGACGTATATTGTCAGTCAGAGGCAGGAATACCGCCGAGGTGATGCTCTGACAAGCCTGTGGGGCATGGACGGCAGGCCGCTGGTTGGCACCCATCGTAACCACGGGCACCGCCTCCCCACTGTCGGGGTGCAACTGGTTGATGACCCTCGCCATGAGCAGCGACATCAGCGTAGCGGGCGAGGTGTCGTTGCGGCGTACATAGTCCATCAACTGCTGCTCGGCTACGCGAATGTTGATTACCTCGTATCTTTCCCGCAAAGGGCAGACGGTATCGGTGATGAGATTGATAGCCTTTGGAAGCGGTGGCACGGGCAGCGCATGCAGTTCGGGTTTAGGCAGCGATGCAGGGTCTATCCACTCGCTTTCGTCGATGGTTTCTCCTACCTTCCTGATGCCCTCGCTGCTGAGCTGGGCATCGTATCGGCGACGGCAATATTCATACATCAGCGTACGAAACACGTTGTAGGCACCGGTGCCGTCAGTCAGTCCGTGGAAGAAGTCGATGGCTACACAGTCATCCCAACAGGCGAAGGCCAGCTGGTGGTAGTGCGATGCCGCACCAAAGAGTTCTACCGGCTCCTGGCCTATGTTCAGCACCCATGGGGCAGGATTGTCGTCATACTCATAATGCTCGTGCCCATTTGCGTCGGTAGTCACACCCAGCCGCACGCTGTAGTAGGGATAGCGGGTCTGCGTCTGACGGAGAGCCTCCTGCATCATCGTCAGTTCTATAGCATCCTGCATCCTAACCGTCATGCGGCAGGTGTTGGGATGCTCGCGGTCTGTCCAATACAGGAACATCCGTTCCGAGATAACCGGTCTTTTCATTGTTTTTTATCTGCCTGTTTAATCTTTGTGGCAAAGTTAGTCATTTCTGATAAATATCGGAGAGAAATCCTTAACTTTAACTTTTGTTGGAGTTAAAATGTTCGTATTTGCGACGTGTTTCGGAGAAAATAAGTACCTTTGCAGCCATGAAACAAATGAAACTATGGATGCTGGCCACCATCCTTACATCTTGTGGCCTGATGATGCTCAGTTCGTGTTCGAATGAAGATAACACAGATACGCCTCCAACAGATGATGTGGAGTCACAACTACAGCGGATGACCCTTCGCGAAAAAGTGGGGCAGATGTTCTATGTGCGACCCGAATGTCTCGACACTACCATCCACTTCAACCGCTCCGGCGGTATTGACCAAAGTGTGGACGACCTCACCAAGATCAGGCTGCAGGCCGTCAACGAGATGATGCGCGGCGTGAACGAGAAGTATCCCGTGGGCGGCATCATCCTCTATGCGCACAACATCGAGGACGAGGCACAACTGGCACGCTTCATCCCAGAGATTCGTGCGCTGAAAGGCTCACCCCTGCTGTGCATCGACGAGGAAGGCGGGCGTGTGGCTCGCATAGGGCGCAACAGCAATTTCCATGTGAAGACCTATGAGTCGATGGGGGCCATCGGTGCCACAGGCGACCCAAAGAATGCCTACGAGTGCGGCAACACCATCGGCACCTATCTCCACCGCTACGGATTCGATATCGACTTCGCGCCCGTAGCCGACGTGAACACCAACCTTGAAAACATCGTCATCGGGGCACGTGCCTTCAGCGACAAACCAGAGATAGCCGCCCCGATGGTGACCAACTATCTGCAGGGGCTGAAGGATGCCGGCGTCACGGGGTGCATCAAGCATTTCCCTGGCCACGGCGACACGAAGGCTGACACGCACTTCGGCTATGCCAGCTCGCAGAAGACGTGGGAGGAGATGCTCTCGTGCGAGATGGTGACCTTCAAGGCGGGTATCCAGTGGGGCTGCCAACTCATCATGACGGCACACATCGGTGCACCCAATGTGACTGGTGCCGACATTCCTGCCACGATGTCGTCGGTCATCCTGCAAGACAAGCTGCGCCGCGAACTGGGCTATCAGAATCTCATCATCACCGACGCGATGGAGATGGGAGCCATCACCCAGCAGTACACCAATGGCGAGGCTGCCGTGGGTTGCATCAAGGCCGGTGTTGACATCGTGCTCGGCCCGCAGGTGTTCACGGAGGCTTTCGATGCAGTGGTCAAGGCAGTAGAAGCCGGTGAAATCACAGAACAGCGCATTGACGAGAGCGTGCGTCGCATCCTGAAGCTGAAGCAGACCATCAGGAGATAGACAGCCCACGGACGGACTATCTGCTCTGGTGAACGTCGCTAATAGCTTTTTTGCAATTCCAAAAAGAAAGTTAAATACGTTAAAACTTGACCTTTTTCATTCACATTAGTAATTTCAGTAAAACACCTTTCTACCGTTTAAAACGTAAATCGTTGATTCTCAATATTTAAAGCATTCTTTGCTTGAGAACATGGAGTTGCTCATTATCCCTGGTGCATCGCATTGCGACCTCTACGACGGCGGCTATACCGAACTCTTAGGCAAGGGCGAGCCTAAGAATCTCATTCCCTGGGATAAGCTCGCCGACTTCTTCAATAAGAACCTGAAGTAGGCCGTACTGCTATCAAACATCCTCTGCCCCTCCTTCCTGAGGAGGGGATTTTTTATACACTCACTTCTGCCTTGATGTGTGGCCACGGGTCGTAGCCTTCCAGCTGGAAGTCCTCGTACTGGAAGTCGAAGATGGACTTGACGTCGGGATTCAGTTTCATGGTGGGCAGTGGCCGGGGCTGGCGCGTCAGCTGCAGGCGGGCCTGGTCCAGATGGTTCAGGTAGAGGTGCGTGTCGCCCGTGGTGTGGATGAAGTCGCCTGGACGGAAACCTGTCACCTGTGCCATCATCTGCAGCAGCAGGGCATACGACGCAATGTTGAACGGAACGCCCAGGAAGGTGTCTGCCGAACGCTGGTATAGCTGTAGCGAGAGACGGCCCTGCTGGTCCTGTCCGTCGGGATAGTCCACATAGAACTGGAAGATGGTGTGGCAGGGGGGCAGTGCCATCTTGTTGACCTCGGCCACGTTCCATGCCGAGACAATCATGCGTCGCGAGTTGGGATTCGTCTTCAGCTGGTCGACAACGTACTGTATCTGGTCGATGACGCCCCCGTCGTAGTCGGGCCACGAACGCCACTGGTGTCCGTAGACGGGTCCCAGTTCACCGTTCTCGTCGGCCCACTCGTTCCAGATGCGCACGCCCCGCTCCTGTAGCCAGTGTACGTTGGTGTCGCCACGCAGGAACCACAGTAGTTCGTAGATGATGCTTTTCAGGTGCAGCTTCTTGGTGGTCAGCAGTGGGAATCCCTCCTCTAACGGATAGCGCGACTGTGTGCCGAAGATGCTGATGGTACCTGTTCCTGTGCGGTCGCCCTTCTGGGTGCCCTCCGTCAGGATGCGGTTGAGTATGTCGAGATATTGCTTCATTTGAGTTTAAAGATTGAAGTTTGAAGATTTAAATGATGATTTGGCTATCAGTATGGGCGTGTATGTTTCCGGCACATGCGTTGTCTTGATGCGCCAAGGCTTGGGATAGAGGTTGTTGGCCCGCGCGCCAATATTCTTCATCTGTCCTAAGCCGTGCCCCATGAAGGTCACCTCCACGATGCCACGAGGGGTGTCTTCGGACAGAACCAGAGCTTCGCCGCGCAGGTATCTGACGGCTTGCTTATAGTCCAGTTCCACCCGTGCGCACGCCTCTGTTGTCTGCTGTTTGCTGTTTCCCGTCTTCCGTTTTCCGTCTTTTGTCAGAACCGGTCCTTTACTAGTAGTAAAATGACTCTTTACAAGGGCTGGACCGGAACTTTTAGGGTTTAAAACTCCCGCTTTCCTCAGCACACACATAAAGAGTCCCTCGCTGCGGGTGATGCCGGGGATGAACCGGTAGACGGGGTCAGTGAACCCTTCAAGCAGCGACCCCGTGATGTTCCACTCGGTCTGTGTGGCTATGGGGACTGCCTCTGCGTCGAAGTTGTCCAGTATCCAGCGGATGTTCTCCTCGTTCTCCTTCGTATTAAAGGTACACGTACTATAGATGAATAGTCCGCCGGCCTTGAGGCACGGCCAGATGTCGCTGACGATGTCGCGCTGCAGTGCACAGCACTTCTCCACCTGCTGAGGACTCCACTCCTGGATGGTGGCAGGGTCCTTGCGGAACATGCCTTCGCCAGAGCAGGGGACGTCAGCAAGGATGAGGTCGAAGTGCTGCTTCTGTTTACGGAAGTCCTGGGCATACTGATTAGTGACAATATGGTTCTTCCCGCCCCACTTGGTGACGTTTTCCTCCAAAATGCTGTAGCGTTGGCGCATGGGTTCATTGCTCGTCAGTGCACATTCATCAGGCAGCGCACTGCGCAGCAGTGTTGACTTGCCACCAGGGGCGGCGCAGAGGTCAAGGCATTTTAGTTCATAGTTCATAGTTTTTAGTTCATAGTTGGGTTGCGCTTTGTCTGACTCAGAACTATGAACTATGCACTGCCTGAGCACCTCATCCAAGAACATTGAGGCCGCCTCCTGTACGTAGTAGCACCCTGCGTGCAGCAAGGGATCCATGGTGAATTGAGGGCGCTGTTTCAGGTAGTAGCCGTCGCAGCACCAGGGCACCTGTTCGCCGTCGGCTACCGTCATGCCACCGGTCTTCCTGGGGTTCAACCGGATGCTGACGGGAGCCTCCTCCGCATCGAACGCCTTGAGATAACGTTCGAAGCGCACATCGCCCATCAGTTGGCGTGTCTGTTCGGTAAATGCCTGAGGAAGTATTGCCATTCTGTTGCAAAAGTACAAATTATATTTCATTCTCCCAAACATTAGACCCTAAATCAGCTATATGGCAAAGGTAAACACGTTTATCAAGACCAAATGGGCTTTCGAAAAGAGATGAAAGAAGAAGCCTGCACTTTGGTGGCTCGTGAGGTATTTCGTTATCATGTGGAAATAGTTGGACTTAATCTCGCATTCTATTATCCACCCACTGATACGTTTTATGCAATTTATAATGATGCACGGCCAGTCGAAGTGGTAACACTCCCTCGCGACAGACGACGCTCAGACTTTATAGGATGGCAGTGTGAGTGTAATCCACACGAAGAAGACCAACGTATTGCCACTTTTGACGATATTACGGAGGTTTGGGACGGTCTGATAATTGACGGCAAAGATTTTGAGGGAGTCATCAACCACTCCTACATTGTGGCACTGAACTAAGACATCAATGCCGGACAATTGCGAAAAGTTCGGCATCGACGTTCCTGTTATTCGTTATTCCCCAAGAATGATATCCGCTTCAGCGGCAGCATGTTCTTGTTGCTCACTCACTTCTATACAGTTCATCCAGCGACTGGCCAGCATCGTTCACCCACTTCTCCCATCTTTTTTATTCAATGTTTCAGATTGCGAAATTACGGAAAATGATTTAATATAAATAACTTTTCTCATTATATTTTTGCATCCCCCAGATTATTTGATTAACTTTGCAGAGATAACGGCAGAATCTTCGGATGAAGCCAAGTGTATAACTTATTCAAAGGAGTCCGGCATATGGCAAGAAAAATATAAGAGCGTAAGGCAACGAAAAAAGTCCTGCACTATTTGCGGTAGTGACAGGACTCATAGGATTGGTTTCCCGATAGACTAGTCCGAGTTGCCCCAGGACAGACGGGAACCGTTCATAGTTACACAATGCAAAGTTAAGAAATAATTCTTAAACGTAGTGTATGATGGTTCTTTTATCGGGTGATATTTACCAACATTTAACAAACGACATAGGTGAACATTATTATTAATGATCCTCCGTGTCAAGGTTTAACGTAAAGATTATTCCTTATAAAGAATCAGTAGATATGACAAAACCTACAAATCTTTTCAGCGAGAAAGACCTCTACATCATGGAGCATACCTCCAAGGGTACATCAATTAGGACATCCTTGATTCCCAAGCAACGGAGACGCAAGGTAATCTACGACAACATGCACCTCATGGACGGTATGACTTTCACGCCAGTGCACTCTTTCCCTCAGATGCTTCCTTACAACGACAACACAGACTTTGACCTCGTCTCATTTTCTGACAGGAAGAATCACACAGGTAAAAATGAGGCTTTATGTTTTTTTCTTGACGACTATCGGTTTAGAGATCAGTTGTGGTGTAACTTGGAGTACACAACATACAGTATCTCCCATTACGATTACTACTTTACTCCCGACTTTAGTCTGTGGCGAGACCTTCCCACCGAGTACTACAATCAGCAAAACATCTTTCGCACACGATTTGTAGGACTCTTCTGGCAACTCAGGGGTTTTAAGGCAATCCCTACTTACAGTTTTGGAGGTCTCTCGTCTTTTTCTTATTGTCTTGAAGGACTACCTTGCCAAAGCGTCATTGCAGTCTGTGGGCTTAGCAATCGCAAAGACTTACAGGCTTACAATGTCTGGTGCTATGGACTTAGGCGGTTGGAAGAAGAGAAACAACCAACTCTCATATTGGTGTATGGCCCGGAAATAGATATTCCCGGCCTCCATACACCAGTCAAGTTCTTAAAAGATTTCATTTCAAAACGGTTCAGACATGAATAAAACAAAAAATCAACTATGGGATGCGGATGCAAAGTTGTTCGCATCCATGAAGACAGAAAGTCTCACAACTAATGAGGCCAATTTCTTCAGCAACATGCAGTTCAAGCAGGAGTACGAGGTAACGGCCTTGAACGACTTGCTAGTCTCTGAATATGAAAATGACGATGAAATATATGTCATTCGTATGAACTACGACGAATATGTTGTTGGTCATGGCATTGGAACCGATGGAGCACAGGAGACTCATGTGATGAATCTTTCTGAGGCTTTGGCGGTCAACTTCAAGGCCGAGGGTTTCCTCGACCGTGACATTACCCTCTGGCAGTGGCTTCGTGAGAAGGACTATACGATTGTAAATTACGGACGTAACTACGACTTAGCTGACAATGGGAAACGGATCTGATTTCTTTGCAAGAGATGCTGCAGGCAGACAATCTGAATATGAGTCATTGTCGCCTGCCGTTACGATCAATGGAGTAAAAGGCCATTTGATTAAGCGCAAGGGTGATACCGATACTCATACCAATCTTCCTTTTTACGCTAACACCTCTGATGTCTATTTCAGACAGAATGTAAATGGCGTTTGCCAAGCCAGAACATACATCGGTCATAATTTGCATCTTGATTTTGACTGGAGTCATGCGCATACTAATAGAGGAGATGGTCGCCATTTCCCTATCGGAGTTGTTCACGTTCAGGTATGGGAAAAGCAAAAGGACGGCACATTCAAACGATTGTCAAACGAAGCTCGCTTCATGAATAATTACGAAATGAAGAGGTTTGGACCAATCTTGAAATACTTCTGTCCAAGCGTGAAGTTCAGATAAATTATAGAGAAGCAGGACTGATGAATGTTGTCCTGCTTCTTTTCTATTCATTATTCCCCAAAAATGAAATCCGCTTCAGCGGCAGCATGTTCTTGTCATCGTCCGACATCTTGTCGTAATATTGCTGCCACATGTCAATGAACTCATCCCCGTCAATCAGACGGATAAACTCTCGTGAACTGGTACCCGTACTCTTGGCATCGGCAGAGAATGTACCACTGGTGACGAACAGAGCGATGTCACCCGCACGGAGCACACCCAACAAAGCACGAATATCCGAGGCTCCGATAGCCGTTTCAGGCTTATGCTTCACCTGCACTTTAATGCGAGGTGTCTTTGCACCAAGCGGATCCAAGTAGGCGATGATGTCAATTCCTCCATCCTTACCTTTTGGTGCCACAAACGGGGTGTGATAATCCATAGCGCGAAGCAATGCCGCTACCATGTCCTGAAACTCGTATGGGCTCTTGGCTATGATGTATTGACGGATTCCTTCGCGAGCGTCCGACTCCAGTAGGTTCAGTTCCTCCGACCTGTCCCTTTCATCATTATCGTCAGTGGGCTCGTCGTCGCCCTTCCCCTCTTTTGGATGTAGTTTCCTCCATTCACGGTAAGCCACTTCTCCCTTTTCCATAACCTCCTCCGGCGTAAGATTAAGCGCATTTTCGCCCTCGGGCGTCAAGTACCACATGCCCTTTTGTTTGAGAATAAGCCCAGCCTTGGCGTAGTTGATAGAATAGAACTGAAAACTATTCGTCCAGCGAATATACTTATTCTTGCCAGCAGGTTCCAATTCCCAATCCGTTAGTTGCACATTAGCTTCCACAAAGGGATACAAATCCTTAGCAGGCATACTGCCGCCACGACGACTTATCTCTTTCATGACGGCATACAGCGTTTTAGTTGCTGTTGCCTTTGTTCGTCCTACATGTTCTTTTGCCATATCAATTGTTTTTATCTGTTTCCTTTCATCCTGTTATGCGTCTTGCACAGCATCTGACAGTTCTCGATGCTCGTTGAGCCGCCCTTGCTCCAAGCCGTCACGTGGTCGGCATCCATTTCTTCCAGTTTCCAGATGCGATGCTTGTTGGCTTCGTGTCCTTCTGCACAATACGGGCAGTTGCTGATACCCTCTGCCTTTGCTTTATCAGTCTGTTGCTGATATACCTTGCGCATGGTGGGCTTGTCGAACAGACGCACGTTCAGGAGTTTTGTGTCCTGACAACCACCAAGCACATATTCGAAGATGCCCCGACGGTTGGTCACAAAGTCATCGTGCATCAGTTCAGAAACCTTTGCCGACAGTTCTGTGTGGTTATAAGCTTGATGATGGAAACGCTCATACAGTCCGCCCCAGTTCAAGCCCTGCATCTCGTCATAGACATCGTCAAACTTCGAGTCCACCCAGTCAAGAACAGTGTTGAAGTAGGTTTTTATCTCGTTAATATTGTCGTCACGACGATGGGCTGACATATAGCCGTCCACATTACCCTTGCTCACCCATTCAAGTGCTGTGGCAAGGAACATCTGGCGGTTGGCAGGGCCTTTCACGTAACTTTCCCAACGCTGAATATTGGCATTCTGCGAGTTGGAAAACTCCTCTTTGCATTTCGTCACGAATGTTCCGCTATAGACTGCATTGAGTTCTTCTTGATGGTTAAGCGGGATACCTGCAATATTGATGGTCTTAAACCATTCCTTGATTTCTTCCTCGGCATGTTCGCCCTCGCCCTCGCAGATATATACCAACAACTCTGTCTTCAGAATCTTTTGTTGCAGACCTTCATTCAACCCATCGAAGATTTGCTCCAATCCATTAATCTTTACGGCGAACTTGTTCAGTAAGAAGCGACCAAGTGAAGTTATGCGCTGCTGACCGTCTAGCACTTCCAACTTTCCCTCCTCTTTTCGGTTGAAATAGATTAGCCCAAGCGGGTATCCTTTCAAGACAGATTCTATCACTGCGACATCTTTCTTGCCATCAGCATAGATGTAGCAACGCTGGTACTCCGGCTGGATGATCAGTTGTCCTGCCAAGCCATGAACACCTTTGCTTTCCAACTCGTTATACTCAAATCCGTCGCAAATCTGTTCAACGGTATATATCTTCAGTTCTGTCTTCATAATAATTATTCGTTACCACCCCATAACTCATCGAGTTTCTCACGTACATCTTCAGGCAGCAGTTCGCCAGAATGCCCCTTCTCCCAATTGTATTCTGGGATTGCTTCCTTCAGCTTCTCCAATGAGAAGAAAGGTACTTCTTCTGGTTCGACGGCATTCTGGCATAACATATCCACATAGCACCTGCGTTTCTTTGTGCCAGCCCAGTCGTCGCCAGTATAGGGGTCTGACAGGAAGTAACCGTTGAAAGCTATACCCGCCTTGTCATCCCCTGTACGTAGCATATAGAACATGTCGCCTCTACGAGCCTCTTCCCACTCGTAGATGCTCCAATTCAAGCGGAACCTGCCCTTTTTCGTATTATCGATACATTCCTTGTAATCCTCCTCCTTGAATGAACTAATTGAAGGATTCCAGCGCATCAAGTATTTCTTTGGTTCCTCTGGCACTGGAAGAATCTCAAATTGGATTTCCCAAATACAACTATCCCCATTAGGATCTTCTATGCTTGGCTCATTAGGTCCTTGGAAACGGAAACGAGTTCCGGGAACAGCCTCTTTGCTGATGATATGTGTGAAGCAATGATTATCGCCGTCAGTGAGCACCAAGAACTCCAATGTATCTTTCAGAATGTAGGGGAACTCACCGCCATTATAGTAATAGCAACCATGATAGGTGTCAGGCAGTTCCTCTGTACATAATAGCAGATGCCCGTCATAGTTCTGCAAAAACAGTTCTTGATTATCGTCGTTGATGGTCACAACTATGTGTGTCGTCTCTCCAGTACGCACCCTATCAATCACGCCACTCCCCACTTCAATGGTAATAGTCATATCCTTAATGTCTGGTTCTTTGTCTGTATTCATATCATTATTGCTTTTTGCGGATTAGTATTCTTGCGTAAGGTTTCACTGGGTAGCCGTCTTCCATATAGTAAAGTTGGCCTTGTCTAAGACTGGGATTTAGCTTCTTCAATTCTGGTGGGAATGGCTTTAGTCCTAACTCTTTGCCAGAATCCCCTTCAGCAATGCCGATAATCTCGAATTGCTCCGGGCAGTATTTATCAAGAAAGGATTTTGGCAAACCCATTGCTCCCTCGTAGTCGGATGGGATAGCATCAGTATATGGGATTTCTATTGCATTATAGTTCTCATAATGGATGTAGTCCTCCCTTCCTCGTATTTCCTTGTGCTTACTATGCTTGAAGTTCTCTGCCATCGTCATTAAGCGTAAAGGCTGATGGCGGCGTCCGTGGTCAATATTTGTAAACCAACAGCAATTACGAAACTTAACAAGGCTTGTGTTCTCGTCGTATACACCATCAGCATAGCTTTCCCGTGGAGCTTCAACACGAAAGTAGGCATTGCCATTTTGGAAACCATTGCCAAGCCACATTTTGTTATCCTTTATCAATGGGAATATTTCTTTATAGGTGACTGCATTCATATTGCCAATGATAATAAATTGCTTCTGGGCTTCCATTAGCCAGACGACAAACTCACGAAACAGCGAGAAAGGTGGATTAGTCACAATGATGTCAGCCTCGTCTCGAAGTTGCCGAATCTCCTTGCTGCGGAAATCACCATCGCCTTCCAGATACTGCCATTGCAAATCCTCGATGTTGATACGATTGTCGCCTGTCACGTCCCGTTCAAGTACGAATATCTTTCCATGCGTCTTACTTTTGTCTGCATTGAAGTGGGGTTGCTCAGTCTCAAAGAGTGTTGGCTGATACGGCATCTTGTACTTCTTACTTTCGGGCGCATAGCTGGTGGAAATCAGTTTCTTCAATCCCAGCAGTTCGAAGTTCTGAGCAAAGAACTTAGTGAAGTTGCTCCACTCTGGGTCATCACACGGCAGGAGCACCGTCTTACCACGAAACACATCTGGGTCATAATCCAGATAGGCGTTTATCTCCTTCTGTATATCGGCGTATTGCGTATAGAACTCATCGTTCTTCGCCGTCTTCGCATTTGCCAAGTTAGTATTTGCCATTCTATTCGATTGATAGTTATTGATATACATGCACCCAACTATCAATCACGCCACGGCACATAAAAAGAGCGCGGTGCTCTTAATGCGCATAGCAAGAGGTGAAAGCGTAGGAATACTTTTTGGAACCCCTGTCAGTCTCTAAGATACACCACACTCTAAGAGTGTGTGCATCACTATTGACTGAACAGTGAGAACCATATTGCCTACAGCCCACCTGTCACTTATTATTTCCGTGCTTGTTATACCAATCTGAGTTTCCTACGCTTTTCTTGGCTATGCGCGAAATAATAGCGAATGCTTCTTTTAGTCCGGATGTCTCCCCGAACCGATTGCAAAAGTACACATTTTATTTATAAACAAAGCCTCTGTAACAAAAAAACTGCAAAATGGATTCAAAAAACTGCCCAAATAGTTGTTTCATACTTATTATTTAGTAACTTTGCTCCATAAATCAGAGAGTCATGGAGAATCTTGCAAGCATATTAAAGGAAAGCATTATGGAGTTAGTTGATAACATCAACAACAATCCAGAGTTGGTATCCAGACTGGGCAACCTTGTCGCGAAGTCAGGCTTTGAATGGAGTTTTATGGAAGCAATCATACGTGGGCTTAAAGAAGAGTGGCTCATGGATAAGGCTATTTTGGTGATTGTTGACACATGGAATAAATTGGCTTACAAAAAGGACGAACTATGCTACCATATCGTTGGACACCTCCCAGATTATGGTTTCGACGGACAGTCCATGTATAAAATAGACCATCCTTTGAAAATGCTCAAGCACATTGACCTCAAAAAAGACCTTGAAAGTGTCAAGGCAGATGAGTTGAAAAGACGTGAGATTGATAAGGCTTTTCAGGTCCAACTTCAAAGAAGGAAAAATCTCCGAACCAATAAGTGTAAAAGGTCAGCGAAGGCAAATGATGAAAACTGGCAGTCTGAAAAGACGTTTATATACAAAGCAAACGCTACGGATGCTGAATCAACAAAACAAATCCGTCTGAATCTTCTGTCCAATGATTTGATTCTCCACTTTCTACAACCGAATACGAAACCAGATGCTATTATCAAGTTGTTTACAGGAAAAAAGATTAAGTCAAAAAATAAGATTGTATGGAGGGGAACAAAGCAGGAGTTAGTCTACTTGTTCCGTAATCTAAACAAGAAAAGGCTAATCAATATCCCTAAGGACGGAAACGACAAGACAATAGGTCTTTGGAATATTGTTGCCTCCCACTTTTGCATAGCAACAGAACTAAAGAACGGAAAGACAAGACCAGTTCCCATTTCACCCAAGTCCTTACAAAGTAATTCGCAGAAAATAACAGACACTGATATTATACAGAAACTGGATGCCATTATATCTTTCTTTGATCCTGACTTGAACGAAAAGATACAGACATGGCTTAGTGCCGCAGGTCCTGATAGAACATCAACGTATTTTAAAGAACTTGCTGTTAAGGACTTTATTGCCGGGAGGGACAAAGACCCAAACAATCTGAGGGGAACTGCGGAACCGACAGATTGATTTTTCTCTATGTAGAGATTCTATTTAAAAAAAAGATTTCCGTGAAAGCATCTGTGCAAATAGGCTTTCGCGGATTTCCGTTTTGATGCATCGCTATTTCTTCTCTATCTTCAAACAAACATTGTTCGAGAAAGGTAGAGATAGAGATTGGGATTCCTCATAGGGAGCCCTTATAATAGCGAGGGATAAGAAATATGAGCAACAGCAGATACAGCTCGCAAGTCATGAATCTGCCATTTGAGAATGAACAGCAACTAATTACCGCACATTACGGTAATGGGGAGAATCATCAAATCATTGTTCCTCCTCAACTACAACTCAACCAAGGTATGTTTCTACCTGATCATATCATTGAGCAGGAGGAGTTTCGTCATAATTACGGATTGAAGCCCAAAGATTTAATAGCCTTCAATTATGCGAAAGCAGAGTATAACAAAGGGATCATATCAGATAAATGCGTGCACTTTTACCTCTATGATTATATGTTTCAATGCATCAACAATCGTCCATTGAGTTATACGTCAATGTTGATGTCTTATCCAATGGTTATCAGCCCAGACAATTCTGTCTATCTGAACTGGACTGAGCATGAAAAAAGGCAGAGCGCATGGAGAAATCAGCAGATGACACGACTCTGGCAAATAAATGGCATCCCAGTAATTTTCAATGTCTCATGGGCAGGGCCTGACAGTTATGGTTATTGCATACATGTTTACCCCAAACATTGTGTGATTGCAATTAACTGCATGGGAATAAAAGGCGACCCAGATGCCTGCTACTTCTGGTATCAAGGCTACGAAGAAGTAATAAAAGTTTTAGAGCCATCACTTATCATTCGTTATGGAGATAAAATGGATGGTGAATATGAGGAGATAAGTATCTATTTTAATAATCACATTTTAAACAAATTACATTATGGGAGGTAACGGAGCATATGATCACCATCGCAACTATAGCTTGGACATCTATGAAGGTGATCGATTTAATGAAATTGGAATGATTGGAAACAATAAAGTTGTATCCACTTCCGTTAAAAAAAAGACAAGCATTCCTATGAATTGCTTTACTTCAAAGATGTACTATGTTACATCACCGGATGACCCGACCAAAATAGTTGCTATCGCATTTTATAGTGGTCGAACACACAAAATCGTTAAGTCCATCGATTTGGTCTATGATAAGTCTGGCAACCTCGTTCCATTTAAACAGGTGAAACGAAAGGGAAAAATCCATAAAGTGGGTACCCATACTCACAACTGGTCTGGAAACAAGGAAAAGGGAGAAGTTGGAAGAAAATCCCATGATAAGAATAATTTCTTTGAACCGTCAAAATCTGATATGAAGTTTATCAAGAAGGCTCTAAAGTATAATCAGGAACATCATAAATAAATTGCATATGATACGGAAAAGACTAAAAAAAAGCTTCTGGTGTCCAACCATGTGGGACCGTGATACCAATTTATATGAAGATGAATTAGGATGGAGAGAGGCTAACCGAGTGGATGCTCACTCTACAGACTCATGGAACATCCTGAAGTTCTATTTGGGTCACTATGGATTTGACTTAGCACTATACTTGGTTGAGACGGATGAGTTCTACTACGTTGACAATATTCAGAACAATGAGGTTTGGAAGCTCAAAAACAGAGAAGACTGGGATGGAAAACATATCATTGAAAGGGTGGAATTCTCCCATTGCCCAGAACCAGAGCCTGATGTGGTATATGAATATAAAGACCTCCGCGACCTTTGGCAAAACCTTAAGATACATGGATTGTCTCTGAAGGAAGTAATTGACAGATCTGTTGTTATGGTGATGCACTGACGAGGCTTTCGATAACGTCTTTTTATTGGAATCACATGCCAATCTGAGTTTCCTAGGCATTTCTTGGCTATGCGCGAAATAATAGCGAATGCTTCATAAGTCCGGATTTCTCCCCGAACCGATTGCAAAAGTACACATTTTATTTCTATTTCGCCACTCCAAACAGAAAAAAGTGAGTGAAAATCTTCGAAAATTGCTAGCTTGTTACAAGTTTTTTCCTTATTTTTGCAACTAAATAGAACCTTGTAACGTCTAACGGGCAAAGAGTGAACATAATCATAGTAACAACAAAACACTACGTGTATATGAAGAAAGTACTAATGACAATGACTCTGCTGCTGGCCCTGGCCATGGGCGTGCAGGCAGCAGCACAGAAGCACCGCCACACTCCCCGCGAGCAGGAGGAACTGGTGGACACGACGAGTAAGAATGCCGTTGAGGCCTATAGCGACACCACGTCGGCAGCGCAGACTGCTACCATGGATACGTGGGACGACGACGCTGACAGCGACGAGCACTTTGAGGATATCTTCGACCGGAAGGTGTCGGGCATCGTTGACCGCTGGGACTCAAAGGACACGCTGGGTGTCATCATGGTGCTGGGCGTTCTGTTCATCATCTTTGTGCTGGCCCCGATACTCATCATTGCCGCCCTGTTCTATTTTATCAATAAGAACCGCAAGCAGCGGCTGAAGCTGGCACAGATGGCCGTGGAGCAGGGGCAGCCCATCCCCGAGCAGTTGCTGGACGACCAGTCGGATGTTACTGACGAGTATCAGAAGGGCTTGCGCCAGTGCTTTGTGGGTGTTGGACTGATGATATTCCTCGGGCTGGTGGCCGAGGAGGTAGGCTTTGGCATCGGTGCGCTGGTGTTCTGCATCGGTCTGGGGAAAATTGTTGCAGCCAAGACGGCAGAGAAGAAAGAAAATAACGTAACAACAGATTTAACGAATAGTAATTATGACAAAGAAACTTTATCGTAGCAACGACCGCGTATTGGGCGGTGTCTGCGCAGGATTTGCAGAGTATATGGACTTCGACCCTGTGGCCGTGCGCCTGGGCTATGCAGCACTGACGCTGTTTACTGCTTTTGCCGGTATCCCGTTCTACATTGTGGCATGGATTATCATGCCTGAGAAGAACGCCCTCAACAGGGTATAGATTGACGGAGTATCGATGAAACGGATATTGGGATAGTGAAGAAACTGGCACATGACTAACGACCTCTCTCTCGTAGTACAGGTGGCGGCATCTGGCAGTCGTCGGGCTTTCGACGAACTTGTGCGCAGATACCAGTCACCTGTACGCAGATTCTTTCTGCACCAGACACTGGGAGACGATGCGTTGAGTGACGACTTGGCCCAGGATACGTTCGTCAAGGCCTATATGAACATTGGCTCGTTTCGAGGCATGTCCTCGTTCCAGACGTGGCTCATGCGCATTGCCTACAACGTGTTCTACGACTACACGAGGAAAATGAGGAACGAGAAAATAGTCATGAGATACGGAAATGAAGCAGTGAGCAATGGCAGCGAGGCCTGTTTCCACTCTTCTGTTTCCCATACCTCACTTAACATGGACCTCTGCCAGGCCCTGTCGCTTTTGAAGGCCGACGAGCGCACGTGCATCACCCTGCAGCTCATTGACGGCTACGACATCAAGAAGGTGGCCGAGATTACGGGCATGAAGGAAGGGACGGTGAAGTCGCACCTTTCGCGTGGCAAGGAGAAATTAGCAAACTATTTAAAGAAGAACGGATATGACAGAAGATAGAGACGAACAGCTGCTACGGCAGTTTTTCAGTGAGGCTGCCCAGCAGCAGATTGCCGACGACGGATTTACGGAGCGTGTCATGCAGCGCATAGCTGCAGTGGAAGCGCACAGGATTGTGGCCACGAAGCAGGTGCCGATTGGCTCCTTCAAGCGCTTCAACCGTCTGTGGACTGTGCTCTGTGTAGCAGTGTTTGTGGCGCTCTTCGTGGCGTTCCGTGGCTGGGAGCTGTTGGCTATCCAGTTAGAAGTGATGCTGCGCGTCATGGCTACTCAGTCGCCCAACATCAATCTACTGGCTCTTTGCGCCATCCTCTTTGGCTTGTTGTTTGTGGGTGTTGAACATGCCGTAAGTCGTGCGTAGCACGCGGAACTCCGTCCGACGGTTCAGTTGGTTGCACTGTTCTTGCTGTTCCTCGTCAGCCAGTGCCTTGATGTATTCCTCCGTCAAGACGTCTTTTTCTTTGAGGAACGGATATTTCTCCGTCAGCTTGCGTTTGATGGTCTTGGGCTTCTCTTTGCCGTAGCCTACAGGTGTCAGCCGGTCAGCAGCGATGCCGTGCTCTATCAAGTAGTTCACCACCGACTCTGCACGCCGCTGCGAGAGTCGTTTGTTATACTCTGCCGACCCACGATAGTCGGTATGGGCTGACAGTTCGATGGTGACGTTGGGATTGTCGTTAAGCAGTTTCACCAGTTCGTCCAGTGCCGTGGCTGACTCCGGGCGAAGGGTTGCCTTGTCGAAGTCGTAGAAGATGTTGTCTATCAGCACCGGTGCCATGATGTTAGCCAGTGGGAACTGCAGCACATACTCCTCCGACTCTTTGACGGGTTCCACGCGCAGGTGCTCCTGATGGTTGAGGAAACCCTTGCACGTGCCTAAGAAGACGTAGTCAACGCCGGGGCGGATTTCCTGTGTGAACGAGCCGTCGCCCTTGACGCTGAGTTTCAGGTTGGTGCCGTCGTTGCCCACCATGTACACCTGTCCGCTGGGCAGTTCGTAGCCGTCCTGTTCGTACACCCATCCCTTGACGGTCTGTATGATTTCGGGATTATAGAACGAGTAGATGTGGTCCCATCCCCTGCCGTCGCCTCGGTTGCTGGAGAAGTAGCCTTGGTTCTTCAGTCCTTCGAAGGTCATGCCGAAGTCGTCACCCTGTGAGTTGAGGGGGTAGCCGGGATGCTTGAGTTCATAGTTCATAGTTCTTAGTTCATAGTTGGGCTGTGCTTTGCCCGCTTCGGAACGATGAACAGAATCTGAACTTTGAATTATGAGCTCTGAACTCTGAACTAGCTTGGCAATGTAGATGTCCAGTCCGCCCATGCCCTCATGGCCGTTGCTGGAGAAGTAGAGGTCGCCATTGGGACGGAATGTGGGGAACATTTCGTCGCCAGGGGTGTTGATAGGTGCTCCCAGGTTCTCGACACCGCCCACACCACTGGTGGTCAGTCGTACGCGCCAGATGTCGTAGCCCCCCAGTCCTCCGGGCATGTTGCTCGTGAAGTAGAGCCACTGTCCGTCAGGCGACACGGCCGGATGGGCATAGGCTGACAGCGTGTCGCGCGTCAGTTTCAACTCTGTAGCTTTGCTCCATGCCGCGTCTGAGCGGTTGCTGGTGGCGATGATGGCATAGCGCGGATAGTCGGGGTCGGTCTTACACTGCGTCAGGTACATCGTTCTTCCGTCAGGGGCAAACGAGCAGGCTCCCTCATCGGCATCGCTGTTCAGTTCGGAGTCTATCACCTCCGGCCGCTGCCACTTGCCTTTCTCGTCCTTGGTCGACACGAAGATGTCGCCGGCCTTCGTTCCCGTGATGCCGCTGTACTCGTCGCCCTTGGCCTGGTTGCGTGTCGAGGTAAAGAACAGTTGGTTGTTCTCTTCGCCGGCAAACATTGGCGAATAGTCTGCACGTCGCGAGTTAAAGAAGTTCTCGCGCTTGACGGTATAGTCACTGCCGTCCTTCTTCCATTGTGGAGCCTGCTGGGCCGAGCGTAGTCCCGTACGTGCCAGTTGTGTCAGGGCCGAGCGTGTAAGCCCTGTTGCCGATGGCTTCATTTCTGTATTTCCGTTACGGGCATCTGCTGCCTGTGTGTTTTCTGTTGAGTCCAGAAACGTCTGGAACTGCTTGGCAGCATCCTTGTAGCTGCCGTTCTTCATTAGCTGTTGAGCCAGGTACAGGTATGTCAGTGAGTCCTGTTGCTTGTAGCGTATGACGTTGTTATAGGCTGCGATGGCCTTCTGTGTGTAGTTGATGCGACGATAGCAGTCAGCCATCTTCAGTGCACGCTGTCCTCTCAGTGCACGCTCCTTGGCCGGGGTTTGTGCATAGGCTTTCCTGTACTGTGTGGCAGCATCGTAGTATTCGCCTAAGGCATAGAACCTGTCGCCCTTCTTCATGGCCTGTTCGGCACCACATCCTGTGAGTAGGATGGCTATTAATAATATAATAATAAGGTGTACGTTTCGTCGCATAACATACATAATAACGCAATGGCCCAGCGTTTTATTGTTTTTCGAGCCTATCTTCTTTTTGGCTGGTCAGGATTTTTTCCTGCCTTTCTTCTTCTCTTCGTCGGGGGTAATCGTGATGCGGCGATTGGTGGGGTCGCGCATCACGTCGTTGACAATGTCCGTCACCTGTGCTTTGAGTTCATTGATGAATTGCTGGGCGTCATACTTCTGGTGTTCAATGTCGCGCAGCTTTTTCTCCCAGATACCTGTCAGCTCACAACTCTTCAGCAGCTCCTCGCGGATGAGGTCGATGAGTTCGATGCCTGTAGGTGTGGCAAACAGTGAGCTGCGGTTGCGCTTGATGTAGTGGCGCTTGAACAAGGTTTCTATGATGCCTGCACGGCTCGACGGCCGTCCGATGCCGTTCTCCTTCATGGCAGCTCGCAGTGTCTCGTCCTCCACGAACTTGCCTGCCGTTTCCATGGCGCGCAGCAAGGTGGCTTCCGTATAAGGCTTTGGGGGTGTCGTCATCTTTTCCGTCAGGGTGGGGGTGTGGCTGCCTGACTCCCCCTTTTCGAAGGCCGGCAGTGTGCGCTCCTCGTCAGCATCCTTCTTGTTCTCGTCGTCGTTGACGGTCTGCTGGTCTTTGGCATAGATGACACGCCATCCCGGGTCGAGGATGGTCTTGCCCGTTACGCGAAACTCTATGTTCTCCACCATGCCTGTAACCACCGTCTGGGCATATTTGCATTCAGGATAGAACACGGCAATGAAGCGGCGTGCCACTAAGTCGTAGACGTTTCGCTCAGCGTCGCTGAGTCCCTGGGGCACTACGCCTGTGGGGATGATGGCGTGGTGGTCAGTCACCTTTGAGTTGTCGAACACTTTCTTGGTCTTGGGCAGGGGCTTGCCACCCAGCGGGCGAATCATCTCTGCGTATGGTGCCACCCCTCCATACTTTACTTGAAAGAGTCCGTTCATGGTCTGCGGACATTTGGGGTAGATGTCGTCAGTGAGGAAGGTGGTATCTACACGCGGATAGGTGGTCAGCTTCCGTTCGTAGAGTGCCTGAATGAGGTTCAGCGTCATCTCTGCCGAATATCCGAACTTACGGTTGCAGTCTACCTGCAACGATGTCAGGTCATAGAGTGAAGGAGGATACTCCTTACCGTTCTTCTTTTCCACCTTTGTGACGGTGAAAGGCTTGCCTTCGATGGTGGCAAAGGCCTGTTCGCCCTCTTCCTTTGACGTGAAACGTCCCTTAGTGGCCGTGAATGTGGTATCCCTGTAAACCGTTGCCAGCACCCAGTAGGGCTCTGGCTTGAAGTTGTCTATCTCCTTCTGCCTGTTGACGATGAGTGCCAGGGTAGGGGTCTGCACACGTCCTATGGACAATACCTGACGGTTCTGACCGTACTTTAGCGTGTAGAGTCGGGTGGCGTTCATGCCTAACAGCCAGTCACCAATGGCTCGTGACAGGCCTGCCATGTAAAGGGGCTGGTATTCCTGCTGGTCTTTCAGGTTCTGGAAACCCTCGCGGATGGCCTCGTCCGTCATGCTTGATATCCACAGACGACTTACCGGACACTTTGCCCCCGCCTTCTGCATCACCCACCGCTGAATGAGTTCACCCTCCTGACCCGCGTCGCCACAGTTGACTATTCGCTCAGCCTTCTGCATGAGGCACTCTATAATCGAAAACTGTTTCCTGATGCCTTGGTCGTCAATGAGTTTGATGCCAAAGCGTTCAGGTATCATGGGCAGCTGCGTCAGGCTCCACGACTTCCACATGGGGGTGTAGTCGTGGGGCTCCTTCAGCGTACACAGGTGTCCAAAGGTCCATGTCACCTGAAATCCGTTACCTTCCATATAGCCGTCGCGTGAGCTCGTGGCGCCAATGATGCGCGCTATATCTCTGGCCACACTCGGCTTCTCTGCAATGCATACAACCATTTCAGTATGCAAAGTTAGTAACTTTAATTGAAAAGAAACAAAATTAAGAAATAAAAAATAGAAATTTAATAAAAAATAAAAACGAAGCTTAGTAAAATCCGATTAATATCAATACGCGTGGTCAGTCCTGATTTCTTCGCTGTCCAGTTTCTTGCGGTCGATGGCACGCCAGGCATAGACGATGTAGGCCAGCACAAGGGGGACGAGCAGCGACACGTAGAACATGGTGTGCAGGGTGAACTCCGATGAGCACGAATTCTGGATGGTCAGCGACGACTGCAGGTCGGCGGTGGATGGGTAGTAGGCCGTATGACCCCACCCGGCGTAGAGCAGCAGGCAGAGCACGGTGAGCACCGTTCCGCTGCCCACATGCCAGATGGCCCAGTCGAAGTCGTGCTTCATCACGGCAGTGATGATGCCTAACAGTACCCAAGTGATGCCTCCGACAAAGAATACCGAAACCACTGGCATATCGAGCATGTTGTTCAGATACTTCATCGGCTCCACCGTGATAGTTCCGGCATCCGTGTATGCGTAGCCATCCTTGAGCAGCAGGCGGACCAGCCAGGCCACGAAGAGCACGAGGAAGGGCAAAGCGTTGGCCAGTACGAGGCGCGGGGCACGCCGGCGGATGTCGTCGTCTGCCACGTTGTTGGCAACATAGAGGATGCCCAGCACGCGGGCGAGGAACATCACCGCCATTCCAAAGACCAGCACCCAGGGATTGAGCAGGGCATCCAGTCCGTGCGAGGCGTTGGCCCACCGCGAGATGATGGGCGTGAAGGCACCGGCATCAATCATGTTGTCCTTGACCACCAGGAAATTGCTGCCTTCGAAGAACGTGGCCACGGCACCGCCAAGGAGCAGCGGACCTAACAGTCCGTTGAGCGTGAGGAACCACTGGAATGCCGCGGGACCCAGGAAGTTGCCTAATTTGTTCTGGAACTCGTAGCTGACGGCCTGTAGCACGAACGTGAACAGGATGAGCATCCACAGCCAGTAGGCTCCGCCGAACGACGTGCTGTAGAACAATGGGAACGAGGCGAAGAAGGCTCCGCCGAAGGTGACCAGGGTGGTGAACGTAAACTCCCACTTGCGGCCCGTGGAGTTATAGACCAGCCGCATGCCCTCGCCGGTCTGCCCGAGTGTGCGGGCTATAGAGTTGGCTCCCTGTACGAACAGCAGGAACACCAGCAGAGCCCCTAACAGCGACACTACGAACCACCAGTAGTGTTGTAAGAAACTATATGTTAACATAACTCTTAATCTTCAATTATTTATTTTCAATTATCAGTGTTTTCAATGTCCCCCGTACTCCGGTCCCTTCTTGATTTGCTTGAACAGGATGCTGACCTCTACGGCCAGCATCAGGGTGAAGAGGAACAAGAAGATGAAGAACGTGAGAGCCACGGAACTGCTGCCGATGTCGCTCACGGCCACCCATGTAGGCAGCATGTCCTGAATGGTCCACGGCTGACGCCCGAACTCTGCCACGAGCCATCCGCTCTCCGAAGCAATGTAAGCCAGTGGCACCAGGGCGATGGCCAGCCAGTAGTGCCAGGCGGGCAGTCCTGTAATGTCGTGCGTGTCAGCCATTGTTTCCGGCAGCAACCCGATGGTGGCCAGAAGCCTTCGTACGATAATGCTGAGGTAAGGTATGCGGAATGCCAAGAAGCACATCAGTGCGAAGTAGGCAATGAACAAGCATCCCAGTCCTACCATCAGCCGGAAGGCCCAGAAGTTCACGGGCACATAAGGCACCACCTGCTTTTTGTCCTTTACATAGCCATAGCCGAAATAAGGCATGTTTTCGCTGATGGTAGCCTGCAGAGCTGCAAGCGTCGAGTCCGTCTGTGCTGAAGCCGTATTCGCATTTTTCGTCCTTTCCTTCAGCTTCCGGTATTCTGCCAGTGCCGTGATAGCCTGCCGCCCATGCGCTATTTTTTCGTCGACAGACGGTTCCTGAGTGCCGTCGGGTCGGGTATATCCGTTCAAAAGGTCGTTGATGCCTGGCACGTATCCGTGAGGGTCGTCCGTAGCCATGATGCTCAGCGCGTAGGGCATGTCCACCCTTAGCGGTGTCGACACCTCGTTTTCGTAGTCAGGCTGTTTCAGAGGGTTCACCCATGCCACGGCCGTCAGCCCCTGGTCAGTACCACCGTTATAGAGTGCCTCCATAGCTGCCAGCTTCATGGGCTGGTATTTCGCTACCTGTTGGCCACTGATATGGCCTGTCAGCGCAGCACCCACGGTAGCTATCAGTCCCACTACGACCGCTATCCTGATGCTCTCCGTGGCCAGTCGCGTTTCACGGCGCTTCCACAGATACCAGCATGACACGGCCATCACGAAGACGGCTCCGATGATCCAGGCAGAGATGACCGTATGGCAGAACTTGCCCACAGCAAAGGGCGACAGTGCTACGGCCCAGAAATCCACCATCTCGTTGCGCATGGTGTCGGGGTTGAAAGCGCACCCTACAGGGTACTGCATCCATGCATTGGCCACCAATATCCACCAGGCCGAGATGGTAGCGCCCAGTCCCGTCAGCCATGTCGATGCTAAGTGGAACCCCGGTGATACCTTTTTCCAGCCGAAATACATCACCGCCACGAACGTAGATTCCATGAAGAAGGCCACGATGCCCTCGATGGCTAACGGTGCTCCGAAGATGTCGCCCACGAACCACGAGTAGTTCGACCAGTTAGTTCCAAACTCAAACTCCAGAATGATGCCTGTAGCAACGCCCATGGCGAAGTTGATGCCGAAGAGTTTCTGCCAGAATTTCGCCGTGTCGCGCCAGAAGAGGGCGTTGTCAGTCAGTACGATGTCAGTCCCTGCTGATGTCTTTCGTGCCCTGTAGTACCTTGTCTCGCAGATGCCCATGATGACGGCCAGGCCCAGCGTCAGCGGCACAAACAGCCAGTGGTAGATGGCCGTCAGTGCAAACTGTGCCCTTGCCCAATTGATGGACACCGCGTCAATGTTTAATAGTAACTCACTCATAGCTTTCCGATTTTTAGTTATTGTTCCTTATTGTTTATTTTCCAACATCTGTGTTGCCACGAATTCCGCCTCCTGCCCCTCTTGTGCGTGTTGCTTGATGTAGTTCGGAAAGAAGAATACCTTCAGGATGGCAAACATAACGAACAGTTTTATCAGGATGATGGCCCACAGCGTCCGTCCCAGTGTCATGCGGCGGAAACCGTCGTAATATAGGTCCCATACACGATAGATAAAACCGTCTTTTCTCATAGGCTCTCCCTCCTTTATCTAATAAGGAGTCGTCATTATAATTGTTATTTTTTTTTCAGCACTTTGCGGGTGGTGCCGTCTGCTGTGCGCACAATGTTCACCCCCCTCTGCAGCTCACGCTGACGCATGCCGTCCAGGGCGTACACCTCTGCGCCCTTTGTGTCGCCTTCAGTGTCGGCGATGCCCCTGACCCCTGTGGCGTTGGCAGGGTCGTAGGCTCTGTCTGAGATAGTGAGTGCGGCCTCTCCAAAAGCCTCCAGTGTCTGCTCCATATACTGGTATGTCAGTACGCTGCTCTTTACGTTGAACATGTATCCGTCCACGCAGTTGCCTGTGGGGCCGTAGCGCATGTACAGAGCATCGGGATATCCCACGGTTCCGGCATCACAGTTGGTCAGGTCCACTAAGTAGTTGCGCCCGTCGTCCATGCGCACCACATTCCACATGTGCCCTCCGGAGGTGCTACTGCTTGTCAGGTAGCCCGACACCGTCAGACATTCCACCCCAGGCAGGTCGCTCAGGTCGCACAGGTATTTGAAAGCCTTGGCATATCCCTCGCAGACCACTGACGTCAGTGGGTCGCCATCGAACACCCACACCAGTTGCCACGCATTGCCGTAGGGCCAGTTGCTGGTGTTGGCAGCCTGCGTGTTGTACGTCGTGAGCTCGCACACCTTGTCACGATAGTAGGCCAATCTGTCCGCTGCGGTGCCATAACTGCTTTGTACAATGTTCAGTGCATGGTTGACGGCAGCATTCACTGACTGCACCGTGCTGGTGTTAAACATCGTGGGGTAATAGACGTTGTTCCCCTGAACGGCATACTCCTGGGCAACGTACATGGTGAACCTGTAGTCCGTCAGTGACAAAGTCTCGCTGTTGTTGGTATAGCTGCAGCTCCATTTCCATCCCTTGGCCTTGTCGAACCAGTAGCACTCGTAAGGCATGTCGCTGAGCAGGGCGTGCAGCACTCGCTCTATGTTGAACGACGACTGCGCAATGGCCCACTTGATAGTCTCCTGTGTCAGCTGACCGCCGCTGAGCGACTCCAGTCCCAACTCCTCTGCACTCCACTCCGTTTTCCCGCTAATCAAGTTCAGGTCAATGGTGATGGCCGTGCTGCTTATGTTGCCAGCTGCCACGTTCTCTATGAATTCCTTCAAGTAGTAGTACGCATTCAGGTCGTTACCCGTCAGTGTAGCCACGGCCGAGCGACGCAGCACCGGGCTTCTTCTTGCTGCAGGCAGTGCGTCGTCAAAGCACTGGGCGATATACCCTTGCAGCAGAGTGTCGCCGGCTGGACCTTCCACCATTCCGCAGCCTGTCATCGTCTGGACTGCAGACGCAGTGGCGGTGTTGCCTATGCCAAAGCCATTTGTTAATGTCTGAGCCCCTGACGGCATCCAAACCGCTATAGCCACCAGTATGAAGACCATCATCAGCCCTCTCTTTGCCGTTATGAATGTACTCACTTCTGTCATGAACTTATTCTTCACTTTTACCATTCAGGATTATTCCATTGGCAAAGTTACGGAAAAATCAGCATAACGCCAAATTTTTTTATGTTTTTATTTCGGAAACAGAATATGTTGGCTCTGCGAATTCAGTGCCTCTGTATCACTCCCTTTGCTGCTTTTATGGGATGTCAACAGACACCGTTTTGTCGGACAAAAGATACTGCCATAGTCAGCAAATTCAGTGAAATTGGTCAGCAAACTCGATGACTTTGTTCGGAAGTACAGTGCTTTCTGAGGTTGTTATAATAGTTTGTGAAAGTTGAGTTAAATATTGAATAAAATTGTATTTTTCTTTGCCATGACAATAAAATTGCTTACTTTTGCAGTCGTTATATTATAGAAATAGGTAATGAAAAAGAGTTTACTGATAGTATTCCTCATAGTGACAGCGGCACTGATGGGCGCCGTGGCATGGCTGTTCATGGACTTGGAGAAGCAGCGGCAGGCTAACCGGGACATGCAGGAGCTGGCCGAACTGGACAAGCAGGAGATGGAGAAGGAATACCAGAACTTTGCTGCGCAATACAGTGAGATGAAGACGTACATCAAGAACGACAGCATCATTGAGCAACTGACGGCCGAGCAGGAACGCACGCAGAAATTGCTGGCTGACCTGAGGCGCACGCACGCCAGCGACGTGGCGGAGATCACGCGTCTGAAGAAGGAACTGGCTACGGTGAGGGCCGTGCTGCGCTCATACGTGATACAGATAGACTCACTGAACCGGCTGAACGAGAGCCTGGTGGCAGAGAATGCCCAGGTGCGCTCAGAACTGGAACAGAGCAACCAGCAGAACCAGACGCTGGCCACACAGAAGGCTTCGCTGTCGGAGAAGGTGGCCATTGCGGCTCAGTTAGATGCAACGAATATCTCGCTGACCCCATTGAGTAAGAAGGGTAAACCTGAGAAGTTTATGAAGAACGGTAAGACGTTGGCTGTGGCGTTCACCATTACGAAGAATGTGACAGCTTCTAACGGAATGCGCTCGGTATATGTCCGCGTGATGACACCTTTAGGCGATGTGCTTGATGGCGGCGGCTCCTTCCAGTATGCCGGTAAACAGTTGGCATATACGATGAAGAAGGATGTTGAGTACACCGGTGAGGAAACCACACTGCTGCTCTACTGGCAGGTAAAAGACACGCTGATAGGCGGGCAGTATCATGTCAGCATCTTCTGTGACGGGCAGGCTATTGGTGAGCGGACCTTTACGTTCCAGAAATAAGTGAATAAAAATTGAGAATTGAAAAGGATGATAAGTATTAGAGGTTTCTTACCTTTTTGTCTTTTAACGGCTTTACCGCTGTCGGTGTCGGCTCAACGACTGCTGACGTTAGACAGTTGCCGGGCCATGGCTCTGCGTAACAACAAGCAGATGAGTGTGGCCAAGGTGAAACAAGAGGTAGCCATGAACTTGCGTAAAACGGCGAGGACGAAGTATCTGCCACACGTCAGTGCGCTGGGTGGCTATATGTGGACAAGTAAGGAGATTTCACTCCTGAACGACGACCAAAAGGCAGCACTGCCCCAGCTGGGCACGTCGCTGGCCGGTTCGGCATCGGAACAGGCCGCCAGCGCGATGGGACAGGTATCTCCCGCAGCCTGGCAGCTGTTAGGATCGCTGGGCATCACCCCCGAGGGCCTGCAGCAACAGTTGGGGGCTGTGATGGGCCAGGTGGGCGGCATTGGCAACGCTATGGGCCAGAAGATTGTTGACGCCCTGCATACGGACACGCGCAACATGTTCGGCGGGGCCATCATGGTGACACAGCCCGTCTTCATGGGTGGTGCCATCGTGGCCATGAACAAGATGGCCGACATTAACGAAGAGATGGCTGCCAACTCTGCGGAGGGTCGGCGGCAGGCTACGCTGTACAGTATTGACCAGGCCTACTGGCAGGTGGTGTCGCTGAAACATAAGCAGCAGCTGGCACAGGGATTCCTGGACTTGGTGAAAAAGCTGGACGGCGATGTGGCGAAGATGATTCGTGAGGGCGTGGCCACGCGTAGTGAGGGACTGAGCGTCTCGGTGAAAGTGAATGAGGCCGAGATGGCGCTGACACAGGTCAACGACGGCCTGGTGCTGTCGAAGATGCTGCTCTGTCAGCTGTGCGGTCTTCCTTTAGATGAGACTATCACTCTGGCTGACGAGGTGTCTGGTGAGAAAGGAATAGAGACCAGCGGACAAGTGCCTTCTGGTGACAATCTGACGGCCAATCCCATGGAGATGCGCCCAGAGCTACGCCAGTTGCAGAACGTGGTTGACCTGAGCAAGCAGGTGACCAACATTCTGAAGGCCGGCAACCTGCCACAGGTCATGGTGACTGGTGGCTATATGGCCACGAATCCCAGTGTGTTCAACGGATTCGAACGTAAGCTGAAAGGCATGTGGAACGTGGGTGTCCTCGTGCGCGTTCCTATTTGGAATTGGGGCGATGTAGCTTATAAGGTGCGTGCATCGAAGGGAGCGTCAGCGATAGCCCAACTGGAGTTGGAGGATGCCAGGGAGAAGATTTCCCTGCAGGTACGTCAGAGCCAGTTCCGCGTAGGAGAGGCGTACAAGAAACTGGCCATGGCCGAGGCCAGCACGAAGAAAGCTGACGAGAACCTGCGTACGGCCAACCTGGGATTCCGCGAAGGTGTCATCTCGTCGACCACCGTCATGGAGGCTCAGACGGCTTGGCTTCAGGCACAGTCGCAGAAGATTGATGCCGAGATAGACGTCCGTCTCAGCCAGGTGAACCTTCAGAAGGCTCTGGGTGTGCTTCAGTAATTAAAAATAAAAATTTAAAAATATATAATAACAGTTGAGATATGAGTGCTAAAACACAACATAACAACATCCTGTATGCAATCTTAGGATTTGCTGTAGCAGTGGCCATTGTGGCCTTGATAGGATTTTTTGCCTTAGGGCGTGACCCGGAACTGATTCAGGGGCAGGTGGAAGTGAGTGAATATCGCGTGTCGAGCAAGGTGCCTGGGCGTATTCTGGAGATACGGGTGAAGGAGGGCGACTATGTGAAGGTGGGCGACACGCTGGCCATTCTGGACGCTCCTGAGGTGCGGGCCAAGATGGAGCAGGCACGCAGTGCTGAAAGTGCTGCGGTAGCTTTGGAGTTGAAGGCTCAGAATGGTGCTCGCGAGGAGCAGATTCGTGGGGCTTACAACGTGCTGCAGCAGGCTAAGGCTGGACTGGAGATTGCCGAGAAGTCGTACCAGCGCATCCAGCGACTCTTCGATGAGGGCGTGATTAGTGCACAGAAGCGCGATGAGGTGTATGCTAACTATAAGGCTATGGAGGCCCAGTGCAGGGCTGCCGAGAGCCAGTACGACATGGCACGCAACGGTGCCCGTCGCGAGGACAAACTGGCTGCTGCCGCACAGGTGGGACGTGCCCGTGGTGCCGTGCAGGAGGTGAACTCGTACATCCACGAGACTGTCCAGCTGGCCCAGATGGAGGGTGAGGTCACGGAAATATTCCCCAAGGTGGGCGAGCTGGTGGGCACTGGCAGTCCCATCATGAACATAGCTGTGATGAGCGACCTGTGGGGAACCTTCAACGTGCGTGAGGACCAGCTGAACGGTATGGAGGTGGGCAAGTCCTTCAGAGCCTTCGTTCCAGCTTTCAACAAGGATGTGGAGATGAAGGTCTACTACATGAAGGATATGGGTTCGTATGCTGTCTGGAAGGCCACGAAGGCCAATGGGCAGTACGACCTGAAGACCTTCGAGGTGAAAGCCCGTCCTACGGAGAAGTTCGACGGTCTGCGTCCTGGCATGAGTCTCATCATCAAATGAAAACAAATAATTGATTATTGATAATTGATAATTGAACATTGATTTATCTCAGGGCAATATATGAAGTCATGATGCGGGAGCTGCAGATCCTCCGGCAGAATCACATCTACCGCTTCTGCATGGTGCTGTTTCCTGTGCTGGTGATCTTCTTCTTCACCAGCATGATGGACGATGGAGTGCCGACGGATATGCCTGTGGGTATTGTCGACCTGGACAACACGTCGACGACACGCTCGCTGACGCGACGGCTGGATGCTTTCCAGGTGTCGAAGGTCGTAGCCCGCTATCCCAGTATGCAGGAGGCCCGTCGCGCCATACAGCGGAACGAAATCTATGGATTCTTGTATATTCCCAAAGGAACCACAGAAAAGCTGCTCGCCAGTCGCCAGCCCAAGATTTCATACTACTATACCAACACCACGCTGGCTGCAGGATCGATGGTGATGAAGGACATGAAGACCATCTCTACACTGGGCTCTGCTGCTGTAGGACAGGCCATCATGAAGGCCAGGGGACTGACAGACCGTCAGATACAAGCCTTACTGCAGCCCATCGCGATAGACCTGCACCAGATTGCCAATCCGTGGACGAACTACAACATCTACCTGACTACGGTCATGGTGCCGGGCATATTGATGCTGTTCATGTTCCTCATCAGCAGTTACTCGCTGGGTACGGAGCTGAAATTCAATACGTCGAAACAGTGGATTGCCGCGGCTGACGACAATATCCTGGTGGCCATCATCGGAAAATTCCTGCCACAGTTCATCATCTGGATAGCTATCGTCTTCGCATACCAGTGGTATGTGTTCTACCATTTGGGATTCCCTCATCAGGGAAGTCCGTGGATGCTCGTGCTGCTGGGCGTCATGCAGGTGTTGGCATCGCAGGGCTTTGGCATCTTCGCTTTCGGACTGATGCCCTCGCTGCGCATGTCGATGTCCGTGTCGTCACTGTGGGCTGTACTCAGCTTTTCGATGGCAGGCTCCGCATTTCCTATTATGGGCATGGATGCACCTCTGCAGTCGCTGTCGTGGCTATTCCCCCTGCGCCACTATTGGATGATCTACCAGACGTGTGTGTTTAACGGCTTTCCCCTCATTGAAGCGTGGTTCCACTTTGCTGCCCTGGCCGCATTCATGCTGTTGCCGTGGCTGGTTATGAAGAAAATTAAGAATGCAATGCTGACCTATGTCTATATTCCATAATATCTATCAAGGAGTGTTGGAAGCCTGCGACGTGTGGCGCAAGGAAATCAGCAGGCTGGTGAAGGACGAGGGTGTCATCATCTTCTTTATCGTCGTGCCACTGGTTTACCCGCTACTCTACTCATGGATATATAATAACGAGGTGGTGCGTGAGGTGCCGGTGTGTGTCGTCGACCAGTCGCACTCACAACTGTCGCGTAAGTTCATCCGCCTGTGTGATGCCTCACCTGACGTGCATGTCAAGTACTATGCGCAGGACCTGGACGAAGCCAAGTCGCTGGTCAGTCGCCAGCTGGTGAAAGGTGTCTATCTCATTCCCTCGACGTTCGATGCAGACACATACGGACTCAAACAAGGAGTCATCAGCGTCTATTGTGACATGAGCCTCATGCTGACCTACAAGGCCATCTTCCAGACGGCACAGATGGTGTCCATGGAGATGGGCACTGAACTGAAGAAAGCACTGGGAGGTGCCTATACCGTTCGCGAAGAGGCTATACAGAGTCGTCCCCTGGACTACGACGACGTACCCATCTTCAGTCCTGCCGGAGGTTACGGTTCTGGCATATTGCCTGCCGTGCTAATGCTTATCCTCCAGCAGACACTCGTGCTGGGTATAGGACTCTCAGCAGGTACGGCCCGTGAGGAGAATCCCTATCGCAACCTCGTACCTATTGGCAATACGCGATACTCGTATGCTGTTCCTATCGTCATAGGTAAGGCTATGTGCTACCTGATGATTTTCATGGTCATGGGAGCATGGCTGGCTGTAGGCGTACCCAGACTGTTCCACTTCCCACAGCTGGCCACGTGGCAGTCGCTGGCAACCATGATGCTGCCCTACATCCTGGCTTGCATCTTCTTTGGCATGATGGTGTCTGCCATGGTGAAATATCGTGAAAACGTCATGCTACTCGTCGTCTTCATTTCCGTACCCCTTCTGTTCCTCACAGGTGCTTCGTGGCCGCAGACCAACATCCCGAGCTACTGGCAGGGTGTGTCGTGGCTGTTCCCCAGCACCTTTGGCGCTCGTGCATATATACGGCTGAACTCCATGGGGACATCGCTGAACGACGTTAGTATGGAGTTGCGTATTCTGTGGATACAGGCCTTTGTCTATTTCGTCATGGCCATCAGTGTCTACACCTTCCAGATTTATCTGGCGCGTACCAATGCCATGGAGCGCCTGAAGTTCCTCAGACACAACCGAGAGGCGAGACAGAAAGAATAATTCTTATTGTGGCATGTCGATGACGAAGCGGCAGCCGTCGTGGTAGGTGGTGTCCAAAGTGATGGTGCCTCCTAATGTCTCAACGTGCCGCATGGTCAGCGGCAGTCCCAGTCCGAGTCCTTCACTCAGCACGTTGACCTTTGTGAAGGGCGTGTACAGCATCTCTTGCGTGTCGACAGGAATGCCAGGCCCCGTGTCCTGTACGACGAAGCGTATTTTCCCGTCGGGGGTCTTGCTGACAATCATTCCCACATGCTGGCCGTCAGAATACTTTGCCGCGTTGTACATCAGTTCACGCAGACTGCGCATCAGGTAGAGACGGTTGGTGGTCATCATCTCGCTGTCATCGAGTGTAGTAGCAAAGGTGATGGGCAGGTCGGGAAAGTGCTCGCGGGCAAAGTTGACGCTCTCTAAGGCCACATCGTTGATGAGCGTGGGTTCCATCTGCTTTTTGATGTTCTGTTCCTCCATCTGTCCTGTTTCTGAGCTGTCGTAGAGCATGAGCACCATGCGGTTCAGAATGGTGGCGTTGTGGTACAGCATGGAGCTGATGCTGCTCCGTTCTTCGTCAGAGAGCAGGTTCTTGCTGTCGCGCACCACTTGTCCGAAGCCCATGATGATGTTCAGGGGAGTGCGCACCTGGTGCGTCATGTTCTGGATGAATGCTGTCTTTTGGCGTTCCGACTCCTCAGCCTGCAGGGTGGCCTGTGCCAGTTCCTCGTTGCGTTGCTGGGTGGTGGCATTGGCCTGTTCGATGTCGCTGACGTGCTGGCGGAGCGATTGCTGCATGAAGGTAAAGGCGTTTTGTAACTTACCCACCGCATCTACTCGCCGAGTCTGTGCTATCTGCATGTCGTAGTGTCCGGCAGCAATCTCTCGTGATTGTTTGAGCAAAGTCTTCAGCGGGCGCACTGCGTGGCGAACGATGCGCGTGGTGAGAATGGCGATGGTCAGCAGACCTATGAAGGCGATAATGATGATGACCAGATGAAGCTTCTGGTAGCTGTACAGGATGTCGCTTTCAGGACATACCAGCGCTACACTCCATGCCGTTTGTGGCACCGGCTGGTAGCAGACAAGGCTTGGTACCCCATCCATGGTTACTTTCATTCCGCCCTGCTTTCCTGCCGTCATCTCGTGTCCCAGGGCAATGATGTCTGCCTGCTTACGTGGGTTTACATCGGTAAAGATTCCCTGTTGGAACAGTCTGGTGGTGTCAGGATGAACGAAGTATTGGCCTTCTTTGCCAATCATCATATAGTAGGCATGAGGGTAGGGGATGACAGCTTTCACGAGTTTTGCCAGTTGTCTCAGAGCCAGGTCGGTGCTGATGATGCCTATCAGCCGATCGCCCTGATAGAGGGGCTTGCAGTATGAGGCTATCATCTCCGTGGTGTAAAGCGTCTGCGGGTTGTAATCGTTGAATGGGTCCACCCAACATGCCTTTCCCAGCATCTTGGGTGTTTTATACCATAGTGCGTCGAAATATTCATAGGCTCCTTCACGTTCCGTCACCACCGTGTCGCCCTTGACAATGCTGTATGCCGAGAAGTAGCGTCCATACTGCGGGAACGTGTTGGGTTCCATGCTGATGCTACAGCCATTGACGTTGCGGTTGAGCATGACGATGCGCTGCGACAGGTTCAGCAGTGAGTCGGGGTTCAGGTGTTCGGTTACCAGCCAGTCGTTGCTCTCCGTGGCTGTCTCGATGGTGCACAGTACTGTGCGCAGCCGTTGGACCGTGGTGTTCAGTTCTGTCTGCACGCGTTCCCTTGCCTCACGGCGGATGATAGCCCGTGACTGCAGATAGAGCACTGTCAAAGCTACGCCGAAGATTATCATCGTCAGCAGCAGGAACCCCGAGGTGAGCTTCAGGGCCAGCGTACGGCGTATATGTCGGATGGGCTTCATCATGGGGCTATGTGGTTAGTTTGCGCATTCTGGAGTTTGAGGTTCTTCTTGCAGTTCTGGCAGGATTTCCTTCTCTAACAGTTTGTCCAACAATTGCATAATGGCTTTGCCTTTTGTCTGGCTTTCATCTACGAGGCGGTGAAGTTCGTCGTCGCTGATGTGGTCCCACTGTTTGCATACGGTGCTTACGTTGTCGTAGATGTGCTTGGCCGGACTCATCATCTCTTTGGTCATGTTGTGCAGGAAGGCAGTCTTCAGCCGGTCTGCCTCCTGAGCCTTCTGGTAGGCTGCGTTGAGTTCTTCGCCCTGTCGCTGAAGCGAAGTGCGCAACTGTTCCAGCACCCTGACGTTGGCAGACAGCGCCTGTTGCATGTTCTGGAAGTGGTCTTGCAACTGACCTATCTCGTCCTGCTGCCTACTGGCAGGGATGACGTCGTCGTAATGTCCTTCGCTGATGCGCTGGGCTGAAGCAGTCAGCAGACGGAGGGGGAGCAGCTGACGATGAGCAAAGCGCTGGCAGAGCACTAACAGCAGCAGCAGACTTACCAGTGCAATGGCCATCATGATGTAGGCCAGCAGGTTGTAGTCACCCAGGATGTCTTCTTCAGGATAAACGATGGCCACGTTCCATGGCAACTTCTCCATGGCGCGTCCCGGTACTGTGGCTCTGTGGAAGGGCATGTAGAATACGAAATAGTCTTTGCCTTTGTCGTGGAACATCGTGTAGCCTTTCTGGCCAGACACTACCTTTTGTGCTGCATTCTTTAGACTCTCGTTCTCGCTGTGCACATAATAGGTGAAGACTGTTTGGTTTTGCAGTTTCGTACTGTCAGGATGAACGATGTAAGTACCGTTGCCGTCAAGCATCGTACAGTAGCTGTTGGGCGATATTTTCGTGTCGCTGATGATGTCTGTCAGCAGGCGCAGGTTCACGTCGACGCCCATCACGCCCACACGCTTCTGGAACCCCTGGCCGTAGATGGGCAGGCAGAACGACACCAGCGACTCGCTCTTGTTGTTCTCGTCCCGAATGGGTCCCAGCCATGTCGTGCGTCCGCTCTCTATGGGCTGCGTGTACCATGTCTGCTCGTTGTAAGGAAGTTCGCCAAATAGGTTACTCTGTATGATGGGTGAGTTCGACGAATCCAACCGGTGGCTCTTCGACTGGTAGACGTAGGCCATGAAGTATTGTCCTTGGCTTTTATAGTAATACGGTTCCATGGCGATGGCACATCCCGTTATATACGGATTACTCAGAAGCACTTCCTCGCTGTAGTGCATCATGCGCTCAGGCTTGTCAAGGTTCGACAGCAGGTTCCAATAGATGTTGCCGGCCGTCTGCTCAACGCTCAGCAGAATGTTGTCTATCTGCTGGACGGTGCCCTCCAGTGTCTGCGCTGCTTTCTCCATCGCCTCCTGGCGAACCTTCTTGCGGGCATAGTGAAGTGTCACCGCCAGAGCGCCTAATAATAGCAAGGCCGTGGTCAGCGCGACGATGAGACTCAGTCGCACGGACAGCGTACTCCGTATGTAGCTTAGCAGACGCTTCATAGGCTAAGGTTTATTCTATTATTAATGCCTTGTTTTTGGTTTGTTACTGATATTCTGTTTGCAAAGATACTGCTTTTTTTGCTTTTCCGTGCATAAAGCGCATGAAAAACGCCCTTCCGTTGCAACAAATGTCACAAGGAAGGGCTGCTGACTACATTTATAATACTTCGTGATGTCGTTCTTACTCAATTTTTTATTTCGTGTTCACTCCTACAATCCTCGTCTTCGGCAGTTCACTGTTCCTACGGTTCACCACCGTCACCACGGCCTGTGCCAGATTGATGAATGCCAGTCCCGTGGCCGTGTCGCTGTTCGTGGCGGCAGGGGTGCCCTGGTCGCCACTCTCGCAGATGCCCTGCACCAGCGGAATCTGTGCTAACAGTGGCACGTGCATCTCCGCCGCCAGCTGCTTGCAGCCCTCCTTGCCAAAGATGTAATATCGGTTCTGGGGCAGTTCAGCAGGCGTAAACCATGCCATGTTCTCCACCAGTCCCAGTATAGGCACGTTCACCTTCTCGTTCCTGTACATGTCGATGCCCTTGCGTGCGTCAGCCAGCGCCACCTGTTGGGGCGTTGACACGATGACGGCACCCGTAATGCTCAGTGTCTGCAGCAGCGTCAGGTGAATGTCGCTCGTCCCCGGCGGCGTGTCTAATATAAAATAGTCCAGCTCGCCCCAGTCTGCGTCCGCTATGAGTTGCTTCAGTGCATTCGTGGCCATGCCGCCACGCCACAGCGTTGCCGTGTCGGGACTAACAAAGAATCCTATCGACAGCATCTTCACTCCGTACGCCTCGATGGGTGCTATCAGCTGCCGGCCCTCCACCTCGACGGCATACGGCCGTGCGTCCTCCGCATGAAACATCTTGGGCATCGACGGTCCGAAAATGTCGCAGTCCAGCAGTCCTACGCGGTATCCCAACCGTGCCAGCGCAATGGCCAGGTTGGCAGATACGGTGCTCTTGCCCACGCCACCCTTGCCCGAGCTCACCGCTATGATGTTCTTCACGCCCGGCAACAGCTGTCCCACCTCTGGGCGCGGCTTCGACCTGTATTCCGTCAGTATCTCTACCTGAACGTCGTCCAGCACCTCACCATCAGCCCTGGCCGTCTTCCGGCAGTGGTATTTGATGGCTGCCTCGGCAGCCTTCACCGTCGACTTCAGAAACGGGTCCGTGTCGCGTGGAAACTCCAGCACCACCGTTACTTTCCAATGCCTGCTATTGCTGTCGCTGCTCGTTTCGCCACCGGCTGTCAGGGGAACCACCACGGGCTGGTCGGCCACCATGCCGCTCTCCACCACATTCTTCTTCGTGCCTGCATACGTTACCGTCTGCAGTGCCTCCATAATCATTTTCGGATATAGTGTCATTATTATTTTTTTTTATTATATTGTGGGCTGCAAAGGTAGTGCAAATCCCCTGAACGGCAAAATAATTTCATATTTATTTGCGTTTGCCCTTGCAGCCCACGGGGCACGTCACTCTACTCTGGTCCAGACTGAATACTCGTAGCCGTGCAACTTGCCGTCGCCCTGCACAGAAACCGTGTATTTGCGTGTGCTCTGCTTGCCAGTGTCGCTCCTGACGTAGGTCTCTTCTATTGTGCCTATACCCAGGATGTCGTCAGGTCCTGCACTGGCGGCGTTCTCCGGCTTGACGGCCTGCGTGTAGGTGAGTACCTTGTAGCTGCCTGTGCGTGTGTAACTTTTCGACGGATTATCGGTGACGTTATACTCGCAATAGTAACTGCCGTTCTTGCTGAAGGTAACAGCCAAACGCCTCAGTCGGACATCAGCATGAAGGTTGCATTTTTCTTCGGATTAGTCCTGATTAATGAGAGAGTGTCGCTGAATTCTTGGGCTCGAAGCACTGCCAAAAAGGCCAAAGTGGACTGCGAAAGAAGTACGACTAGAAAAAAGCTGTTACAACTTTTCTGAAAGTTCTTACAACTTTTCTGAAAGTTGTTACAGTTTTTTGAAAAGTTGTAACAGCTTTTTTGTGACGGAGGCCGTTGGTGAGATTTGAAATGCCGGTAACGATCTGGCAAAAGGCATCATTGAATAAACAGGAATAGCAATATTAATGAGGAAAACTTTGCTGATTGGGAAATAATTCGTATATTTGCTACCACGGAGATGGTTCGCCTCTGTGAGGAGAGCGTGGTGTGTATAACTTCAGATGGCAACTATTCGCATATCAATGCTATTGTTGGCGAGACATTTATGGTTTCTGCTCAGCTGGGACAGATAGAACAGCTGATTGCCGAACAGCTACGCTCCTCGTATGGTTACTTTGTCCGTATTGGTAGGGGTCTGATTATCATCTGTGCTATATCAATATCTCTAAGCCATTCGTCGTAAGGACATATTTATGCTGGTAATCGACTTTAGTCGCTTCGCTCGTCGAAGAACTGACACCCGACTTCATCAAGGACTTTGCCGCCTATCTCAGTACAGACCGAGGATTGGCTAACGGTACTATCTGGCAAAGATGCATGTGGCTAAAGGGCGTTGTACTAAGGGTGCACTACAACGGCAAGATTCCTCGTCGCTCGGCCCTTGGGACGCTTGCCCCAGCAAGAACCCGTTCGCGCAGTTCCATATTAGCCCCAACTGTAAGGAAAGGGAGTTCTTGACTGAGGGCGAACTGAAAGCCGTCGTAACTCATGAGTTCGCGGATGACAATCTGGCCTTCGTTCGTGACATTTTTGTATTCGTGTGCTTCACCGCCCTCTCGTTCATCGACGTGAAGAACCTGACGACGGACAACATCGTGGACATCAACGGTGACAAGTGGATAATCAGTAAGCGTCACAAGACCAACATCCCCTTTCAAGTGAAGCTGATGGACGTGCCCTTGCAGATCATCGACCGCTACAAGCACCTACAGGAAGACAAACTGGTGTTTGGAAAGATTAACTACTGGTCGATGTGCAAAAAGCTGAAAACGGTGATGAAAGCCTGCGGCATTGAGAAAACCATATCCTACCATTGTGGCCGGCACTCGTTCGCGACCTTGGCGCTTTCAAAGGGTATGCCCATTGAAAGTGTGAGCCGCGTATTGGGACACACCAATATTGTGACCACCCAGATTTACGCCAAAATCACAAGTCAGAAACTTGATAACGACCTGACGATGCTCGGCAATAAGCTCAACGCATCATTCAAAGACATTAAGATGACATAGAGTACAGCGCCCCAAAACCTTCAAAGCAGAAAGACGAATGATTGGCGATAGTCTGTCATCCGTCTTTCTGCGTTATATTCCTTCAGCACACGAACCACTAACGGCTCTTTCTTTTTTCCTATCGTTTAAACGCAGGATGATAGCAACTCTCCAGAACCCTTTCCAAATCACTCTCACGATAGAGCACCTTGCCGCCTAATATTATATAAGGTAGTACACCATCATTACGGTATTCCTGTAGCGTTCGTCTACTGACCTTCAGAATCTGCGCCACCTCTCTGTCTGTCAGGTAGCGTTCACCATCAAGCAACGGACGATAATTGCCTATCACCTTCTTGTATAGGGTAAGCACTTCCTTCATGTTCTCCAATGCGTTCTTCACGCCAACGTTATGAGGCATTATCAGTTCGTTCATAAACAACTCGTTTTGAGGTTATGCTTCTTTCTATCCTTTTCCCTGTCAGTCACAACATGAAGAATGCCCTCTACATCCTCAGGCTTATAATACACCTTGCGGTTGATTTGGGAATAGGCCAACGTCCCGTTGTCACGAAGCGTTTGTAATGTTCTTGGACTGATGTTCAGCATTTGGCACACGTCTTGATTATCCAACCATTCGCCAAGCCGTTTGTCTGTTCCTCTACCAGCCATTGCCTTCATTTGTGAGACGAAGCTGTTAAAGCTCGTCAGCAGTTCCTCGTAGGTACTGCGCTCAATTGATATTACTTCCATGTCTGTTTAGTTTTTGAAATTTGCAGGCAAAGGTACACCATAATCTCCAGATAGGCTCATTCTGAATATTCCCTATTGTGAAATAACAATTCAGGGAAACAAAAACCTAATGTCTGCCGAGCTTGCTCATCAGAAAGCAGACAAGCATCTTTGTGTGGCATTCCATAGAAAAGTGCGTATTAGGCTACACCCTTCTAAGGAACCTAATTGGGGTATAGGAAACAGAAATCTGTGCAGAATGTTCCCGTATCAAGAGAAAAGACGACTCTTTTTCTTAATTTATGTTCTTGAATTATTGTATCCTCAATATTTTTGATTATATTTGCGCACAGAACGCTCAATGTTGGGCAAGAATAATTAAAAGCGATATGGAGATACAACGCTATAACAGGCTAAAGGCTGCGATTGAGCGAGTGCAGAGTGAAGCTTGCTTCAACTTTACCGAGCGTGAGCAGGCTCGACCGCAGGTCAAGATTGTACTGGCTGAGAAAGAAAGGACTGGCACATGGCTCTCAGAGCAGATGGGTCGCAACATTGGGACAGTATCGCGATGGATGACTAACAAAGTACAGCCCTCTGTCGAACAACTCTTCGACATTGCCAAGCATCTTGACGTGGATGTGAGGGAGTTATTGATTTCAACGAAGTAAAACGAAAATGAAAGAAATATGGAATATCACGTTTTAAGCAATTATGATATCGGCCAAATATTGGTATATGGAGGTTTCTCCTTAGCAATAATTTGGGCTTTATTTGGTTTTTTTGCAGCGAGGGATGCTTCGAATAATTTGCAGACTAAAAGTCTATGGAGAAAAGTTATCCCTTGGTTGGTGTTCTGCATATTATTAAGTGAAATATGTCTTTTCATTTATCGTTGTGTCGACTATCCATGGGAAATCAAACCACTGCCATCACCAGCATCTGCATTTAGAGAAAAAAACGAGATGGTGACAGGATATCCTATCTGGGGGTGGGCAAACGATTATCAACTTCCATTGTTGACTACGTTTGCAGGAGTTTTATTATGGTTTGGGTGGACGATTTACGCCTTTAATTTCAAACCATCTAATACTTCATGGTGGAAGAAAGTTTGTAAAATTATAGCCTATATTATTCTTTCAACAACTATATTGGGATTCCAGCTTCATCAATATGGAGATGTGTGGGGGTATGCTATCATTCTTGTTGCAGTTGTAATATTATTACGGATTGCCCACGTTAAACCAGAAAGCAAGAGAGTTAACACGTTTGAAGGAGCAACAGTTGAATCCTCACAGCTGGCTCCTGTGGAAATTGCTGAAGCAAGTGCCCCCCAAAAGAATGAAGACCCCTTTAGGTTCATGCCAAAGGGGGCAGTTAGCGAAGAAATTATTGAACCTGCCTCTATTGAGACTTCAAAGCCAATAAAACAAGAAGAAGAAATACATGAGGTTACATCTGTACCGTCTGAGCCTATAATAGAAGAGGTGGATGTGCCTGTGGCAGTCCCTGTTAATGAACATCTACCTCAAAATGAGATTACTCAGTTTGAAGAGCCGGACATGATGTACTGCAAACATTGTGGGAAGAGAATAGAATCAGATTCTACTTTCTGTAAATATTGTGGCAAAAGGTTATAAAACAGAGGTAAGATGAAAAAAGTACTGAAATATCTAGGAATAGGTATTGTTCTGCTATTCGCAGCAGGCATAATTCTTGGTAATATTGGCAACATTCTTGTATCCAAGAAGCAGAAGGACTACGCACATAGTCTAGAAGGGATGCTTGCTGAAGTGAACAGACATCTGCCCAGCAGATCACCTGATGGCTTTGATTACTACATCATGAATCGAGTGATGCAAGAGGGAGAAAACATTGTTTGGGAGGCGATTCTTGATACGACGTTCTTTTACCCCTTGCGCGAGAGTTTTCTGCCAGAGCCTATGAATGGAGGTATACTTCCAGAAGGAAACAGAAGTATGGCTCTTGACCTTGACACATTATTATCCAGCAATCTGCTAAAACAGAGTCAACGATTACATTTGTTGTACTACTATCTTTTTGCTAAAACAAGGACTCCTAATCCCTTTTATGAAGAAATTATGAATCGAAGATATTCACAAACATGGCGAATCAAGTCTCCATTCAGTGATAGACAATGCGAGTTTGTAATGACACACCATAAAATGAAAGAAGCAGAAGATTTATGCATAAAACATCCAGAGACAGCGCTTAAGCTATTCATGTCGGAATATGTCAAACAAAAGAACAAAGTTTTGCTCTTAGCGAGTGTCAATACTGATATTAATATGCGGATGACTGATGAAGGAGATGCAATCGTCTTCTGTTGTACGTTTGATAAATCCTATTCAACAAGAGGCAATAGACCCATCTCAAATTTAAGAAATCAGAAAGAAGAAATACAATCAGCTCTAGGTGAGGATTCTCGTTCCCTCCCATTATTCTACGATACACAAAATATCTGCAAAAAAGCACAAAAACGCTTCTTGTTCAGATTTACTGACTGGAATAAAACAGATTCACTTGAATTCAAGATATACTAACTATAAAACTATTTGAATTGCGATATGAATAATACAGATAAAATACCAATGTGGCGCAAAGTTACGATAGCAATATGTTCACTAATCATCATTGCTTGTCTAGTCCTGTTGGGTAACATAAAGAGCATTATTCGCTATGATTACAACTATGTAGATGAATGGAATTATCGAAATAAAAGCCATATAGGTAATATTAGTAATCGTGATAGTAGAGGATACGAATTAGATGACAATTGGGTAAACATAGGCAATCATTATTGGTATTCAAATGACATAGAAGATACTAATTCTGACAACGATCTTGGAGATTTAATTCGTTTGTATTCATATAGCATTAATAAAAGTAGTGATCCTCATTATGGTGAAACTGCTTCATTAAGGATTTACGATATCTCTAGAAAGGCCGTTCACCTAGGGATGAGCAAAGAAGAATTTTATCAATATCAATATAGTAAATATACAGTAGATACAACATCTATATGGAAGCCTGCAACTTATTTTCGCCCATTTAAAGCTGCAACAACTGGACCATGGGTGACAGTAAAGATTAAAGAAGATAGCCCCCTTGTTTATAACGATTATTTTGTCATTTTTGCTAATGATAGAGTCTACCAATTCAGTTTCACCAACGATAAGTATAAGAATATTAGTCCCCAAAATGATGATGAATTTAACAAGAGATGCCTTTCTGTAATTAAGGATATTGACTTCTTGTCTTACCATCAGTGGGAAACGGATTATAATAGATACCTGAATCTTTCTGCAAAAGAGAAAGAACAAAGGGTGTTATGGGGAAGCATACTGTATGTGATTCTATTCGTTTCTGGACTATGTGTTTTCTTTCTTGCATCAAAGAAATTAGGAAGGGGAAACCCCCATGCTAGGAACCTGGCTATATACACCATAATATGTATGGCTATAAGTTTTTTGATATACGGCGCGATGGCTATAAACGATCCTAATTTGGATGAAACACTTGCATTTGTCCTATTTGACTTCATTCCTTCAATTTTGGTAATCTCCATGATAGAGCGTTTCTTGGCCAAAAAGTCCTTTCAAGATTATCATAACTATTATCTGATTCCCCAATGGCTTTCGAATAATCTCCAGATAACCAATGAATTTCGTAAACGTCTGTTGATGATTTTCTTGATATATCCATTCTTCTTTATTGTTCCGATCCCTGTCGTTGGAATGTTTTTCCTTGCATTCTATATACTGTCGGTTTTACTCATTCTTGGTATAATCTGGATTGTTTTGTGGCTAAGGGAAGGGAAGAAAATAGATGCTAAGCCCCAAGTTCAGAATGATAGGGCTCGATTATATTGTAGGCATTGTGGCAAACTCATCGATGCCGACTCTGATTTTTGTAGATATTGTGGAAAGAAAATTTAGAAGTGTCCTTAGATTCCGTTAAGAACAGAATAAGTATGATTGGTTAACAAACAGAATGATTTATCTTTGCCCTCACAAAATTTGATGTCAATGAAAGAAATAATTAGGAATTATCAAGATGCTTTAGATGTTAGGAATGAATTAGCACCAAAGCAAACAAGTGGCTGGCATTTCTTATACCGAGGTCATGCAAGTATGGGGTTCAAACTTTTGTCTATGATTGGCAGAAAACAACCAATTAATGGCGACTGGATAGATTGCGAACGAAAATGTCTAAATGATTTCAAAGATTTAGTAAAAGATGAGAATTGGTTACAATATAAAATTAGGAGTTACAACGAGGACATGTTTTTTTTGTCTATTGGCAGGCATATAGGATTATATTGCAGACTATTAGACTGGACTGCAAAATTGGAAACGGCATTGTATTTTGCTGCATCAGATATAGAATACAAAAACGAAGATGGACAACTATGGGTTATGTGCTATCCTGACAGCATTGATGATAGAAATGCGAAGGTTGACCCGTTTGAGATTGACAAATTAACCTTAGTTAAGGAGAATTATTGGTCAGAGGATGACACTCCCGCAAACAATCAACCCTTGGGAATAGCAAGACGTTTCAGCCAAAATGGATTCTTTACTATTAGTCCTACAGACCAACTGACAATGCCTTTGGATAACTTAGATACGGGTGACATCCATTTTGTTCCTTTTAAGATTGCAGCAAGTGCCAAAGAGGATATATTGAATTATCTAGCCGATTATGCCGATTATTTACATCTATCGGCATCTTCACTTATGGACGATGATATAAGGGCAATAAACACTAAGTATTTTAATAATAAGAAGATATGAAACAACAAGTTATTTCAACTTCAGAATTGTATTATAGTGAAGATGATACCTTTTTTCAAAAAAGATGGTATAAAGAACTGCATGATAAGATAGATGCTGGTGAAACTTCTTATTATGAAGATTCTGAAATTAATCCCTTATGGGATAACCATATGGTTAAATATAGCCCTGATAGGAAAAGACTTCTAGGAGAAATGCCTAGAGGTATTGACAAATATGATGTTAAAGAAGGGACTGAAATCATATTTGGAATTGGACACAGATCTTCAGATTCTCTATTACGGATAACTATACCTGATAGTGTTTCCGCAATAATTGAAGATACTTTTTGTGGTTGCGAAAAATTGGAAGAAGTTATCTTAGGTAATGGTCTGAAATTAATTGGCGATAGAGCATTCGCAGGTTGTGGATTTCAGGAAATATTTATACCACAAAATGTAAGGATAATAGGAGAATCTTGTTTTTGCGAAAATGAGAATTTGAAAAGTGTTTACCTCCCAGCAGGAATAGAAGCAATAAGTGAAGATAGTTTTCAAGACTGTGAAAGCCTAGAAAACATATTTGTACCTAAAGGAAGCATTGAAAAGTTTAAAGCATTGCTGCCTAAAAACGCTGAATTAATAACAGAAATTGGAGAATCAGAATGGAAAACGATAGAATCAAGCAAGACATATAGTGGTTACTCTCTAAATCATAAGCTTGATAACAAATGGACCACATATAGTGGAAAATTAATCCCATTGCAAGATGAAGAAGAAATTTATGAGGATCCTTTCACAAATCATTACTCAGAAGATGAAGTGGATGACTTCTATGGAATGACTGATGGAATGAAAGGTGATTTATGGTAATATTCTAATTAGGTATGACAGAGAAACTATACATAATAGGAAATGGTTTTGATCTTCATCATGGGCTAAGGACATCATATATGAACTTTCGTGATAACTATGTAAAAAAGAGAAGTCCGATATTCTGGAACTATCTTCTTGACATCTATGGTGACACTCCCCAACAAGATGACTTGTGGTGGAGGGATTTTGAAAACATGCTGGGGCGAGTTGATTATGCTAGTTTAGCTAATTCTCATAACGGAGAGGCTATAGGATTTATGAAAGTGAGAAATTTTATGCAAGGGACTCTGCCTCCACTCTTTGGAAAATGGATTAAAGAAGTTGACACTCAGATAGATTTAAATACTCTCACACTTGTTCCTGAGATAGATACTGATTCTTGGTTCTTTACATTTAATTATACCATGCTCCTGGAAAGATTTTACAATGTTGACGATTCTCATATTTGCCATATACATGATTCTATCAAGCATCCCGATGATATTATCGTAGGGCATGATTCTGACGGAGGGCAATTGGTGAAATACGTGCAGGAATACAACAAAGATTATCAAAAGACAGATTCATCTTATGCTAACTCCATTAACCAATATGTCATAAATGGCGCCAAAAAGGTAAAAGATAGAATAATATCCTACGAGATCGAAGGCAAGTTTAATCAATACTCTGATATCAAGCACTTTGTCGTGATGGGCTTCTCATTAAACGACATAGATATACCATACATTAAGATGATTATTGAGGTCAACAAGAATATATTAGGCGCAGATTGGACTTTGTACTGGTATTCAGATGGTGAAGATGAGTATATGATAAACAAACTGCTTGAACTTGGGATTGATAGAGGCAAAATAAACACGCCGATTAAGTGGTAAAACTCATTAAAAATTAAAAAACAATGTTATGTGGCCATTCAATTCAAAAACTTTATACGACAGATACAGCAAGTTGATAAAGCTGATTATGTCAATTGATTCTCACTTCGAAGTAACTGAGAATAATGAGGATTCTGTGCATCTGCATTTGCCCAACTACAAGGGTAATCAGCCAATAGATTTCCATATCTACCTGATGGAGCCATTCCTGTTTATTGCTTTTACAACAGAAATTGAAGGAGAGAAAATCTCAACTACCAATAGTTATCCTCAGGATATGGACCAACAGGATATATTTAATGCAGCTATGGCTAGTAATCTGGAAAGGATACACCAGTGTCTGGCAGAAAAAAACAAAAACGACGAAGAAAATGATGAAATAATCGTAAAAAAGAAAGATACATCATCAAAGGACTCCAAAGGTGAAAATGTTACTTACGGAATAGTTAAGACTTGGCCTTTATTGGATTTTGCCAGAGCACATGGGAGGATGCAACTTGGAGAATTTTCTAATAAGGAAACAGGAGAAGTGTTCAAGAGTTGTATCTTTACCAAACCAGATGGTACTCGAACTTTTGTGGCATTTGCTGCTAAAATGGGAGAACTTACTCCTAAGCAAATTGCTGAAATGAAAAACGAACTGCAAGTTGTGCAGCTTGAGTCAGGAAATTATAGTCTATGTAAAAGAGCCACAAGTGGTTGGGAAGAAGTTGATTTGAAAGAGAGTGAGCCTTATAGTATTGGAACGGTTGTTAAAACCAAAGACTTTATTAGAGGACGGGGGATAAAGGTTCTATCTCCGAAAGGGTGTTTTGGCATTATGGATGTTCGTATCGATGAAAGTAGTTGGAAGGTAAAGAGGAGCTATCACAATATTATAGAAGGACAGGGCTATGTCATAGGAGATATTCAAACGATAGAATATGATAAGGAAAAAGATATTTTGAAAGTTATTTTTAATTATGTGCTCAAGGAAGGGTATGATGCCATTTGGTTTAACCGTCAATATAGTAAGATCTGTGTGGCTTTCTATAAGCAAGGAGAATTCGTTAGATGTTTTGATTCTGAATATGATAAAGCGTATACAAGTCTTGAAAACTTGTTTGCTGCATTTTGTGCACTATCTAGGTTAGATGGGGACAATGCTATTGTAACGCTCTCTGGCGAAGCCTTTCAAACGGATTACATACTAAATTACTATGATGAAAAATTGATTCATGATTTCATACCATTAGCAGAGGAGGATTTTGTTTTTAGCATGTTGAAGAAAGACGATACAGATGATTATTATCTCAAACAGTATTCCATGACAAAAAAAGAATACTTCAGCAAGAATTACAATAAGGTAAGCTACCTGACGGCTAAGTGTAGGCGTAACGTGTCCAATTTTTATAGACGTGAGGAATACCCTGAATTAGAAGTTGGTAAGACATACGATGTTTCACATATAGGGGTCCTTAGGTCTTCGTCATGGATTATTCTTAGGGAGTTTGGCGACAAAGAATATAACGCAGCATGTTTCGAGATTTTTGAGAATGGCGAATCAATAGAAAAATGGTACACGAACGACCGTCGTTTCTGGGCACCATATTTGCGTGAGAGATTTCATTCATGATAGAGAAGTATGATATGGCGAAAGTAATATTCCTTGATTTTGATGGGGTGTTGAACACTGAGAGGTGGCACAGCCAAGCCAACAGGGAGGAGCTGAAAGACGAATACGGCTACAGGTTCGACCCAGTTGCAATTGACAATCTCAGAAAGATTGTTGACGAAACAGGAGCGGCAATCGTGATTTCCTCGTCGTGGAAATGTATGGGGTTGACGACGATGCAGAAAATGTGGAAGGACAGACAACTCCCAGGCAAGGTTATCGACATTACGCCCAACTCCGTGAGCGATGAGTTCTTGCTGAATGTAGATCTCAATGATATGGATCTGCTGTCTATACGTGGTCAGGAAATCAAGGACTGGCTTATGAAAAAAGCCGGCTGCGACTGCAAGTATGTCATCTTTGACGATATGAACGATGTACTTCAAGAACAAGAGTCACACTTTGTCTGGGTTGACCCTGCTGTGGGGATTACTAAGGGAAATGTGGCGCAGGCAATAAGGATTTTGGATGGTGGAATAAAAAATGAGAGATTATGATTAAAACAATTCTTACCATACTCATACTTGGAAGCATCATAATACTTGGAATATATTATCCAATAGTATGGTGGATTATTGGCATTGGACTAATCATTGTCATTGCGTTAATATATCTCTTTATCTGTATCTCAGATAAAAGTTCAGAATCGTCCATGAAGGAAAAGTTTGGCGAGAACTACAAAGAACTGATACAAACTGGAAAGTTGGGCCTTAGAATAGCATGTCCTTGTAAACCAGACATTCGTTATACATCAAAGAAAGAGATTGAGAAACTGTCCAACATCAGCTTGCCAGACTTTGTAATTAAAGAGTGCAAGGAGACGCTGGGGGATATTACAGGTGACTATAGTGGCGAAGCAACGATAGAATTCTGCACAATTATTGATGATAGCATCATTCGGCAGATCAATGATGATATGAGCAAGGGGGATTCTCGCTGGAGAAAAGGAGAAAACGGTGAATATGTATGTGATTTACTGAGACCATACGTAGGAAAACCTGTAACGGATGAATTCTGGACATTGTCTATACATAAAAATATGACTGAAGGTATAGTTAGATATGGAAGAGTATAAAATAGTAAGATCATGAAACATGTATTATTTTATATCTTAATAATTGCACTTTGCGCATGTAACACTAAAGGACAACAATCATTAAGTTCCTCTGTTGCAGAGAGCACGTGTGTTATAAAACTGAAGAATCTCCAAAATGGATATAATGTTTCCTTTATTCGAGAAGAAGATGGTTGCACCATCAAATTCAGCAAAGGAGATTCTGTTAATCTCTATATAGAAACAGCAAGGCTTCCTCGCTGTCTTAGCGAATATGATAGTGTTTATGGAAAGTATACTGTAGATTTTGACATACCAATAGTAAAGCTTGATACATTAGACATTAATAAGTATAATATAGCTGATATCTTTTTCATGGATGTCAATTTTGATGGTAAGGAGGATTTTATTTACACTGAATTAGGGAATGGTAAACTATTATATGAGTGCTATGACATAGAGAATGAAGTTGTTGAAGGGAAGAAACCAAAGCTAGTTAAACCATTGGAAGAGGAACCATATAACATGTTTGCTTCTGGTTCTATCCCAGAAGCGAGTGACTATACAGTATTTGACTATCAGAAGAAGGAGATCTTTATTTATACCACTAGTGGATGCTGCACATATTACAATACATGGGCAAAATTATTAGAAGGTGGTAATCATGGAGATAAGCCTTATGTAAAAGTAGTAAAACAAGAACGCCACTCTTTCCAAAAAGAAGGTGATGGCGGAATAGAGACAGTCGAGACGTATGTATTGACAAATGACTCCTTGGAGTTGGTGGAGAAGAAAGATATTCCGTTTTAACGATTGAAATAGAGATATTAATATGGCAAACAAGATATTGATTATTGGAGTTGGCTCGGCAGGGGTGATTGCTGCTGATAAGATGAACATGCCGAATAGCAAGAAACTGTTTGTAGATAGCGATTGTTCTAAATTTAATGGATTGGAACCAGATGGTGAAAAGTTGTTGTTACAATGCAAGGATTTTGGTGAATGTTCTGGTTTTTGTCATTGTTATCATCGGCCAGAGTTTTGCAAGAAAGTCGCCCATGAGTATGAGAATCAAATAAGGGAACTCATTAAAAACGCATTTGAAGATGAAGGCAACAATATTGGGGATTAGTCGTTTGAGAATTGGTACTGATGGGAACGGTATCACTACTTTGGTGGCGTTTCATGGATGCCCGTTGGGGTGCACCTGTTGTCTGAATCCTCAATGTAAAGACCCTGAGGCCAAGGTAAGAAAAATGACGCCAGAAGAAGTGATGGAAGAACTTAAGAAAGATGAACTTTATTACGTTGCTACAAAGGGTGGCGTGACGTTTGGTGGAGGCGAGCCATTTTTGAACAGTATGTTTATAAAAGAAGTGCTCGATTTGGGTGCAATGGACTGGCATGTGACGTTTGAGACGTCGTTGAATGTTCCCCAAGAGAACATCGAACCACTCCTGCCATATATTGATGAATACATAGTCGATGTGAAGGACATGGACGACACTATATACAGACAGTATGTTAAAAGAAGCAACGAGTTGGTAAAGTCGAATCTAAAATGGCTTATTGACAAGGGGTTTGCTGAACACATTTTGTGCAGAATACCGCTGATTCCTGGCTACAACGATGAGACGCATCAGGAGAGAAGCAAGGAAGAACTCAAAAAGATGGGAATAAGTAGATTTGATTTGTTCACCTATAAAACAGACAGAGTATGAAAGGTAAAGATAAATGTGAATTCCTAAAGGGAATACGAAAGAGAATGGCTGAACTGAATGGCATACCATACGAGCCAAGAGAATGTACATACGAAGGTGATTGTACTGGTACGTGTCCTTTCTGTGAGAAGGAGGCAGCAGATCTAATGGCAGAACTCAAGAAGAGAGAGGCAGAAGGTGTTGAAATCCAAACTGACGATTTCTGCATAGAGGCTATTAATATAATGCATAGGGAACCTAATAGCCTCCCAGACTACTTGTTGGAGAAATTAGCGAATCCAGACACAAGGACTGAAGCATATAAAGAATGGGAATCCCTGCTTATAGAACAAGAAATCAAACGTAGTCAGGAACCTAAGCAGCTTCGCGGCAGTCTTGTTAATACTTCTGAGGAAGATATTGATTTAGCATTTCCACCATTACCTAATATTGATGAGGAACAGATGATGAGTATCATAGCAAATAGTCAACCTCTTACAGGAGACATTTCCATTCCATATGAGGAGTTAAGTGAAGAAGATAAAGAAACTAGGGCTTTACTTCAAGAGGAGATGGAAAGGGCTGAAAGAGAACGAAAGAGAGGGATATTTGGAAAGATTCTTGCGAATATAAAACGAACTTCATTACAAGGCTTGATTGAAGAAGAATAAATATGGGCAAGAAGATACTTTTTATTGGCGTTGGGAGTGCAGGCTGTAAGATAGTGGATAAGGCTATGAAGGACAATCCTGATCTTTTTAATAGCATTGCCATTGATGGTCATCCTATTGGTGGTGAAGAGACATTGTGTCCTTATACCGATTTATTGGAAGGACGCGATGAGCCTGCAGGCTTCATGATGTATAAGAGGAATGTGGAGGAAGTATTGGCAGGAAGGATGGATGAAATAAGGGAATGTATCAAGAATGTGTTTGTTGAGCAGAATGAGAAAGATAATCATTAAATACACTGGCAGAATTGTATGGGGCCTCTTAACTCTATTTTGGGGCTTCGTGACATGGGTTGCATATAATCCTGATGAGAGCTATCATCATTGCGAGGCTGGGCAAGAAGAAATGAGTCCAATCTATGGCGTTTTTATCACCATCGCCTTCTTGATAGCATTCTGTTTCGTATGGTATAAAACAAGGTAATTGTAATTGAGATGAAGAAGATAGTAAAAATAATAGTATGGATGGTAGGTATAATGGCTGTGATATGTATTGCTATTATGTTCATCTGTAATCAGATTGTCGTGAATAATGCTAAAGGGAAAGTATTCTCTGACATCGATAGTATTAAGTATAATAAGGTGGGGCTGTTATTGGGAACGACTCCACAGGCTCGCATTGGGCGGATTACCAACTATTTTTTCATCTATCGCATAGATGCGGCGGAGCAGTTGTATAAGGCTGGGAAGATAGAGAAGATTCTGATTAGTGGCGATAAGAATAGTCTGGATGGCATCAATGAGCCTGAATGCATGAGGGATTCGTTGGTGGCTCGTGGTGTACCTGCAAGTGCTATTTTCCTTGATGGCAAGGGCTATAGGACGATTTGCTCTGTTATCAATGCCAACAAAGTGTATGGGCTGAAGAGTTTTACTCTCATCTCGCAGAAGTTCCACAACGAGCGCGCCATCTATCAGGCAGAACACCTTGGGCTGGATGTAGAGAACATTCAGGCATATAATGCTAAAGATCCTAAGTCGAGGAGAGCGTATCTTACCACAATTCGTGAGTACTTCGCGAGGGTGAAAATGTTTATGGATTTAATCACTTACGATGATAAAACGGAGAGAGAATAACAATAATATGGAATAAAATCATTATTTTTGCAAACGATTAATATGGAACAGAAACAAATAACAGCGACGTATGCAGAGGCAGTAAAGGCTATCAAGGAAGCAATATTGGAGAGTCGCTATCGTGCAGCACGGTTAGTAAACAAGGAAGTGTTGGCTCTTTACTATGCTATTGGTGGGTATATTTCCGTTCAAAGCAGAGCAGCAAGATGGGGCAGCAATGCTATTGGTACCATCTCAGAATTGCTGCAACAGGAACTGCCTGGGCTAAGAGGTTTTTCTGAGACCAGCATCAAACGTATGCGCATCTTCTACGAGGCATGGTGCTGCATGTTCGAAAATC
>Ga0247608_10000531_pt1 | contig 61282 bp, 74 predicted proteins | sample 176DNAGHGlowgp2_FD_193490 | JGI IMG/M metagenome (GOLD analysis project Ga0247608, IMG submission 193490) | Sheep rumen microbial communities from Palmerston North, Manawatu-Wanganui, New Zealand - 1766 DNA GHGlow gp2 | ecosystem: Host-associated > Mammals > Digestive system > Stomach > Rumen ... | reverse complement strand
GTGAACAGGGGCAGAGGCCTTGTGGATGTCGGGACGGATCACGGCTATCTCCCGGCATATCTTGCCGCATCCGGCTATGACGGCGCACTGCTTGCGTCGGATATCAAGGAAGGCCCCCTGCAGTCTGCCCGCAGGACGGCGGCGGAAGCAGGACTTTCCAATCGAATCCGCTTTTTTCTGTGCGACGGGCTTCGACTATGCCCTCCCGAGGAGATCGATACCATTGTGATCGCGGGCATGGGTGGAGACATGATCGTCAAGATTTTGGACGAGGCAGAATGGTGCATGGACCCACGCTATCATCTGATCCTCCAACCCATGACAAAGGCAGAGGTTTTGCGTTATTGGCTTATATACAATGAATTTGCCATCGAGTCCGAGACGATCGTTGAGGACGGCGGCGCACTGTATCAGATCATCTCCTCGCGCTTTGGCGGATGTACAGAATTAAAGGATGCTGAGCTTTTTACCGGCAAACGCGCTCTCTGCATGGATTCCGGCCTTTTTGAATGCCAGCTTTTGCGGATCATCAGTCGTTTTCAGAAAGCGATATCCGGCATGCAGGGCAGGGGAGAGGATCCACGGCTTTGCCTTTACAGGGAGATACTGGTTCAATTATCGGAGATGAGGGAGCAAAAATGACTGCCATTCGGGATATTTTTGCGGCGCTTTGCCGTATTGCACCGCTTGAACTTCAAATGGATTTTGACAACGCCGGCTTTCAGATCGGCCACGCGGAGAGAGAAGTGCGTCGTGTACTGCTGGCCCTGGACGCGACGGACACTGTTGTGGAAGAAGCGGAGTTGCTTGGCGCGGAGCTCATTGTGACCCACCACCCGTTGCTGTTTTCTCCGCTGCGCTCGCTTACCGATCTGGATCCGACGCAGAGACGCGCCCTCGCGCTTGCGGAAAAGGGGATCGGTCTCATATCCATGCACACAAATCTCGATACTGCCGAGGGCGGTGTAAATGACGTGCTGATTCGACTTCTTGGCGCAGATCCGGAAGATGCCCTTGACGAGGGCTGCGGACGCATCGGTACGCTGCCGCAGACAATGGAACTCTCGGCATTCCTCGAAGTATGCAAGCAACGGCTGCAGGTTCCGGTGCTTCGCTTTACGGATGGTGGAAAAGTTGTGCATAGGATCGCCGTCATGGGTGGTGCTGGAGCAGACAGCCTGGAACGTGCCGTAAAAGCCGGCTGCGATACCTATGTAACCGCCGATATTAAATACCACCAGTTCCAGCACGCTGCGGAATTGGGACTGAATCTCATTGATGCCGACCATTTCTATACGGAAAACCCGGTGATCCCGGCGCTTGCTCAACTGCTTTCCACACAGTTTTCGGATGTGGAGTTTCATGTCAGCAAGCGGCACACAGACTGTATACACTTTGTGTGACAGGCCCGTCATATCGATCCTCCGTTCCTCATACACTCGAACAAGTGAGAACATGAGAGCGGAGGCTTTTTTATGTGTGAAAACAATCTGTACAGCGAACTTGCTGCCCGTACGGACGGTGCGGTCATGCTGGGCGTCGTCGGGCCGGTGCGAACCGGGAAATCAACCTTCATCAAGCGATTCATGGAAACGCTCGTGATCCCGCGCATTGAAAACAATTACCTGCGGGAACGCGCAAAGGATGAGTTGCCGCAGAGCGCCTCGGGCAAGACCATCATGACCGCAGAACCAAAATTTGTCCCCGAAAATGCGGTAACCATTCGACTCGGAGAAAACACCGAGCTGTCGGTTCGCCTGGTCGACTGCGTGGGCTACATGGTGGATGGGGCCGCCGGACAGTTCGAAGACGGGCGTGAACGCATGGTCACAACGCCATGGTTCGACCATGAGGTCACGATCACGGAGGCCGCGGAGAAGGGGACCTGGAAGGTGATAAACGAGCATTCCAGCATCGGCATCGTTGTCACAACGGACGGCAGCATTGGTGAAATTCCGCGGGAAAGCTACGAACCGGCTGAGGAACGGACGATCAAGGAACTACAGGAGATCGGCAAACCGTTTGTTGTCCTGCTCAACAGCACTGCCCCGAAAAGTGAACGTTGTACCGCTCTTGCCCGGGAGATCGCACAGAAATACAGCGTTCGGTGTTTGCCGGTTGACTGCCAGCAGATGAGTGAGGATGATATCGGCATGATCCTGAACTCAGTGCTGGAGGAATTTCCGATTAAGGCAGTCAGTGTTTTCTTCCCCGACTGGCTCGAGGCGCTGCCGGAAGACAGTGAGTTGAGAAACGCATTGTATGCAGCACTAGAAATGTCTTCCGCGGATCTGGAAAAGATCAGGGACAGTGCGGGATTCCTGCGAACACTGCGGGAAAACGAGCAGATCGAATCTGCTGATCTTATGAAAAACGATCTCGGCACCGGGATCAGCGAGGTGATGATCCAGCTCCCGCGAAGCCTGTACTACCAAAGTATCAGCGAGGAAACGGGCCTTACCATAGAAAATGACCGGGATCTGATCGCGTTGCTCACGGAAATGAGCACAATCAAGACCGACTATGACTGCGTGCGTGGAGCGCTGGAGGATGTGCGGCAAAAAGGATATGGCGTCGTGATGCCGGATTCTTCCCAGATGACACTGGAGGAACCGCAGATCGTACGACAGGGCGGTAAGTACAGCGTGAAGCTCAAAGCGAATGCTCCCGCGATCCATATGATCATGACCGATGTTGAGACAGAGGTCACGCCGGCCATCGGAGGAGAAGGCGCTTCGGAGGAGATCATCAACTTCCTCCTGCAAGGCTTTGACGGAGATGTCAATCGGATCTGGCAGTCCAACATTTTCGGAAAATCACTCGATGATATTGCTGAAGAAGGACTCACGGCAAAGATTGAGGCTTTGCCGGAAAATGTAAAGGAAAAGCTACGCGATACATTGGAGAGACTCATAAACGAAGGGGGCGGCGGTCTGATATGCATCCTGCTGTGAATACGCGGAAGGCCGGAAGAATTGACTTGCCGGCTGCAGGGCGGTATAATCGAAAGCGCTTGTGCGGGAACGGAGTTTGCCATGGCGCTTGAGAAATACAACATACTCAGGAGAACCATCCCGATTGTGCTGCTTGTTGGACTCACCCTGACCCTGACTCACACATACGGTAAAAAGATGGACACCGCAGCGACGGGCGGAACGGATGTGACCCTTGTCATCGACCCCGGCCACGGCGGCATCGACAGCGGCGCTGTCGGGATCGATGGGACGAGAGAAAGTGATCTCAATCTGGCCATTGCATTGAAGCTTCGCGCCATGGCGGAGCTATACGGGCTTGAAAACACACTCCTTCGCCAGGATGACAGTACCCTGTGCGACAGCGAGGATTACAGTGAGCACCGGGATCTTGAACATAGGACGGAGCTCACAAGCGCAGCGCACAATCCCGTGTACATCAGCATCCATCAGAATGATTATCCCACAGCGCAGCCACGTGGATCACAGGTGATTTATGCTGACGGAGAGGGAAGCCGGGAACTTGGCTCTATCACGCATGCAAACCTTTTATCTGTACTTTATCCCCAGAGCAGACGTGTTGCAGAACCGGCTACGAAAAAACTTTACATCCTCTCGCATCTGTCATGTCCGGCGATTCTGGTGGAATGCGGATTTGTATCCAACGCGATTGATCTGGAAAACTTGAAAAAGCCCGGTTACCAGACGGGCCTTGCGGCCATCCTATTGGGTTCGTATCTGCAATATCGTCAGAATACAGTTCGTATTTAGATTATACAGAATGTAATATACAGGAGAAAAATATGGCTAACAGACAAAAAACCATATATGTCTGCTCGGAATGCGGCAGCGAAACACCAAACTGGGCAGGAAAATGCCCGTCTTGCGGTGCGTGGAACACACTGGAGGAAATGCGTATTGAGAAAGGCAGCACAGGGAAGGGAGCGGCCGCAGTACGCACGGCGAAGCCGCGGCGTCTTGAGGAGCTGGACAATACCGAGGAAATACGTTTTTCCACAGGCATCTCGGAATTCGACCGTGTCCTTGGCGGTGGGGCTGTCCTCGGCTCCCTGATCCTGGTCGGCGGTGCGCCCGGCATAGGCAAATCGACCCTGCTGCTGCAAATGTGCGCAGTTGCCGGCCGAGAGAAACGTATCCTCTATGTGAGCGGTGAGGAAAGTGAACGCCAGCTCAAGCTGCGGGCCAATCGTCTGGGCGTGCTGGGCGGAGAGATCTATGTCCTGGCAGAAACGGATCTCGCTTCCATTCTTGCAGCGGCAGACTCTCTCAAGCCCGATATCATGATTATCGACTCCATTCAGACGGTCAGCGACGCTGATATCAATTCCACTCCCGGCAGCATCACACAGGTACGTGAATGTACTATGCGTATCATGCGCATGTGCAAAGAGAAAAACCTGACTGTCTTTGTCGTTGGCCATATCAATAAAGAAGGCAGCATTGCGGGGCCTAAGATCCTGGAACATATGGTGGACTGTGTGCTCTACTTTGAAGGCGAACGCAGCACCAGCTTTCGTATCCTGCGGGCCGCGAAGAACCGCTTCGGCTCTACCAATGAAATCGGCGTCTTTGAAATGGTGGACAATGGCCTTGTCTGCGTGGAAAACCCGTCTGAGATGCTGCTCAGCGGACGGCCGGAAAACTGCCCGGGGACCTGTGTTGCCTGCGTCATTGAGGGCACAAGACCCATTCTCGCCGAAGTCCAGGCGCTGGTAACGCCGGCAGCCTACAACGCGGCCCGCCGCAGCAACGGTGTGGACTACAACCGTGCGGCCATGCTGCTGGCGGTATTGGAAAAACGCGGCGGACTGTCGGTCGCAGGCTGCGATTCCTATATCAATGTTATCGGCGGCTTGACGCTTGAAGAGCCAGCGGCCGACCTTGCCACCAGCCTTGCGGTTGCGTCCAGCTTTCTGGATCGGCCTCTTGGCGCCGATCTTGCGGCGATCGGGGAGGTGGGCCTGTCCGGCGAGATCCGCAGTGTGAGTGCGCTGAACCAGCGTCTGTCCGAGATCTCACGGCTGGGCTTCAAGCGCTGTGTTGTCCCGGTCCATGGCCGTGAGGATATGGGCGGCTTCTCTGGCCTTACACTGATCCCGGTACGAAATATCAGCGAAGCCATAGCCGCAGTCCTGGCAAGAACATGAGCTGTTTTGTGAATGCGCCAAATCTGCCGCATGCGTGCGCAGCAATAATGTATGGGAAAAAATATGCAGATATTCTCGAAAAGCCTTTAGAATCTCTACTTATAGAAAGTATTTTGTTCCCCGATAATCCGGATATTGATCCGCGTCTTTCGGGTCATGCTGATCTGTCAATGCTGCACTCAGGAGGGGAGAGACTCTCTCTTGCGCCGTTTCTGAAGGAGAGTGCCTTTTCCGAGGAACTGCAGGCGCGAGGTGCAAAGCTTCATTTTCCGGAACTGCGGCAGGGCCGCGATTATCCGTCCGATGCGCAATTGAATGTGTGCATTCTGGGAGAGTATGTGATCTGCAACCCCAAAACGACGGATGCCGGTATTGCTATAAATTTAACAAAATACAGCGCCCAAAAGTGCATTTCCGTTCGGCAGGGGTATAGCCGCTGTGCTGTCTGCGCAGTAGACGCAGATTCTATAATCACGGCAGATAGGGGAATAGCGGCAGCAGCCGAGGCAAATGGGCTTCATGTATTATTGATTCGACCGGGATACATACGCCTGGACGGTTATCCTTACGGTTTTATCGGCGGAGCATCATTCAAGTTGGCATCCGATAAACTGGCGTTTACAGGTAATCTCCAAGCGCATCCTGACTATGAAGCAATTCTTGCTTTTCTGACAGAACGCGGCATTGAGCCCGTTTTCTTGAGTCGGGAGACAGCTTTTGATATCGGTTCTGCCATCCCAATATTAGAAAACTGACGCCGGAAGCGAATCGGCGTCAGTTTTATGTTAACCTTCGATTTCATCTTTTGTCTTGCGGCCGATGGGATTGGCCATGGCTGCCTCATGCAGGGCCGCATTGTCCAGATGCGTATAAATCTGGGTCGTGTTCAGATTGCTGTGGCCCAGAACCTCCTGCAAGGCGCGTGTGTCCACGCCGTTTTTGAGCATCAGTGTCGCCGCCGTGTGCCGCAGCTTGTGCGGCGAGTAGCGGCTTGCGTCCAGCCCGGCAGCCAGCAGTTTGCTGTCAAGCATATTTTGTATTCCACGAACAGTAATTCGACAATTTTTTCTGCTGATAAAAAGGGCATTCCTATCTGCTTCTCTTACATGTTCTGTATTTCTCACATCCAAGTAATCATCAAGAGCTTCACGACATCCCTCTGCGAAAAAGACAATGCGCTCCTTATTACCTTTACCTAGAACACGAACATGATCTTCATATACATCCGTAACATTGAGAGAGACCAGTTCGGAAACACGTAAGCCACAAGAAAGCAACAGCATTAGAATAGCGTAGTCACGTAATGCAAACGGTCCATCACAGGCTGCAAGCAGGCGTTCACATTCTGATTCTTCCAGGTACCTAGGCAGAGATGCTTGCCTTTTTGGCATATCCAGTTCCTGACACACATTATTATCCAGAAGGTGTCTTTTTAATGTAAGATAATTGAAAAATGACTTTACAGTGGATGTTCGCCTGCAACGGCTCGCTGCAGATAAAGAAGCAGAACCCGCCGGTGAAAAAGACTGATATCTATATAATTCTTCGATTTTAATCTGCTTAATAAAATCTAAATCAATATCTGTAATATCAATTTCATTAAACGGAATGTCGTTTGGAACCAAATGGCGACGACGTTTTAAATAACGAAATAATATTTTAAGATCGTGGTAATATCCGTTCACTGTAAGATCAGAATGCCCGCGAACCGTGGAATGATACTCAAGAAATTCCATTACTATATCTGGTACATCATTAATCGCATCTAAATTCATGTATAGTTACTCCTGATAATATTCTGTAATCCGGTTAAATCCTTTGCATTTTGTGCTTTTTTAATAACACTGAACACAGGTGGCCCGGAAACACCCATATTTTTTGCAGCTTCTGTCGACTCGTTTATCTCATACAACGGAAGCTTTTTTATTTTTCTCCACATGACAATTTCCTTTCAAGATACATCGAATCACGTAAAATTTATATTATACGTGATTCAATGTTTACATTATAAAGGAATCCTGCCGGAATGTCAACTCTATGGTGTTTACAGCTTTTTTGTCCCCCACTAATAACTCATTTGATTCTCTTTGGTCAAAGTTGTCTAATACACAGAAAAGTTTAAGTTCATCATTGTTTTCAACTCATCCTTATATTTTAAGCCATGGTATCATTCTTCAAAAATATGCGCACAACAAAGATACCGGAAGAGTTGTTTGATTCTTCCGGTTCCTTAGCCCTGACCTGCATTGATGAAAGTAGCATGGTTCTCAGAATCAGAAGTATGGACAATCCCCTCAGTTTGTCTGCTCTCATGCTGCGAAATCGTCATGACTTGTCACCTATCTGCTTTATGATTTCATCCAAAAGCGCGTCAGCCGCGGCTGCCTTGCTGAGAAGCGGCAGCTCCTTCACAGAATCCGGCCCGATAAGCGTGAGCACATTGGTGTCCACCTGGAACCCCGCGCCCGCGACTTTGAGATTGTTTGCAGCGATCAGGTCAAGATTCTTCTTTTTAAGCTTTTTCATGCTGTTTTCCAGCATGTTTTCGGTCTCCATGGAAAATCCGCACAAGAATTGCCCAGGCTTTTTTGCAGCGCTCAGGGCGGCCAGAATATCTGTTGTTCGTTCAAGCGGGATGAAGAGCTCCCCCTCCCCTTTTTTTAGCTTATTGTCCGCAACCGATGTAGGCCGATAGTCCGCAACTGCGGCGGCTTTGATGATGATATCCGCCTCGGGCGCATATTGCAGTACTGCATCGCACATTTCCTGAGCGGTCCGTATATGCACGGCCTTCACAAACTGCGGTTCGGTAAGTGCCGTCGGACCGGAAACGAGCGTCACATCCGCTCCTCTGTTTGCAGCCGCACGAGCGATGGCATACCCCATCTTGCCGCTGGAATGGTTCGTCAGATAACGCACGGGGTCAAGGGATTCCTGGGTCGGCCCGGCAGTGACAAGCACTCGTTTTCCGGTCATGTCCTTTTCGTGAGAAATCAGATGAATACAGAGCTCGATAAGTTCTTCCGGCTCAGGGAGCCTTCCTTTCCCTACTGCGCCGCAGGCAAGGTGACCCTCGCCGGACTCGGCAAGAATCCAGCCGTAGTGCCGCAGCTTCTCAAGGTTATCCTGGGTGACCCGGTTTTCCAACATATGCGTATTCATTGCGGGAGCTGCTGCCTTCGGACAAGTGCAGGCCAGGGCTGTGGTGGTAAGCATATCGTCGGCTATGCCGTTTGCCAACTTTGCAAGTACATTCGCCGTTGCCGGTGCGATCAGAAGCAGATCAGCATTCTCCGCCGCTGTGATATGAGCGATGGCAGAGGCGTTGAGGGGATCAAAGGTATCCGTAAGAACGCGATTGCCGGTCAGGGCCTCAAAAGTTATGGGCAAGACAAACTGCGCTGCATTTTTCGTCATGATAACCTGTACGTTCGCATGCAGCTTTTTCAGCCCCGACGCCAGTGCCGCCGCCTTATAACATGCAATGCCGCCGCTGACACCTAAAAGAATGGTCATCCCGTTGAGCATGGACCGATCTCCCCTTTCTGCTGCGCCTTATCTTATCACAAGGTCCGGAAAAGCGCAACGAGATCGGCTTAATAATTGCAAAGGATGATTGATTTTGACTATGATTTGTGGTATTCTCTCTTCTGCCGGTCTTTGAACCGGAAACCAACTGAATATTGGAGCCAAAAGGAGAAAAACGCTATGAAGAAAAGAATTCTCGCGCTCGTCCTGGCTGTGCTGATGACTGCGGCACTCTGCGCATGCGGAGGCGGCAAGTCCCCGGCAGCCCAGCCCACAATCATTCCGAACGGCTCCGCCGGCGAAAAGGCCCTCGGTGGGGAAATCACCGTGGGTATCGCCGCAGATTTGGACACAAGTCTTGACCCACACGTATCTTCGTCGTCGGCAGGAACCAGAGAGGTCCTTTTCAATATCTATGAAGGGCTGCTAAAGCCCGACACAGACGGAAATCTCATCCCCGCCATTGCCGAAGATTATACCGTGAACGAGAACGCGGATACTTATACCTACACGCTTCGTGAAGGTGTCTGCTTTCACAACGGTAATACGGTAACGGTCGGGGATGTTGTCTATTCTCTCACGAGAGCTGCGGGACTGGAAACCGGCGAGCCGCTCGTTACCGAACTGAAAGGCATTGCTTCCGTTGAAGCAGCTGACGACAAGACTGTTGTTGTTAATCTGAAAGCCCCTGATGCGGAGTTCAATGCCTATATGTATGCTGCCATCATCCCGGAAGGGTCTGATCCTGCTGCCGAGGTGGTGGGTACAGGGCCGTTCCGTTTCGTTTCCCGCACACCACAGGATAACGTGGTGCTGGAGAAGTTCAACGACTATTGGGGCGAAAAAGCGATTCTGGACAAGGTTACGCTCAAAGTCATCCCCGACGGGCAGACCATGGTAATGAGTTTGCGCTCCGGCGCGATTGATATGGCAGAACGGCTTTCCAGCAGTCAGATTGCTGATCTGGATGAACTCACAATCCTTGAAGGCAGCAGCAACATTGTCCAGGCGCTCTACTTGAACAACGACTTTACCCCCTTCCGCGACCTTCGTGTGCGCCAGGCGCTTTCTTACGCTGTTGACAAACACGCCGTCATCGATCTTGCCGCCGACGGTCATGGAACCCCCATAGGCAGCAGCATGATCGCCTCTATGGGCAAGTATACTGTGCCCGAGCTTGTGGATTACTACAAGCCGGACGTTGAGAAGGCAAAGGCGCTGCTTAAGGAAGCCGGCTATGAAAACCTCAGTTTCTCCATCACCGTTCCTTCCAGCATGCCTGCTCATGTGGACGCGGCCCAGGTTATTGTCGAGCAGCTTCGCGCCGCAGGCATTGACGCCTCCATCAATCTGGTAGAATGGGCCACTTGGTACGATGAGACTTACAAGGGCCGGAAATTTGAGGCTACCGTTGTCGGCATGGACACCCACAGCCTTGCAGCCTCCGGCTGCCTTGCCCGCTTCCAGAGCGACAACAGCAAGAACTTTATCAATTTCTCAAACGCCGACTATGACGAGACCTACGCCAAGGCGCTTGCTACTGTTGATGAAGCGGAGCAGACTGCGCTGTTCAAACAGTGCGAAACCATCCTGACCGAACAGGCCGCAAACGTCTACATTCAGGATGCCGCTTCTTTCGTCGCCCTGCAGAAGGATGTGGGCGGCTATCAGTTCTATCCCGCCCTGTACATCATGGATCTTTCCACGATGTATCGCATGGCATAAAACGATGCGGTATGTACTAAAAAAAACAGGGGTGCTGTTAGCTACCTTGCTTCTGGTATCCCTGTTTGCCTTTCTTGCTTTTGAAATCATACCCGGTGATCCAACCACGATGCTTCTCGGCAGCGAGTACACACCGGAGCGTGCGGAGGCGCTGCGCCGTTCCATGGGGCTTGACCGCAATGTCTTTGCGCGCTATTGTTCCTGGCTTTTGACTTTTTTGAGGGGCGACATGGGGACAAGCTACAGTTATGCAATGCCGGTTCGGGAAGTGCTGCGCGGCAAGATCAGCGTGACTGTGATCTTGTCGGTCATGAGCTGGATTCTGGTCACGGCGATGAGTCTGCCGCTGGGCGTTGCTCTCGTGCGCTATCAGAACAAGTCTTTCGGAAAGATTGGTGTTTCCGTCAATCAGATCCTGATGGCGGTTCCCCCTTTCTTTCTCGGCATCCTGCTGACATATTTGTTTGGGCTGCTTCTCAAAGCATTCACACCGGGAAGATTTGTACCGCTGGAAGAGAGCATTCCGCAAAGTCTCGGATATCTGTTCTTCCCTGCCCTTGCCATCTCAATTCCCAAGGCGGCAAAAACAGTCAAGCTTCTGCGCAGCTCCCTGCTCAGCGAAATGAAAAGAGATTATGTGCTCACGGCGTACAGTCACGGAAACTCCCGCTGGAAGGTGATAAAAAACCATGTTTTCCGCAACGCTCTTTTGCCTGTGGTGACCTATCTTGCCATGTCTCTTGCGGATATTGTGGCAAGCTCCATCATTGTTGAGCAGGTGTTTGTGGTCCCGGGACTCGGACGGCTGTTGGTGGCCAGCATATCAAACCGCGACTACCCGGTTGCGCTGTGCATCGTGGTGATGATCGCCTCGGTCGTCGTGATCATGAATTATTTCGCCGATATTCTGACACAGTTGATCGACCCGCGTGTGCGCCTGAGTTGAGGGAAAGTATCATGATCAATACAAAAGACAAGAACTTTCGCATTGGAGCGGGTATTACGGCGTTTATGATGCTGATTATTCTGATTGGAGCTTTCTGGACGCCCTATGATCCCAATGTCATGAACGCCGCTGAAAAGATGGCAGGGCCCGGTATTCACCATCTTCTGGGAACCGACAATTTCGGACGTGATATTTTCTCCCGTGTCGTACAGGGTACGGGGGCAACCTTTCTGATTGCCTTGTGCTCGGTAGCTATCGGGCTGCTGGCAGGGCTTCTGATCGGCGGTCTGACCGGCTACTACGGCGGCTGGGTTGATGAGATCCTGATGCGCCTCAATGACAGCGTCACCGCATTCCCCAGTCTGCTGCTGGCGCTGGTGCTGATTGCCGTTTTCCACACCGGGAAATACAATATTATTCTTGCACTCGGCATCATCTTCATCCCGACTTTCGCGCGCATTGTACGAACGGAGGTTGCTCGGCAGAAGGCCCTGGATTATGTCGCAAACGCAAAACTCATGGGTGTGCGCAGCATGCGCATCCTCTTTATCCATATTATGCCGAATATCCTGCCGGTGCTTCTGAGCACAGTGGCGATCGGCTTTAATAATGCTGTGCTGGCAGAGGCTTCCATGAGCTATCTCGGTCTCGGCGTTCAGCCGCCCGACCCAAGCCTTGGCCGCATGCTCAATGAGGCGCAGGCCTACCTCTCCCGCGCTCCCTGGTACGCCCTGTCTGTCGGCTTCGCAATCATTTTGTTGGTTCTTGGCTTTGGCCTTTTGAGCGAAGGTCTTGGAGGTAACGGCAATGCTTGAAATCAAAGATCTGCATGTCACCTTTAAATCCACCGGGAAGGAGGCCGTGCGCGGCATCGACCTCTCCATTGCACCGGGTGAACGCCTTGGGCTGGTGGGAGAATCCGGCTCCGGAAAAACAGTAACGGCCATGGCTCTCACCGGACTCATCGAGCGCAGCAATGTGGACATGACGGGGCAGGTACTTTTTGGAGGGCGTGACCTGGTTCGCTGCTCAAGAAAGGAACTGCGTTCCATCCACGGACGAGATATTGGCGTTGTATTCCAGGAACCCATGCGCAGCCTCAACCCTCTCATGCGCATTGGGGAACAAATCGAGGAATCGCTGAAAATCCATACGAATAAAACCCCGGCGGAGCGCCGCACTTTGGCATTGGAAGTAATGGATCAGGTCGGTCTGCCCGAGCCTGAGACCACTTACCGAAAATACCCTCATCAGCTCTCCGGAGGTCAGCGTCAGCGCGTGATTATTGCTTCGGCTATGATTATTCACCCGAAGCTTCTGGTCTGTGACGAACCGACTACTGCACTGGATGTTACCGTACAGCAGCAGATCCTTGCACTTTTGCGCAGCCTGAGTATGGAATATGGCGTCAGTGTGCTGCTCATCAGCCACGATATGAATGTGGTGCGCAGGCTGTGCGAGGATGTAGCCGTTATGTACAAAGGAAAGATCGTCGAACGCGGTGTGACGGAGGAGATTTTCCGCAACCCGCAGGATGAATACACGAAGCGGCTCATCGCCGCGATCCCCACGAGGAAGCGCCATGGATCAAATTAAAAACGTACTTGAGGTTGAAAAGCTCTCCGTCAGCTATCAGGACCGGGGACTCTTAGGTAAAAAGTCCAGCTTTCAGGCACTCAAGGATGTGAATTTTGAAGTGCGCCGCGGGGAAATTCTTGGCCTTGTGGGAGAATCAGGCTGCGGAAAATCCACTCTCTCCAAGGCAATCCTCGGTATGCTGGGTACGGCCGAAATCATCGGAGAGATCCGTCATTACACACCCAGGCCGCAAATGGTCTTTCAGGACCCGTTCGGAAGTCTCAATCCATCCAAGACCGTGGGGTGGATCCTGGAAGAGCCCCTGCGTGTATACGGCAAGTATGACGCCGCCGAGCGAAAGCGTCGTGTGCTCGATATGCTTGAGCGTGTCGGTCTTGAAAGAAGCTATGCAAAATGCAGACCCGGCGAGCTCTCCGGCGGGCAGCGGCAGCGTGTCTCCATTGCGGCGGCACTGATCCGGCGGCCAAGATTCATCATTGCCGATGAGCCGGTTTCCGCACTGGATGTGACGATCCAGGCCCAGATCCTGGATCTGCTCTGGGACCTGCACCATGATCTCAATCTGAGCTATCTGTTCATAAGTCATGACCTGAATGTTATCTACTCTATCTGTGATCGCGTCTTGGTCATGGAAAAGGGGCGTATCATTGAGCAGGGGCCGGTCGAGGAGATTTATGACCACCCGAAGGAGGAATACACCCGCAAGCTGCTCAGTGCTATACAGTTCTAAGCTTCAAGCGCGGCGCCCGTATCGGAGCCGTGCTTTTTCATACTTGTATTGTAAGTAAAAACTTAGTATAATGTAACCAGAGTAAACAGATCACTGGACCGGAGGGATGCTCTGTGCTTGACAGCTTTGACCGCAACATCACCTATATGCGCATTTCCGTGACAGAGCTGTGCAACCTGCGATGCCGCTACTGTATGCCGGAAGATGGCGTATGCAAAAAGAAACATGAAGAAATGCTGACAGAGGATGAGATAATCAACGCTGTCAGGGCGGCGGCTTCTCTCGGCATCACAAAACTGCGCATTACCGGCGGCGAGCCGCTGGTCAAAAAGAACATTCTTTCCATATGCCGCCGCGCCTCACAGGTCTCCGGCATCCGGGAAATCTGTGTCACCACAAACGGTACCCTTCTCCCTGCCCTGGCAGGACCGCTGCGCGAGGCCGGTGTCAGCCGAGTCAATATCAGCCTTGACACCTTGGATGCTGACAAATTCCGGTATATCAGCCGCTGTGGGGAACTGAGGCAGGCCATCGACGGCATCCATTCCGCACTTGAAGCCGGCTTTGATAAGGTCAAGCTCAATACGGTTTTGATCGGCGGCTTCAATGATGATGAGATCCCCGCTCTTGCGGAGCTGACACGGCGTTATCCGATAGATGTACGCTTTATCGAGCTCATGCCCATGTACGACAGCGGTGACTTTGGACCGGAAGCCTATATTCCCTATACCGTGGTTTTGGACAAGCTGCCGGGATTGGAGCCTGTTGATCCGGATGGCGGCGTTGCAAAGCTTTATCATCTTCCCGGCGCAAAAGGCCGTATCGGCCTTATAAGTCCGGTGAGTGCCCACTTCTGCGCAGAATGCAACCGTATCCGTTTGACGGCGGACGGCAAACTTAAGCCATGTCTCCACTCGGGTGATGAGTATTCTCTCAAGGGGCTCGACTATGAGAACATGGTGAATGAACTCCAAAAAGCAATTTTATGTAAACCTTCCTGGCACGGTATTCTGGATGCTGTGAACCGAAGTCATGCCGGTCGCAGCATGAATCAGATCGGAGGCTGAAAATGCCGGACTTTACACATTTTAACGATCAAGGCCGGGCGAAGATGGTCGATGTGGGCGAAAAGCCTGTGTCTGTACGCACCGCCGTTGCCGGCGGACGTGTCCTTTTAAACCGCGAGACCTTTGCTCTCATCAAATGCGGCGGCATGAAAAAAGGCGATGTGCTGACGGTGGCGCAGGTGGCAGGCGTCATGGGGGCCAAGCACACGCCGGATCTAATCCCAATGTGTCATCCGATTCTGATTGATGGGATCAATCTTGAACTGCATCTTGACGAAGAGCGCTGCTCTGTAGAGATCAGAGCCACCGTATCCTGCGCCGGACGCACAGGGGTGGAGATGGAGGCGCTGACTGCTGTAAGCACAGCGGCCCTCACGGTATATGACATGTGCAAGGCCGTTCAGAAGGATATGGTCATTACGGATATCCGTCTCCTAAGCAAAACCGGCGGCGTACATGGAGAATATGAAAGGAAGGCTGAGCAATGAGCTATAAAGCAGCAGTTATTACCGTAAGTGACAAGGGGTATCGCGGGGAACGTGTTGATACCAGCGGTCCCGCAATCTGCGCTTTGCTGGAAACCGAAGGCTTTGAAGTGTGCCATACAGCATTGGTTCCGGACGAAGCTGACATGATTCAGGCGGAGCTCATCAAATGTGCAGATGAACTGAAAATTCCGCTGGTGCTCACCACTGGCGGCACAGGCTTCTCTCCCCGGGACATTACGCCTGAGGCAACGCTTGCGGTTGTGGAGCGGCCGACTCCCGGGATTCCGGAGGCCATGCGGGCAGAGAGCCTTAAAATCACGCCGCGCGGGTGCCTGTCGCGAAGTGCCGCCGGTATCCGCGGCAGAACGCTGATCGTCAATCTTCCCGGGAGTGAGAAGGCAGCAAAGGAAAACCTGAATGCCGTGCTGTCCGCTGTTGCTCACGGATTGGATATGCTGGCTTCATCGGGCTCTGCCGACTGCGCAGAGAAGGCCGTTAACAAGCAGACCCCCTCTCTCGATGCTTGGCTCCGAGAGGCAAAACAAGACGCCGCTGCAAAGAACTGTGGCATGTATCTTTTCCACAACGGCGTCGTGCGAGAGACAGCGAAGGCACGGGTCCGGGAGAATGCGCAGAATACGACAGCCGTCAAAGGAATGTTTTTTTTCTATGACTCTGAGAAAGTGGAAGCGGCGAAGAAAGCAGCACTTGCAATGCCAGGTATAGGGTATGTGCGTATCTGGCTCAACAGCGGTGAGCTCCAAGTTGGGGATGACATCATGCTTGTCCTCGTAGGCGGGGATATCCGCCCGCATGTGATTGATGCACTGCAGGCGCTTGTCGGTGAGCTCAAGCAGCACTGTGTCACCGAAACAGAGGTATACTGATAGCAAGAAGGATCAGATCAAAATGGATCTGATCCTTCTTGCTGCTTTCAGGGGTTCAGCAGACGTGCCCCCTGTATGACATGGTCCCTTTCGAATGCGCGGTTGATCGCATTCAGGACGGTTTTCTTGTCTGCGCTCCAAAGCGGCGCAACAAGGCAGCGCTTCGCGCCGTCACCTGTCAGGCGATGCACAATCATCTCGGGCGGGATACTCTCGATACAGGCTTCCAGCGCCGATATATATTTGTCTAATGAGAGAACCTCAAATTTACCTGCGCGATAGTCCTTTTCAAGGTCCGTCCCGGCCAGAACATGCAGTAAATGCAGTTTGATCCCCTGTACGCCGCTTTCTCCAATATACTTTGCTGTTTCGCGCATCATGTCTCGTGTCTCGCCGGGAAGCCCTAAAATCATGTGGACAACAGTCTCAATCCCGGCTTCCCGAAGGCGATTGACGGCGTCGTCATAAACCGCAAGCGGATAACCGCGGCGGATATAGGAGGCCGTTTCCGGATGGATGGTCTGCAGCCCCAGTTCGATCCAAACGGGCTTTTCCCGGTTGAGCTCGGTAAGCAGCGACATGACCTCAGCTTTGAGACAATCGGGACGTGTGGCTATGGACAATGCTGCAATATCAGGGTGGCGCAGCGTTTTTGCATACAGCTTCCGAAGCTTTTCGATCGGTGCGTACGTGCCCGTATAGCTTTGAAAGTATGCAATATAGCGTTTTGCACCTTTTCTGGCCACAAGCGTCTTGGCCTGTTCGATCGCCTTTTCCGGGTCTTCCCATGCGGGAATCGAAAAGTCTCCGCTCCCTGCGGCACAGAAGATACAGCCACGCGTGTCCATAGTTCCATCCCGGGTAGGGCAGGTAAAGCCGCCATCCAGTGCGAGTTTATACGTTTTTTCACCAAAGCGCTCCAGAAGATAACTGTTCAGATTTCTGTACGACAAGCGGCAGTCCTCCCTTTTCCAATACAGCGCCTATCATAGCACGCTTTGATGTTCCCGGCAAGCTTCGGGCTGTTAATAGCGACATAGTGCCCATGAAATAATAAGTGCCCAAGGCCATGGCCTTGGGCGCTTATTCATCGAAAGAATCAGATTTCCGTAATAACAGGCAGGATCATCGGGCTTCTCCGTGTCGTTTTGTACAGATATCCGGAGATATTGTTCTTGACTCGGTTCTTGATGGCGGTCCAGTCTGTGATATGCTGCGCGGCGCAGGCGTCGGCAGATTCGATGGCGACACGCTTGAGTTCCTCCATCAACTCCTCGGCTTCTTTTACATAGATGAAGCCGCGGGTAATGATCTGCGGTTCGGAGATCAACTGATGGTCATGGGTGGAGTACGGCAGCACCACGACGACCATACCGTCCTCGGCAAGCTTATGCCTGTCTCGCAGGACGACGCTGCCGACCTCGCCCACGCCGCTGCCGTCTACCAGGATGGCGCCGGAGGGAACGGTTTCTTCGCATTTGATGCTCTTTTTCGTGATCTCAATGACACTGCCGTTTTCGGCGATAACGATGTTCTTCGGCGTGACGCCCATGCGCTTTGCCAGCTCCGCGTGCTTGACCAGCATGCGGTGCTCTCCGTGGATGGGGACGAAGAACTTGGGTTTCGTCAGAGCCAGCATCATTTTGAGTTCTTCCTGACAGGCATGTCCCGTGACATGCAGGTCCGTGTGACGGTCATAGATGACCTCCGCACCCTTGTGGAACAGTTCGTCAATAATGCGGGAGATGGAGGTCTCATTGCCGGGAATGGCAGAGGCCGAGATGATGACGCGGTCACCCGCATCGACATTGATAAGCTTATGCTCCGAAAACGCCATACGGTAGAGAGCGGACATAGCCTCACCCTGACTGCCGGTGGAGATGATAACCGCCTGATTGCGCGGCAGTTTATTGAGCTTTTCAATGTCCATCATGACATTTTCCGGAATGTCCATATATCCGAGTACATCCGCCACGTGCAGGACGTTCTCCATGCTGCGTCCGGTAATGCCCACCTTGCGTTTGTACTTTGCTGCGACATTGATGATCTGCTGCAGGCGGTGGACGTTTGAGGCAAAGGTGGTAATGATGATGCGTTTATCGCAGCCCATGAAGAGTTTGTCGAAGCTCTCCCCTACTTTGCTCTCGGAGTCGGAGTGACCACGCACCTCCACATTTGTGGATTCACCCATCAGGGCAAGCACGCCCTCGTTGCCGAGCTGACCGAAGCGCACCAGGTCGATCATTTTGCCTGAAATGGGGGTTACGTCAATCTTGTAGTCGCCGGTATGGATCACGGTGCCGATGGGCGTGGTGATGGCAACAGCCACAGCGTCGGGGATCGAGTGGTTAACGTGGATAAATTCCACCGTAAAGCAGCCCAGCCGAAAGCTGGACCCGGCTTTCTTGGTGAAGATCTGGGTATTATAAAGCAGATTGTGCTCCTCAAGCTTGAGTTCGATAAGCGCAGCAGTCAAAGGCAGCGTATAGATCGGCACATCAAGATCACGCAGGACGTAGGGAATGGCGCCGATGTGATCCTCATGCCCGTGCGTTAGAATGATGCCGCGCAGCTTCTCCTGGTTTGCACGCAAGTAGGAGATGTCCGGAAAGACACTGTCGATGCCGTACATGTCCTCATCGGGAAAGCCCATGCCGCAGTCGACCACGATGATGTCATTGCCAAACTCATAGGCGTACATGTTCTTGCCGATTTCGCCGAGTCCGCCGAGGGGTATTACTTTCAGTTTAGAAACCATGTTTTCTCCATTCAAATATCAGGTAATTCAGTATGTAATGCAGCACAATAAGGAAGTATGCCCGGATCAAACCGGGTTTAGTCAAATCTCCGTGCGCCCTTCAATGGCACGGTTGAGCGTTGCGTCATCCGTAAATTCCAGATTTGACCCTACCGGGATGCCATAGGCAAGACGCGTTGTCTTCACACCAAAGGGCTTTAATAAACGGGAGATATACATTGCCGTGGCCTCCCCTTCGGTATCGGGGTTTGTGGCCATAATGACCTCCTCCACATTGCTGTCCGCAACGCGCACGAGCAGCTCCTTGATGCGGATATCATCCGGGCCGACATGCCCCATCGGACTGAGAACACCGTGCAGAACATGATAGGTGCCGTTATACTCATGCCCTCGCTCTATGCTTGCCACATCGCGCGGTTCGGACACCACGCAGATGGTGCTCTTGTCGCGGGTCTGGCTTGCGCAGACGGAGCAGATCTCTCCCTCTGTCAGGTTCTGGCAGATCTTGCAGCAGTGGACATTGCTCTTGGCATCAAGGATCGCCTCGGCAAATGCCTTTGCTTCCGTATCCGGAAGAGCAAGAATGTGGAAGGCCAGCCGCTGGGCGCTCTTTCTCCCGATACCGGGGAGCGAGGCAAAGCGGTCAACAAGATTGTCGAGCGATGCAGGGAAAAAAGCCATAATCGTATCCTCAGGTCTTTTCTATGTTTTCCCGAATGGCGCGGATGGCAGCCGTGCGATCGGCTTTTCCGAAGACAGCACTGCCCGACACAAGCACGTCGGCACCCGCTTTTACACACAGCGGCGCGGTTCTCGCGTCGACACCGCCGTCGATCTCCAGCATGCAGTGCGGAGCATACTGTTCGATCAGAGCGCGTACACGGTTGATTTTCGGAAGCTGATCGGCCTTGAAACTCTGACCGCCAAAGCCGGGCTCCACGGTCATAACAAGAATCAGATCACAGAGTCTGATAAATGGAAGCACCGCTTCGGCCGGAGTGCCGGGCTTGATTGTCACGCCAGCCAGTCTGCCACGGCTTTTTACAACCGCAATGGCTGCGTGGATATTATCCTCCGTGTCGGCTTCAACATGAAAGTTTACAAGATCTGCCCCGGCGTCGCAGAAACGATCGGCATAACGCAGGGGTCTGTCGATCATAAGATGTACATCCAGAAACATGTCTGTCTCCGGACGCAATGATTTCAAGACCGGAAGGCCAACGGAAATATTCGGAACAAAGATGCCGTCCATTACATCCATATGCAGCCAGTCTGCCCCGGCAGCCTTGACATCGGCAACTTCTTCGCCCAATCTGCAAAAATCCGCAGCTAAAATAGAGGGTGCAATCTTGATCATGCTGGTAATCCTTCCCTGCTATAATATAAACTAAGTTATTATACTACGATTTCCAATTCTTTTCAATAGTTTTACTGCGATTGAAGCATGATAAAACAGTACTGCCAGAATTGGGCGGAATTGAAAACACAGCTTGACGAGCCTGGAAAATGGATATAAAATATAATGAAAGATTTTGATCGGAGGCTCTGTTGTGAAGCGTAAAGATAATGCAGCGCTCTGGGCAGCACTAGGCGTCGGTTTGTTTGTCGGCGTCTGGGTGCTGGCAGCTGTAATGGGATGGACGACAGTCATCAAAATATTAATTGTGCTGACCTCTGCCGGAGCGGCAGGCGGTCTGGCCGCGCTGATCGCCAGGGGTCATGCTAAACGCAAGGCCAGAAAGCTGGAAAAAGAGCGTCAAAAGCAGGCCAAAAGCAATCCCACCGTCAAGGAGGCCCCTGTCAAGAAAAGCTACGGCCCGGAGATCGACCCCATCATTCAGGAAGGCAACCGTGCCCTGAGTGAGATGGGCAGGCTCTATATGTCAATCAAGGATCCTGTGGTGCGGCAGAAGATCAACGAGATCATGCGTATAACCGACAAGATCACACAGGATGCTGTTTCCGATCCCTCGGATATTCCGCAGATCAGAAAGTTTATGAACTACTATCTCCCTACTACCATCAAGCTTCTTAACGCCTATGACCGTATGAGTGCTGCCGGCGTTGAGGGAGAAAATATAGACAAGAGCATGAAGAACATTAACGACATGCTTGATGCGGCAATTGAAGCATACAAGAAGCGTCTGGACTCGCTGTTTGAAAACCAGGCGCTGGACATTGAAACAGACATTGAAGTCATGAACACAATGCTGGCCAGAGAAGGTCTCTCCGGCAACAAGGATTTTGATATTTGACAGAAAGGAAGCAGATCGTATGAACGAAGAGAGCAATATTCCCGCCCTGACACTGGACCCCATGCCCGCCGAAGTTGCTGCAGCAGTTGAGGAAGCGCCGAAGGAAGAGGAAAAAGAGGAAGAAGTTGTAACCAGAGATTATGATCTGGAGAGTCTTTCCCCTGCCGAACAGGCTGCAGTCCGTAGTTTTGCGGAAAAAATTGATATCATGAACACCGAGCAGGTCATGCACTACGGAAGCAATGCACAGAAAAATATCTCCGAGTTCTCCGGCGCCGCGCTCGGCACTGTGCGCACCAAAGATCTGGGAGAAGTAGGAAACATGCTGGGTGATCTCGTGGTAGAGCTCAAAGGCCTGAACTTTGACGTGGAGCAGAAAAAAGGCCTGAAGGGACTCTTCAAGAAATCCAGTCAGAGTATTGCAGAGCTCAAGGCGTCTTACGACAAGGCCGAGACCAATGTGGACAATATTGTCGATTCCCTGGAAAAGCATGAGATCACGCTGATGAAAGACATCAGCCTCATGGACAAGATGTATGACAAGAACCAGGAGTATCTGAAAGAGCTGACCATGTATATCCTTGCCGGTAAGCTCAGAATTGAGCAGCTCCGCAACGAGGAACTGCCCAAATATAAGGCCAAAGCGTTGGAGACAGGGCTCCCCGAGGATGCCCAGGCTGCCAACGACTTTTCCAATATGATCGGCCGCTTCGAAAAGAAGATCCATGATCTGGAGCTGACACGCACCATCTCCGTGCAGATGGCCCCGCAGATCCGCATGATCCAAAATAACGACAGCCTTATGGCTGAGAAGATCCGCTCTTCCATCATGAACACCATCCCCCTTTGGAAGAGCCAGATGGTGCTGGCCCTCTCCCAGTATCACTCCGACCAGGCGATGAAAGCTCAGCGCGAGGTGACTGATGTGACCAATGCCCTGCTCATGAAAAATGCCGAAGCCCTGCATCAGGGCAGCGTCAACATTGCCAGAGAGGCAGAACGCGGCATCGTCGACATCGAAACTCTCAAGAAGACCAATATTGAGCTCATCCAGACCCTGGACGAAGTTCGCCAGATTCAGGACGAAGGCCGCGCCAAGCGCATGCAGGCTGAGCAGGAGCTTGCCCAGATCGAAGGTGAGCTTAAACAGAAGCTTATCTCCATGCGTGGCTGAGAATAGAGAGGTATCCCGTGTCCATTGAGAAAGGCCGCGCATATTTCCGGGCCCTTGGCATCGAGGACCGCGTGCTTGAATTTGATGTCTCCTCCGCCACCGTAGAACTTGCGGCAAAGGCTGTGGGGGTTGAAGGCGCGCGTATTGCCAAGACACTTTCCTTCAAGACACCGGAAGGCTGCATGTTGATTCTTGCGGCAGGTGACGCGCGCATCGACAACCACAAATTCAAAGAAACTTTTAACATGAAGGCCAAAATGTTAATGGCTGACGAGGTGCTGGAGCTGGTGGGCCATCCCGTTGGCGGGGTGTGTCCCTTCGGGTGCAACGATGGCGTGCCGGTGTATCTCGATGAAAGCCTCAAACGTTTTGAGACGGTTTTTCCTGCCGTGGGCAGCGCCAACAGTGCCATTGAGCTAAGTCTTGACGAACTGTTTCGATACTCCAAGGCCATTGAGTGGGTAGACGTTTGCAAGCTGCCAGAATAAAGATTAATCCCGGATTCGTTTGAATCCGGGATATTTTTATCAAATTTGCTTTTCACCGAGTTTCAGACTACCGTCATTGATCTTTTCCAAAATCTCCTCATACCGCATGGGCTTGCCGTAGTAGTAGCCCTGGAGTCTGCCGCAGCCGGCTTCACGCAGAAAGTCCACCGCTTCCTCGGTCTCAACGCCTTCCGAAAGCGTGAGCATATTCAGCTCGCCCGCGAGATTGACGATACTCGAAATGATTTTGCGGGAGTTTTCGTTATTGTGGAAGTTTTTCAGAAACTCCATATCGATCTTCAAAAGATCAAAGTTGAAATCCTTGAGTACGTTCATGGAAGAGTAGCCGGAGCCAAAGTCGTCAAGCCAGATCGCAAAGCCTCCTTCATGCAGGCGCTTCATCGCTTTCTTAAGCCCCTCGACATCCTTCGTGACAGCACTTTCCGTGATCTCCACATGCAGATATTCTTTCGGAACCTGATATTTTTCCACCAGTGCTTCAAGTTCACCGACGGCGTCCATCAACTCAAAGTCCAGGCGAGAGAAATTCAGCGAGGTTGCAAACACCGGCAGTCCCTGATCAATGCTGTCGCGGATGCGCTTACACACCTGTTCATAAATGCAGAGATCCAGTTTATGGATTTGACGGCCCTCCTCCAGGGCGGGAATAAACGCGCCGGGCGAAAGAAATCCCATTTCGGGATCAATCCACCTTGCCAGGGCTTCGCAGCCTGCGATGGTCCCGTCCTGCGCCCAGACGACCGGCTGATAGAACACCTGAATATAACCCTCATGCACAGCTTTCTCAACATTATTGAGTATATACTGCTTAAGGCCGTATTCCTTGTCCATCTTCTCATCGTACTCAAGGATGAATTCGGCTTCCTTATTGCGAAGTCTTCGCATGGCATAACGGGCACGGTCTATTGCATGGCGGGCACTGCGTTTAGTGTCTGACGGTTTATAAGCACCGGCCTTGATATCAAGATAAGTCTCGCTTGAATAGGCATTGCGAATATTGTCGCGCACGCCTGCCACGCGCTTCAAATAATCTTCCGCCGTGGTCATCACAGCAAAGTTATCTCCCGACTCACGTGCAACAGGCTCACCGGGAAAAGCTGCTTTGATTACCTGCGCCGTCCTGACCAGGAGCTGATCCCCGCCCGCGTAGCCAAAACGGTCGTTATATGTCTGAAAATGTTCAATATTGAAAGTGAGGAATACGGGCTGTGTTCCGCTTGCGAAGCTGGATTCCATGTAAGCTTTGGAGGCTTCTTCAAATTTTCGCATGTTTGGGATACCGGTAAGGTCGTCCGTGACAGAAATCTGCTCCAGCTTCCAGGACTTTGATGCGTCACGGTATCGCTGATGGTAGACGGCAACAACCAGAATAAACATGGTTACCAGGGTGGTTACAAAGTTGATATAATCTCCCTCTGAAAGCTTAAGCGGGTTACCTGCTTTGTCAAAGGTATAGTTGTTCAAAAGCCATGTAAACCCCCAACCGAAGATTACGATCAACAGGATCGACGAAAACGGCCGCCAGACGCAGATGATCGTGACATACATGAGCATGGTCAGGAAGCAGAGGATCATACGGCCGCGAGAGAAATCGTGCATGGACAGCGTTACACCGAAATACATGGCGAGAAGGAAGTATGCAAAAATAATCTCTCTGCTGTATCTGCCAAGGTATCTGAGTTTCTTTTTCAGAAAAAGGGAACAGTAAACGAGTAGTAGCACGGACGCGGTAAGAAACCACCAATAGGTGCTGGTGTAATGAAAAAACTCCCCTACAGATGCGACCTTGCCTGGGATGACCCAGTTTTTTACATAGCGCAAAAGCATATAGAGCTCAACTATCGACACGATGGCCGTGAGGTATACGGCGCTGCGCACGTCCGCCTCCTTGAGCTGATCTTCTATATACGGCGGATTGCGATAGAAGCCAAAGAAACGACTGATCGAATAGACCAAGCCTTTCTTATTATCGTCAGAGGTATACACTGTTCTCCCCCCTATTGTCATATTCTCTGATTTTGCATTATACAGGAAGCCATATATGATTTCAACTGTAGGTTTCTCTGCCCTTTGCACATTTTGGGCATGGCAGAATAGGATGAAGTGAAGCGAGATCGCTCCAAGGAGGAATACAATTGAGCTGCAACAAACCCGATCCATCCTACCGCAGCGGATCACTGCCCGGGGCTTACGCACCGCTTGCAATGTCCTATGTGCCCATGCAGGATTCTGCCGCACCGAATTACGATGCGCCCGAAGCGCTGGCCCGCGGCACGCTTTTTCCGGGACTGGACCTCCCGTTTAAGAATATTGTCAACGAAAAAACGCCTGACACGCCAATGGCTGAAATGATGGCGATTGACTTCGTGACCGACGAGTTGGAACTGTATCTGGATACCCACGCCGATGATGCAGAGGCTTTCGCACTGTATCAAAACATTCTCGCCCTGCGAAAAGAGGCACGTGAGCGTTATGTACAGCGCTACGGCGCGATTACCCAGTGTGATTTGCTCGGTCAGAAAGCTTTCACCTGGCTCCGTGATCCCTGGCCCTGGGAGTTTCAGAATGGGAGGGCACGCTGATGTTTGTATATGAGAAGAAGCTGCAATACCCTGTCAAGATCCGAAACACCAATCCGGCACTGGCAAAGTTCATCATTTCTCAATATGGCGGCCCTGATTTCAAAAACAGATAAGTTATCAACAAAGCCACGGCGGCGGGCCGTGGCTTTATCTTTCTGTTATTCGTTTTCTGCCTTCTCGTCATCGGGAGGCTTGTCCTCATGATCACCGTGGTCTCTGTCGATTTTGTCCTTATACGCAGCGAGCGATTTCATGAGCCATTTCGGGACCGGAGCGCCAAGCTTTCCGGCGTTCTCAGCGATGCTGCCGAGCTCTGTCAATATGTACCACATAATAACTACAGGCGTCACCAGCGCGGGAAGATCAAATCCAAGCTCTACGCCTGATCCGTTGACAAGCACATGCAGCGCTATATCGCAAAGTGCTGCCACTAAAACGGCAAAGATCTCGCCCAGCTTGTGCCACACGCCATCTCGCGCGATCTGGCTTGACCATTCACCGTTTTTGCTTGCCGCCGCCGAGCCGGATAAATAGTCCAGCAAAAAGCAGGCGACCCAGATCAGGATAGCCCAGCCGAGCCACCCCCATAATGCCGTCAGTGTCGCAATGATCGTTGCAAAAGCGGCTTTGATAGCCGTTGCCTTTTCAGGTGCATTCATTTTTCTTTGCTCCTCTCTATGTAATCATTAAATGCTTGCTGGAACTCTTCGGTCTGCAGGTAGGCCGCCAAGGCGGCGAGGGTGTCGTGGAGGGCGGGCGTTGACTCGGCAACCGCGGGCAGCTCCTCCAGCAGGCTGTCGATCACGGCCATGGTGACCGGGCCCGCCTCGCCGTCAACAGGCGTGATGTGGTTTTCTTCCTGGAGCTTGGCCACGGCAATAAAGGTCTTGCTGCCGTATTTCCCGTCTGTGCCGCCGGTGTCGTACCCGAGCTTGACGAGCATGTCCTGCAGCTCTCGCACATCCTCGCCGATCATTCCTTTTTTGAGGATGGGCCGCTTTTCGGGCGCTGGGATGCTGCCTGCGTTCGCGCCGGTATAGCGAAGCACACGGTCCCACGGGCCGTTGTAATACGGCTGCACGCGGATCTCGTTGCCGCTCTGGTCACCCTGGAGGCTGTTGCCCTCACTGCTGCGGGCGTGGACGAGCTGTCCGTTGCCGATGTATGTGGCGGTGTGGCGCTGGTGATTGAGCAGCGCATCGCCATATTTGAGGCCCGCGCCGGTGGTGAGATCACAGACGGCCGTGACGTCCTCAAATCCGCAGCGGATAAAGGCCTCATACATGTTGCCGGTGTATGTCGCCCCGGCCTGCTTGACCGGGACGCCCGCCTGCTCCCAGGCGGTGATAACAAAGCTTGAGCAATCGTAATCCGGGCCCCAGCGGTCGGCCTGAGAGTAGCCGTGCCGGTTATCGGCAGCTTTTTCGAGCTGCCACTCTACGGAGCGCTGGATCGCGCCGGGCGCGGCGGGCTCAGCGCTTACAGGCGCAGGCGCATCCGTCTGCGGTTCCTGCTCTGCCGTCTCAGTTTCCTTCGGCGGCAGATGATCCTCATCCCGCCAAACGGGCAGGCCGTAGTCTGCGGGGTTGTATGGCTTTGGCCCTCCTGCGCCGGGGCTGAAATTAAAATCAGTCATCAGTCATCCTCCAAAAGCCCTGACAGGCTTTTCTCGTCGTCGTCCATCAGCTTCCCTCTGTCTGCGCCGTCTCAGCTTTGACCCACGTTTCTTCCATCAGCCGAGCGCCGTAGATGTCGGTTATTTCGCAAGAAACGAAGTCGGTGTCGGCGTTCTGCCCGTAGGCATACGCTCCAAGGTATGCATGGTAGCCCTGTTTCGCTTCTTCGAAGCTGTCCTTGATAACGATTCCCTTGTCAATCGTGCCGTTTGTGCGCTTGATCTGGTGCAAGAAAAATTTGTTGTCCATAATAAAATCTCCTTATATGAAATACGTTACCGCTTCTGCGGCTTCCACTCGATTTCCCCGGTCAGCGTGTCCCAGGTAAAGCGCCGCTTGGCCTCCCCGGCCTCGATCAGCAGCGCCCCGTCCGGCGCAGCGTCCACCACGGCGAGCTTGAGCCATTGCGTCAGTGTCGGCATGTCGTATTTATACTTTCCGACGGCGATTCCCTCTACCTCCCGCCCGCATTGCGGGCAGTTGCATTTCTCGTGGTGGAGCTTGCCCTTGGCGTAGTTTCCGCGAACAGCGGCAAATTTCTCCCCGCAGGCGGTACAGGTACACATGCGCACGGGCACCGTCGCCGGCTCCCAGCCGTCGTCCGGGAACTCATTGCGGAAAAACAGGTATTGTGGAAAAAGATCCTTGATCGTGCTCTCCTGCTCCTCGCTGAGCTGTCCGGTAAAGAGGGCGAGGGCAGCGTCCCGATCTTTCTCCGGAAGATTGCATTTCTGCCCCATGCTCTCACCGCCTTATAAGAAATCGGCCAGATTGAGCACCAGCCCCGCCTTTTTCTCTGGCTTCAATTCCTCACTGTAGGGGCCGACGCCCTCGGCGGCCCGCGTCTCCCCTGCCGCATCTCCGATGAGATCAATGTGCATCTCGAACCGCACCTTGGACCCAGGGAAATAAAACGCGGCGGCGCGCCCGTAGGCGTCAAGATCGGAGATGCTTGTCCCGATCCCCTTGCACACCTCGTGCATGCAGTCTTTGAAGCTGCCGCCCTGCACGATGGCCTGGGCGAATTCCTCATCCTGCTCGGCAAAATTCAGCAGCGCGTCCATGGCGGCCTGCTTGATTGCGCCCTCCTTCATGCCGTTGATCCCCGGCAGCTCCTTGCGCAGCTTCTCCCGCGCCTCTTCCAAATAGCTCATAAAAACCTCCCATTTTGTCAGAAGAAACGCACGCCGCGCCGCCTCTCCCGTCATTGCGAGGAGCGCGGCGACGTGGCAATCCGTTCTTTTTCTCGGTAATTTTTGCTTGAATCCTAAAATTCTTCGGCTATAATGGGAGTACAGACACGTACTTCATACAGCCTCTTGCTTATCTGGGGAACTCCCGGACGCTCAGCTCAGCGTCCGGGAGTTTTCTTTTTCTCTGCGGCGATCAGGGCGTCCGCGATCTCGGCGAAAAGCCTCGGCCCTATCCCGCGCTTGCTGCAGATCTCGGTCGGCGTCATTTCCAGCACCTGCTCCACGGTCTCGATCCCGTTTCTGCGCAGGGCGTTTCTCGCCCGGTCGGAAAGCCCCAGCTCTTTGATCTTCATGCCTGCTGCCTCCCCTCCCGGCGCTCCTTCAAAAGCTCCTGCCGCGCCTTGCCCCGCAGGAAGCGGCGCACCCGCTGCGGCGTGACCTCGCCGCTGTCGAAATAGACGCCCTCAGCAATCAGCATGTCCGCCGCGATCCAGAGCGCCCGCTCGTTGATTTCCGCTTTGCTCAGCGGCTTCGTCCTGCTCATTGTCCGTCTCTTCCTTCCCGATCTGCACCTTGTACCGGGTGCAGTATCTTTTTTTGTGGCACCAGTCGCAAACCGCCGAGCCCTGAGAATAAGGCACCTCTTTATGCACCACATGGGCCGCGGTCATATCCCGCTCACAGCTCGGGCAGAGGTAGCGCTCCAGGATCTTAACCGCCATGACCCGCGCCTCCTTCTTTCTTGCCGTCCCCAGCCGCTTGCGGCGATTGGGGAAGGATGCTGACGCGCGGCGCGACATTCCCAGCTTCGCTGACCGCTTCAGCGGTGGAAGGGGTTTCCCTGTTCCAGCACTCCCAGCAGGTCTTCTTCTCATCGTCACCCGCCGCAGCATTGCAGCCGTCTTCCATCTTTTCGTATCCGAAATCACAGGGGCACATCCATGTCACGATCTTCCTCTCGTTCAGCCCCGCGTGCTCCTGCATCGCTTTTTCCAGCAAAGTCACGTATCCGCATCTCCTTTTCGTCAAATGGTATTGTTTTCAGGCATCCGCAGCTTTTGCGGTACCCGCTCTTGATTGCGTAGGCATGGGCGGCAAACTCCACCCCGCATCCGCAGCGGCACAGCCAGAGGACGGCCGTTTTCGTTCCCCTCGGCGAACGGTATGTCCCGTACCGGCGCAGCACCGTGAAATAGGGCCCGACAAAGCCGGTGAGATCTTCCGCTTTCCTTCCCGCTTTTCGTTTCGCTTCCAACTATCCCACCTCCCGTCATTGCGAGGAGCGCAGCGACGTGGGTTGCTGCCCTGTGGGTACAATCCGTTCTCTCCCGTTTGTGCACCACACCGGCCGCACCACCGGCCCGACGGTGCCGACGTTGAACACCTCCAGCGTCCGGCCGAAGCCCTGGATCGCGCCGCCGGTCGGCGCCTTATTCCCGCACCTTGCGGCCTTGACCCCGTGGGGCCTGTCCTCAAAGCGGAGAAAACCGCACCCGTCACACAGCTCCATCCTGCCGCACCTCAAGCCCGGCGACCACATCCGCAAGCCATGTCACATTCTCCGGCTCCATCCGGGAGGGCATGATGATCGCCTGCACGAACATCCCGTCCTTGTATACGATGTAGGGCGTCCCCGTTCCTGTGTGCCGCAGGCAAAGCCCCGGCTGCTCCGCGTCGCTTCCCGGGCGCAGTGCCTTTGTCGGGATGCAGATGATTTCCCCGTCCGGCGATATCAGCGGCAGGTCATCCACACCGTGCAGGATGAGTCTCCTGTCCAGCCAGTACAGCAGCTCCTTTTCTCCGGCGCTGTAATTGTCCGTTTCAAAGACTTCCGGCAGCTCTGCTTCCGCGATCTGCATTTTCGCAGCCTTTTCCGCTGAGATGTCGAAGATGACGCACAGCGTGTCCGTTGTCAGCTGTCCGAGGTTTTCGGGCAGCTTATAGATTGTCCCGCCTGTCCCGGCCCACTGGGTGCCGTCCTTGGCGTTGTAGAGCTTCATGACTTTGGCCTCATTGCACAGGCTCCCCAATGCCTTGAGCTTCAACTAAATTCCCTCCTTCTCCGTCATTGCGAGGCCAGTGCTCACACTGGCCGTGGCAATCCGTTTTCTTTCTGCTCCCCACCGTCCCGTTGGGGAACAGTTCGTATTTCGTCCGCCATCTCCAGACGGAGCTGACGCAGCAGCCCAGTTTCTCGGCGATCTCGCGGTCATTGAGCCCGGCGAGGTACAGATCCCGCGCCCACTCCCAGGAAAAGCTGGATTTTCCCCTGTCCGGGTTCGGGTCCACGTTCAATATCCTTCTCCGCCAGTTCTGTACGCTGCTGTAGCTCACCCCCACGGCGTCGGCGATCTCGTGGTCGGTGTACCCGGCGTGATAAAGCTTTTCGGCCTCTGTGTGCCAGTCCCTCCCCACAGCGCGCGTTTTGCGCGAGGTGCCGTCGGAGATGTAGCGCGGGCAGTTTTGCGGCTCCTGCTCCCTGGGCTTGAGACCCACGATACGGCAGTGCCCGGTCATGAACATATAGTTGCACTTGCCGCTCTGCATGGGATCGCTGCGGTTCCGGTAAATGCAGTCCGTGTGAGGGCATGTCCCCGCCTTTGGTTTCACGGGAGCACCTTCTCCCCGTCATTGCGAGGCCAGTGCTCACACTGGACGTGGCAATCCGTATCTTCTTTTCCGGTGACCGTCCGCATAACGGCCCGCAGTTCCCCGCCGACCTGGGAAAACTCGATCCCTCCGGCGGCGAGTGCCTGCTCTGCCAGCACGGCGGCGAGCTCCTTTTTCGCGTAGAGCGTCATCCTGGCGAGATCCGCCCCGCTCCGCCCGCCGAGGCTTACGATATAGCCGTCATCCAGCCTTGTGCTCGCCCGGCATGTCACATACCGCGCCACGCCCCGCCGATAGGCTATTGCTCCCGGCTCCGCCGGCGCGGCAGCGCCGTCATTGCGAACCAGCGCCGCGCGCTGGTGTGGCAATCCGTTTTCCTTCGGCTTCCCGCCCTTCTCCGCCCTTACCGCGCTCACCGTCACGGCGATCACGGCCAGCACGATCACCACAATCAACCAAAAATACCCGCACGTTGTCATATGTACCTCTCCTCTCTTACCCCGCCGCCCGCTCTGCGGCCTCTCTGTCCAGCCTCTTGCAGAGCCTGACGTACTGCTCCGGGTGCGCCGTGTAGTAGTCGCTCATGGTCTCGCTCAGGCGCTGGAGCTGCCGGCGGTGCCACTCGGCCCGTTCCTCTTCGGTGAGCTCTTCGACCGGGACGGTTCTTCCGTCCGGCATGAGCACATAGCACACGACTGTGATTTCCTTTCGTTTCCCGGCCAAAGTATCACCTCCACTCCGGTGTCTTGACCTTGTCAGTATGTAAGCTTACATACTGATTTCGTACTCATCACAGAGGAAACACGCGCAAACCTCGCAGATATGGCCTATGGTTTTCGGGTTTGAATACTGCGTTTTCACCAGGATGGTGGTCATTTTCTTTTTGAGCATCGCTTTTTTACAGATGATGCACTCGCCGACCCATTTGTCGTTTGCGACGCAGCCTCGTTCTTCGTCTACAAGTCTCATCTCTATCCTATGCCCGCCCGGCTTGGTCACTTTCCGGTGATCCGCCGGGCGGTCTCCCGGTCGGTGACGATGATCTTCCGATCCTCCAGATAGCCGACCGACTGAGGCATCGCGCCGAAAAGTCTGCCCCCGGCCTGCCGCCCCTCCGGATCTTCGCTGTTGTATCTCAGATAGCCGAGCAGCCGCGGCGAGCACAGCAGCACCCGCTCCTCCTCCGGGATCCCGCTTCCCGCGATCGCGGCCCGGATCTGCTCCGCAATGCCCTCCCGCTCAAGAATCAGGGTCTTTGAATTCGACATCGGCTGCACCTCTCAGCTTCTTTTCCCGCTCCTCTTCCAGCTCGAAGAGGTCCACCCGCAGCGCATTGAGCTGCCCGACCAGGAAAGCGATCTCGTCCCGGCTCAGATTCTTGTCGGTGAATTTGATACCGATCGACCCGATCTTCGACCGGACGCCCTCGATCGCATAATCAAGGCGCGTGATCTGCTTCATCACGGCCCGCGCCGTTTCCACCAGAGGACCGTCCTTGAGCTGGTCCACGCTCGTGATATCCTGCGGCCCGATCAGCTCCGGCCCGCTCTCGCCCCAGTCCAGGCGCACGTTCGTCTGGTCGCCCTCCGGCGCCCCCGGATCGATGCCGACCACCGGTGCGACAGGCTCCCCGGAAAAAGCGCTGACCTTTGGGAAAGGCGACTCGGCCGGAATAAATTTCGGTTCCCAGTGTTCGAGTGTCATGCAGCCTTTGCACGGATCGCCGATCGGCGGTACACCTCTATATTTGCAGGTAGCGCAGCTTTTTTCTTCTTCCATGTACTTCCCTCTCTTTCGTTCATTTTTCTGGCAGGCCGTGCAAAATCCGCAGTATTTCGGGCAGAATTTCCGTTTCCTGCGCATTTTTCGCCTCGCCCTTGAGGACCCGGAGCGCAAAGGCCTTCTCGGCCTCGACCAGGACCTCGCCCTCGCTCTTATCGGCCACCGCGTAAATGGCCCGCCTGATCTCCTGGTACAGACCTTCGCCGAAAAGCTGCCGGTATGGCTCCAGCACATCAAACACGGCGCCGATCGTCACCACGTTCCTCCGGTCAATCGGTTTTTCCATAAGCTTCTCCCTTCTTGCCTCCCGCCGGGTGCTGTGCTATCATGGCCCCGGAAAGGAGGTGAATCTGTTGAATTTTGATATTTCTCCGCCTGTTGTTACTATTCCGCGTATACCGCAGGCTGAAAGCTATGCAGATACTCAGTTCAAAATCATCAAAAGCTATGTCCAAGACTTCCAGGCCAAGCTCGATGCGGAGCATGATGTGGGCCTCCTGCTTACAAATTTCGGTCAGTCCGTTTTGATGGAGGTCACCAGCATCAGTTATGAGTTCCCTGTGCTGATGGTCTTTCGTGGATTTGTCAACGGGCAGCAGTCAACGCTGATCCAGCACGTTAGTCAGTTGAGTTTCCTGTTGACCTCAATCCCCAAGGCTCCGGACATACCGAAACGCCAGATCGGTTTCAGCGTTTCTCAGGAGGAGCAATAACCCACGTATCTCTCGTTTTTCGGCCCTGCATGGCGGCTTCGTTCTTTTCCTCTTCAAACTGAAAGAACACCGCCGCCTGGATTTCCGGCAGCCTTCGCAGCAGATCTGTGAGGGCTGCCACTTCTTTTCTCAATTCGCGTAGCTCTTCGAGGATTTCGTTTTCCCGTTCCATAAGCCTCTCCTTTCACGCCGCGCCCGCGGCCTTGTCCAGCCCCCGCTGGATCATGCTTGCCTCCCGTCCGGCGCTGTGCTATCATGAGCGCCGAAAGGAGGTAAAAATTTGGAAATCTACTTTGATAAGCAAAATTTGCGGATACTTACAGCAATCTACAGGAGCGGCGAGCGCGGCATCACCTGGCGGCAGCTGCAAAAGCGCTTTGGTGAGCGTGCCGATGATTATTTTTTGATGAATCTGAGCAGCGCTGGCTATACGGTCACACAGGATCAAAACGGTAATTGGATCGACTATCCTGACTCCCGCCCCTTACAGACAGATCCCGGTTTCCGCTCCTTTGCCACTGATCGCGGACGTGCATACCTTGAGGACCGTGTCTACAGTTTCCGCCGCTGGTTAATCCCCACGCTGATTTCAATATCCGCGCTGATTGTCAGCGTCATGTCATTAGCATTCGCACTGCTAAGAGGATGACCACCGCAATCTCTACTGCATGGATCGTCAGGCTCACGCGTACCATGGTGTCGAGCCTGTCGATCCATTTTTTTTGCACGTTGGTGTCCCAGTTGACATACTCAGCGCTGAACACCTTGACGCCGTTTACTTCTACACAAATCGGATCGCGGGGCTTTTCGTTTTCCTTCTCCATGTGCTTCTCCTTGGATCATGCTACCGTGCGGCTCAGCAGGTAATCTATCGAGCATCCGAAGATCTCAGACATTTTCTCAAGCGCTGCCTGCGGGATCTTCCCGTTCTTTTCCCAGTTGTATACCGTCTTCCTGGTAACGCCTAAGGATGCGGCGAGCTGCTCAAGCGTCATCTCGCGTTTTGCTCTCTCTGCCGCGATGTTGGGATATTTCATGTTGTCGCCTCCTTGTTTCGTGTTACCCGTTTCGGGTACATTCCGCATATTATACTCGTTTTGAGTATTTGTCAATTATTTAAATTACCCAAAATGAGTGCACTGTTTTTGTACGTCTTTCTCATTTTGGGAAATTCTTCTTGACTTTTTACCCGTTCTGTGTAATTATCTTCTTATCTCAAAGGAGAAGGTGCGTGTATGAACCGTTTAAAAGAAATGCGGGAAGCTCGCGGCCTGAATATGCGCGAAGCTGCCCGTTTGTTGAAAATGCCGTATACCACGTATGTTAACTATGAAAAAGGCGCGAGGGAACCCAACTCAGAAACTTTGATACAGTTGGCTGATTTCTATGATACAACCATCGATTACATGCTCGGGAAAACCGATGATCCGAACTCTGTAACGGTTTCCTCTTCCGACAACATCCTCCCCTTTCCAGCCATGAAAAGCGTCCCGCTCATCGGCACCATCGCCTGCGGGGAGCCGGTCCTTGCCGCCGAGAATATCGAGTGTGAGGTCGACATGCCGGAGCACGTCAAAGCGGACTTTGCCCTCCGCTGCAAGGGTGACAGCATGATCAACGCCCGCATCTATGACGGCGATATCGTCTACATCCGCCAGCAGCCCACCGTCGACGACGGCCAGATCGCCGCCGTCCTTGTGGATGACGAGGCCACGCTCAAGCGCGTCCACCTTTACCCCGATCATGTGGTGCTGGAGCCGGAAAACCCCCAGTACCGCCCGCTCTCCTTCTGGGAGTCCGACATGGAGCATGTCCGCATCCTCGGCAAAGCCGTAGCATTTACCAGTAATGTACGCTGACAGGAGCTGATTGTGATGGAAGATAACGCAAACCGGCAGCTCTCCATAAAGCTTTCCGGCGACGATTTTTATAATCCCGACGGCTCTTTGCGTCAGGATCACCTGAAGCAGGCTTATGACAACAGCTGTGCAGGCGATTGGGAACTGACGCCTTTTCAATACAGTGACAAAGAGACCTTCGCCGTCCTCTATAATGGCAACTGCATCGGCACGGTCCCCCAGAGCCGATATGAGGAACTGCGCGCCATTCTTGACAAGATCACCCATCTGAGCGTGAGCGTCCGGGAATACATCCCGGATCACGGCCGCGCGGCAGAGCCTTCCGCGGCGAAGCATTATCAGGCGTATCTGTCTGTAGACTATAAAGCGGAGGTTTCGGCTTCCTTTTCCCCTCCCGCGCCTGCGGCTTATTCTCCCTCGCGGCAATCTTCGGAACAGTCTTTGGAAGAATTATTTGCCTCCCAGGAAAAGCAGCTTGCTTGGCTTGAGCAGCAGCGCAAGACGCTCACCTTCGCCTCTCCTGAGGAAGAGGCTGATGCCGACCGTCGCCTTGCTGATTTGAAAAGAAGCCATGCTGAAACAGTCGCCCAATATCGCAAACTGCAAGCCGCCCGCGCTCAGAAAGCCGGTAATTCTTCCCCCGCGGCAGCTCCCCAGGCTCCCGCGCCCCGGAAGTTCGGTCATGACTGGCTGACGCCCCTGATCGGCATCCTGATCTTGGCCGCCGCGATTGCCGTCAGCGCCTTCAGCAGGAAAGCACCCGAGCCTCCCACGCCGCTGCCCGTCGTCACCTCCGACACGCAGCTTTTGAGCGTGGATCAGATCCATCTGCATTTCCGCGATCAGCTTAACTATGCTACCAATGGGAACTCTGCCCTTGACGTCGATAAAGACGCCCTGACCGTCACCGCCGATCTCTGGGAGCCCAGCCTTACCCCCGATGCCCTCAATACGGCCCTCCACGACCGGGATGCTTTGAACACCTGGCACGACAATGTTTCCCAGATCGTCAACATCTCCGGCAGCATGCAGGACTATATCTCCAATCATGGCCATGGTGAGTATGCTGTTACTGTCCGTCTTGTCAACTGCGAAGATCTCGGTCAGGTCTTCGCCGTCGCCGAGCGCGGCGCCCTTGTGTATGACGTGGTGGAGGACACCCCGCCCGGCGGCGAGATCCCCGACCCCACCAAGCGCGTCCGCTCCACTGATACCTCGGAGACCTATGGAAACTATGTCCTGAACCTCTACAGCAAGGTGATCCACACGACAGACTGCCAGTATGCCCCGCAGCTCTTCGAGCACTGGCGCTCTGAGTATAACGGCATGTATGACGAGCTCATCGCCGGCGGCTACCGCCCCTGTAAGATCTGTAATCCCGGCAGCAATTAAAAAAAGCCCGGATGCTCTCACATCCGGGGTGCGTGATATCATGATATTATCGGAGGTGACCGCCCATGAAAACCGCCGCGGCCTATGTTCGCGTGTCCACCGAGCGCCAGGACGAATACTCCCTTGACTCCCAGCTCAAGCTGATCCGGGACTATGCCGCCGCCCACGACATGGACGTGCCGCAGGAGTTTGTCTTTGTGGAGGACGGTGTCTCCGGCCGGAGCGTCAAAAAGCGCCCTGCCTTCCAGCGCATGATCGCGCTGGCCAAAGACAAGGCGCACCCGTTTGATTGTATTCTGGTCTGGAAATATAGCCGCTTTGCGAGGAACCAGGAGGAGAGCATCGTCTACAAGTCCATGCTCTCGAAGCTCGGCGTGGATGTGATATCAATCTCCGAGCCGCTGGATGATTCTCCCTTCGGCAGTCTGATCGAGCGCATCATCGAATGGATGGATGAGTTTTACAGCATCCGCCTCGCCGGTGAGGTCAAGCGCGGCATGGCCGAGAAGGTCAGCCGGGCGGAGATCGTCACCGTCCCCGCCTTCGGCTACGACGTCCATGGCAAAACCTATGTCCCCAATGAGCACGCCGACACCGTGCGGCAGATCTTCGCCGATTACCTCTCGGGCAAAGGCATCACGACCATCACGCGTGAGCTCACCGCCGCCGGCGTCCGCACCCGGCGCGGCTCCGTCCCGTCAAACCGCTGGATCCGGTACATGCTGCGCAATCCGGTGTACATCGGAAAATTCCGATGGAGCCGTGACGGGAAGATCGACTATGTGCACGGCGGCGAGGTTGACAACGACAGCGCGGTCCTGATCGACGGCGGCTTTGAGCCCATTATCGACGCCGCCACCTTCGAGGCCGTGCAGAAGAAGCTCGAGCGCCGCGCCTCGGCTCTCCCCTACACCCGGCACGATCAGGAAGTCGACTGGATGCTCAAGGGCTTGGTGCGCTGCTCCAACTGCGGCAGCACGCTCACCTATGCGGCCCTGTCCTGCCCGTCCATGCAGTGCTACAAATACGCGCACGGCTCCTGCACGGTTTCCCACTCTCTGAGCATCCGCAAAGCAAACCGCCTTGTGATCGCGGGCCTTGAAAACTGTGTTGCCTCCGGCGTCTTCCCGCTCGCACCTCAAATGATCAAAAAGCCGGGCGGCCCGGACTATGACCATCTGATCGCGGTGGAGGAGCTGAAGCTACGCCGCATCCTGGAAGCCTATGAGGCCGGTGTCGACACGCTGGAGGAATACGCCCGGAAGAAAGCACGGCTCACCGCCGGCATTGAGGATCTGCGCGCAAAGCAGGCCGCCGCCCGCTCAGAGGCCGAGGCTGCTGCCGTCACCCCCGCCGACATGCGCCGCCGCGTGGATGAGGTGCTTGGCATCATCAAGGACCCCGCTGCCACCGAGGCCGAAAAAAGCGCCGCCCTCCGCTCCATCCTCTCCCATATCGTCTACGACAAACCCCACGCCCAGCTCCAATTATTTTTTGCATTCTGATATTATCGCTTTTTGCAATCTGGTGGCCCTGACGGTGAGCTTGGTGCATCTCTGCGCTATTTGAGTCAGCGCTACTCCACGCCCTACCCCGAGCTCAAAGGCTTGCTGACTGACATCGGCACGGAGGAACTGGGACACCTGGAGATGATCGGTGCCGTGGTGCATCAGCTCACCCGTGACCTGACAGTAGATGAAGTAAAGAAGGCCGGCTTCGACGCCTACTTTGTCGACCATACAGCCGGTGTCTATCCCACGGCAGCATCCGGTTTCCCGTGGAGTGCCGGATCTATGCAGGTCAAGGGAGACGTCATCGCCGATCTGAGCGAGGATCTCGCCGCCGAGCAGAAGGCCCGTGTCACCTACGACAATATTCTGCGCCTGTCGGATGATCCTGATGTCAACAACGTCATGCGTTATCTGCGCGAGCGCGAGGTCGTTCATTATCAGCGCTTTGGGGAGGCACTGCGGTTGGCAACGGATAGACTGAACGAGAAGAACTTTTATGCCGTGAATCCGGCATTTGACCGATAAAGCAAGAGGCGACGGTACAAATCGGTGCCGTCGCCTTTTTTCTCTCATAGCTTTTCTACTGTCAGTACACCGTCGGTCTGCTCAAACTGGCTGATGATCTTCTGTTCCAGTCCCTCTCGGGCAATTTGTATAGTCAGAATGGCGCTGTAGCGATAGCCGCCCTCTCCGTCTGTAATACGATTGACCTCCATATCATTCATCGGAATCTTTTCTGATCGCAGAAATCGCACAAGACGCTGAACCGTAATGGGCATGCTGTACTCCACATAGAGGTTCACGTCGCGGCTGAGCTTTACATAGCGGTATTCGACCCGGATCAGCACCAGCTCTGCCAGCATGACCATCAGCGTCGCAAAGATGGCACACTCGGCATAGCCCGCACCGCAGGCAAGACCGATGATCGACGCCGTCCAGAGCCCTGCCGCTGTGGTCAGGCCCTTGACGCGATGCCTGCGCGTGACGATGATCGTACCTGCGCCGACAAAACTGACGCCCGCGATGACCTGCGCCCCCATACGGGAGATATCCGTAAACAGATGCATGACCTGATAGAGATACAGATTGGTCAGGATCGTGATGGCAGAGCCCATGCAGATCAGGATGTGCGTACGAAAACCGGCAGAGCGTCGCCGCACCTCACGCTCAAGGCCGATCACCCCGCCGCAGATCACAGCCAGTACCAGTCGAGTCGTGATTGCCAGCAGATTCATTTCACGAATAAAATCAAAGCAATGCAGCATCGTTCCTCACCCCTTCAGATTTCATCAATCCTGATGACACCGTTAAGTGTGGACAGTGCCGCCACAAGTTCCGCGTGGTAAAGCTGGATCGGCAGGCGGATATCCAGGACCGCCGACACACCTTCAATCGGTTCAGGGGTGTCACGATTTATTTCCAGGGAGAAAATGCGGATCTCTTCACGTTTAATGTAATTGATAATGGCGGATAGCTGCAGGATATTTTCGGTCTCCACATACAGAAGCATATTGCGTGAGCGATTAAGGATCAGCGTTTCGATGACGGGCAAAACGCGCATGCACAGCACAATGAGCAGAAAGCTCACCAGAACGCATTCGATAAAGCCTGCACCGACGGCAAGCCCCATGCAGGCCGAAGCCCAGAGTCCGGCCGCCGTGGTCAGGCCTGTGACCTCCTGCTTGCCGGTCACGATAATCGTTCCGGCAGCCAGAAATCCAACGCCGCTGATTACTTGCGTACCGAGGCGCACCACATCCGTACGCTGACCGATGAGGGCGTACGCATCCGCCATGAAGCTGTCCAGCATGGCATCAAGATACTGGCTCAGGATCACCGTGACCGCCGCGCCCAACGCCACCAGCATATAGGTGCGAAAGCCCGCGGCCCGGCCTTTGCGCTCACGCTCAAGGCCGATGACGCCGCCGACCAGTATCGCCAGCACGATGCGCAGCATCATCGACCAGAGATTCAGTTCCCGGAAAAGGCGAAAACAGTTATCCATCCCGGCCCCCATAAAAGAAAAGCGGAGCGTCGAGCAGCTCAACGCTCCGCATGGCGATAACAGAAGTTAATCTTGCCTGTCGGGTTAAATTATAGCATCTGACGATTGAAAAACAAGGGAACAAATCAACGAAATCGCATGTCAAATTTTGTGAAATTCAACCGAATATGCTTTCAAGAAGACTTGGAAATTCAGCGAGCTTGACAATTTCATAATCAGGATTGATCGGCCCGTTGTTATTTTTTTTGGCAGGGTTGAACCAGCAGGTCAGGATACCCGCATTCTTTCCGCCCCGGATATCAGACGTAAGACTGTCACCGAGGATGATAGTGCGAGATCTGTCAAAGCCGGAGATCTCACGGAAGCATTGTTCAAAAAAACGGGCTTCCGGCTTGTTGCCGTCCATGTGCTCGGAGATAAAGATCTTCTCAAAATATGGGGCGATCCCGGCGCTTGCGATCCGACCGTCCTGTACACGCTGCGTGCCGTTTGAACAGATAAAGAGACGGTATTTCCCGAAGAGTGTCTCGAGCAGTTCCTCCGCGCCGGGCATGAACCAGTGCCCTTCGGCAAGATAGCTCTCGTAAAGTGCCTGCGCTCGCTCCGCGTCGGCTTCTACCCCAAGCTCACGAAACAGGGACTCATAACGCTGTACAAGCACCTGCTCCCGGGTGAGGATGCCGTCCTCCAGCTTCTCCCAGTGACGGATGTTGATTTTATTGTAAAGTGCTGCAATCTCATCACTTACAGGCAGGCCGAGTTCTCCGAGGGCACGGCCCAGGGCAATATGCTCGGCAGTGTTGAAGTCAAGGATGGTATTGTCCAGGTCGATCAGTACCACCGGCTGATTTATAGTAAACGTGCTCATACGCGCAGATTCTTGACAGCCTCGGCCACATGCTCCATGTGCATACCGAGGGACGCTTTTACGAGTACGCGGTCGCCCTGGCGCAGCAGCGTTGGCAGCGCTTCGATCATGGCCTCGCGGGATTCAAACCACTGCCCCCTCTCTCCTGCTCCAAGGGCAATGTTTTTGCCGAGCGTTCCGCAGGAGGCGACGAGGTCCATCCCCTTTTCTAAAGCGTATGCACCGAGATCCAGATGCATCTGCGGGGAACCCTCTCCCATTTCCAGCATGTCGGCAAGCAGACAGACCTTGCGCCCGGTAAAGGCTGAAAGCGAGTCGATTGCGCAGCGCATGGACTCTGGGTTTGCGTTGTAGCAATCGTCCACCAGCGTGACAAAGCCGGTGTCCACGACGGCGTTGCGGCGGCCGACGGTGGCGTAGGAGGCGATGCCCGCCTCGATCTCAGCGTCAGTGAGGCCCAGCACGATGCCGACCGCCGCTCCCTCCAGCGCGGCATAGACAAGCTGCCGCCCAAAAGCCGGAACATCGGCGCGGATCACGCGATCCTGATACCAGATACGGCATCGTGTGCGGCCCTCCGGCAAAAGCTCGATCTGATCTGCCCGCACATCACAGTTTTCGCCGGTGCCATAGAGCAGGACATGCTGCGGGCAGCGGATATTCTTCAGATGCGCGTCGTCCCCATTTGCAATGACTGTGCCGTCCTCCGGCAGAAAAGCAAGCATCTCGGTCTTGGCGCGGAAAACGCCCTCGAGATCGTGCAGAAACTCAAGATGGGCGCGGCCGATCACGGTGAAGACCGCAACAGTAGGCTTTGCCACCGCTGCAAGCTCTGTCATTTCGCCAAAGCCGGAGATGCCCATTTCCACGACGGCGGCCTCGTGCTCTGCTTCAATGCAAGAGACAGTCATGGGCACACCGATCTGATTATTATGATTGCCCTCGGTTTTCAAAGTGTTATAATGCCGGGACAGGACGCTTGCAATCATCTCCTTGGCGGTGGTTTTGCCCACACTGCCGGTGATACCGATTACAGGGATATTCAGCGTCTCGCGGTATACTGTACAGATCTTTTCCAGGGCGCTCTGTACATCCTCGACCAGCAGAACCGGCCCTGCAACATTTTCGGGGATATATTCGGCCAATACGCATACGGCACCCTTGTCAAGTGCGCTTTGTATAAAGCGATGTCCGTCCGTCTTCTCTCCGCGATAAGCGACGAACAGGTCGCCAGGCTCCACCGCACGGCTGTCGATCACGGCACGGCGGATGCCGAGCGTGTCATCTTTGCAGCCGAAAAGCTTTCCGCCGCAGCATTCCGCGGCTTTTTTCAGTGTCATAGTCCTCATATTTTGCCATCTCCTCTCAATTTTTCAGTATACCACAGTATGTTTCATGAGGCAAAATAAAATCTTCTAAAAAAGTAGTGCACAGCGGGAAAAGATATGCTATAATAATTAAGCTTTTTTTAAACACATACTCTATCTTACAAATAAAGGATAATTGCTATGAATTATGTGGTGGTGGATCTGGAATGGAATCAGGCGATGAGTTCCAAATCCTCCGTATTTAATAAGTTACCGATCCACCTCGGCGGTGAGATCATTGAAATCGGCGCCGTCAAGCTCACCGAGGACATGAAGCCCGGTGAAGAGTTTACCATTGACGTCAAGCCCGTGTACTTTCGCCGCATGCATTACAAGGTCAAAAAGATCACAGGCTTCGATAAGGAACGCCTGAGTCACGGGCATTCCTTCCCTGACGCGATGGAGCAGTTTCGCGCCTGGTGCGGGGATGATGTGACCTTTATCACCTGGGGCTGCGACGACCAGCGCATCATGGAGCAGAATATCATCATCCATGATCTGGATTGGGACTGGATCGCCGGCTGGATCAATCTGCAGCTCATCTACAATCTCCAGACCGGCGGAGACAAGAATCAGAAATCCCTTGCCAGCGCCATGGAACACTTTGAAATTGAGCAGACCCGTGTTGCACATGACGCCCTCGGCGACGCCTACAACACGGCGGTGGTCGCATCCCGGCTCAATATGGCGGAGGGGCTTCGCATGTATGACGAAGCCGCCCACATTCTCGCCACGCGCATGCCGAACTACAAGCCTCCTGTGGAAAACGACGGGCCCGATACCATCAGCCATGACTGCTTTGATGGTTTTTCGAGCAAGGCCGAAGCCTTTGCAGATGAGCGCCTGCGCCAGCTCTCCTGCCCGGTATGCGGGCAGACGACGGATGCCCTCAAATGGATCAATCAGGGCGACCAGCGCTATATGAACGTCTATTCCTGCGCCGAACACGGTAACTTTCTTGTGCGCGCAAAATTCCGCAAGAATAAGGAAGATAACTCCTGGCTTGCCAATCGCCTGGTCTATGAAGCGGATGAGGACATGCTCAGCTTTTATAAATCCAAAGCTTCCCAGTCCAGACGCCGCAGCCGCGGACATTCCGGCCGCAAGCGTTCAGGCACCAAGCAGCAGTCCTGACGAACAATACTAAATCAGCAAAAAACTGAACAATATATAAGTGTACCGCCACGGAATGCACAGTCTGCATATTCCGGGGCGGTACATCTATTATATTCTGCTTGTTTGATTTATGCCTGGTTCTTCTCATACTTCGACGGATCTTGGCGGTATTCTTCATAATCATCGTAATAGTAGAACCATCCGTCGCCTATTTCTTCACACCGTATTTGATACTGCGTCTTCGGAGCGCTTTGTCCGTCAATGGTGCAGGCGATCCCGCAATCCACGTCGCCTCTTGTCCTGCGCCAAATCTCGAAGCTGATCGTATTTTCATCTCTGTAAATTGTTTTGCACCCGGCAGCCCACAGACGCCGGAGACTGGTTATGACATTCTCTGATGAGATATCATGCCACTCAAACGCATAAAAGACTTTCTCTTTACCTTTGTCCACTAAAGCTGAATCGCATTCCGGTTCTTTCAGATAATCGACAACAAGGTCGATATCCGCCCGATGCTCTGCCAGAAAAGCCTTTGCTTCCTCAACAGTCAGCCCATTATTGCGTAAGGAGCATCCGGCAAGCAGAAAGGCCAGAAAAAGACAGACAACGATTACTCTTTTCCTAACGGGTTTCATTCTCTTCCCCTTCCGCCAGGTGTTCCACCAGATACAGTGCCATGGCTTCGCGCAGCTCCGGCATGGCGGTTTTGGAAATCCTGGTTTCCGCACGGTTGAACTCATCGATCCGTTTCCGCATGACTTCGATCTGCTCGTCGCTCAGGGGCAGTGGGACATCTGCAAAACGCTCCAGCAGATCCCGCAAAAATGCCGCATATTCCGTCGCGCCGACCTCATGCAGAGCCTCCGCCATCTCGTGGATATAGGGCGAGTACAGGACTTCGTCCACGTCCTCACAGATGCCGTTCCAGAATTCCCGGCACAGTGCGAGGATCTGCTCCGGTTTGCTCAGTGTCTCGAGCTTTTCTTCGAAGATTGCGGTGACTAATCTTTCCCCCGGGAATTCCGGCAGCAAAGCTTCCCCGTTCGCTGTTTTCCGGTAAAAGCGCATTTCAGGAGGCAATTTCCAGCCGCCCTGCATTTGGCATGTCAGCTCATAGAGCCCCTCCTCGTTATCATGCAGGATAGCGTCGCCATCATCTGTTTCCAGATAATACGCCTTTGCCCGCGGCACATGGGTCTCGATGTGACCGCCGACAGGAAGCTTTCCGGCAGTCACCCCATTTATATAGATTTGCTCTGGCACCAAGAGTCCCTGAAACGCGAACTTGCGGTGGACCACAAAGCGCACCAGATCGGAGCCGGTCTTGTCATACAACAGTCTTCGGAGCATGCACCGGAAGCTCGTTTTGCTGATAAGATGATCTGTGAATGCCTCGTCATATAAGTCATTCATCAGGTACATGGTCGCCCAGGGCTCAAAATCTCGCCACCAATCGCTGTCCCGCGCAATGTCATGCATGAGCATGGTGAAGGCTTCGAGATCCATGTCCGGGTTCTGCTCATAGCGTTCCCGCAGTTCATCCGCCACAAAGGAGAACACCGCGTCCTTGTCGGTCTCTTCCGGCGCTGTGTTTAGGATGTACTCATTTAAAATGTGTACCTGTTCCCCTCTCTTTCCGCCGCAGGTGGAGAGAGCAAGCGTGAGATCGCTTAGCGGATTCTCCCGTTCAAGGCATTCGTCCAGTTCCCGGTCGAAGCGCTCGGTCAGGCCGTTTTGGAGGAACAGCTTATGATATAGAGCCTCTTCAACTGTCATGGTTTCTTTCATTGTTTAATCTTTCCTTTGCTGTCATTCAGCCAGTCTATCAATTCTTCAATATCGGATAGATGCGCTTTGACAATATGACGTTTACCGTTTATATCTTCAATTTTCAGCTTCCACAGAAAGTTTCCAACACGATGCGGTTTCCACACCTTGCGGATAAAGCCCCGCCGGATAGCCAGCACTCTTGCGCCCTCGCAGGACAGATACCATGTATCATTTGTTTTGATCTCCGTCAAACCTTCCTCTTCAAAGGTGAATCCGAGAATCTTTTCCTGCCGACGTAAAAGCAGAAGACCGTCAAAAGTCAAGCTGCAGAAGATCACCGCCATAAACACCCACAGCGCTGCCGCAAAGCAGGCGCTGAACAGAAGATGTCTGCCGATATTCCCGTCGTGCTTAACGACAGCCTCCCACACAAACAGCGCCGCAAAGAAGAGCGGAAACAACGGCAATGTCTCCCGCAAAGGTTTACGCAGTGCCGTCCGGAACAGATCGAATTTGGTCAGTGATCCTCCCTTTTCCACGTTCTTTCACGCTCCTTTTATGAAGAGTATAACATAGTTACAAACTATCGTAAAGCATATACAAAAAACGAGACCGGGGTTCCGGTCTCGTTCTGGTTCGGCGGGGTTTATTTCCTGCGATGTTCACAGCCCGCCCATATGGCAGCCGATCGACTCGGCTTTTTTCTTTCGTACCCTCGCGCCGTCAGTCAGCGCACTCACAGCAATCAGAGATTGCAGATGGGCAGCGTCCAGTAATAAAAGGCAAAATCCTTATCCTCAAGCAGGTTGGGAAACTGGGACGCTTGCTCAGGCTCGAAAACATTAGCGTTGGTATACATGTTTTCTGTCGCCTCCTTTCCTTGAGTTCGCGGTGGATTATAGTCTTTTCCGCTCCCGGATTCAAGAGCCGATTTGCCCAAAGTTTTGTTCAAGTTCTCTAAATGAACGAGCCTAATTTTGTGTACTTTCACAATTTTTGAGTGTTTTTCCCGTTGCTTTCATCTCCACTATATTTTTCTTGATTTACCCATAAGCGTGAAATTATGTTGACATAATCTATTTTGTATGACTTGATAACTCGGCAAAATCTGTATATAATACCAACATAACGCAAAAAAGAAAGAGATGATGGATTTGGGCCGGGGACGAAATCTCCTTTATTTTATTGCATCCTCACTTGTGTTGCTGATCACTCTGGCGCTGATGATTGCCTTTTTCTTTGACCGCCCGGCAAAGAAGCCAAAGGATCCTCATGAGGGTCAGGTTTATCTCTACGACGGCAACGACTGGATCTGGATGACGCCTTTGGAAGGGGTGTCGGTCAACACCCTGACGGCTGATCAGTTTGCCTCCGAAGGGCCCGTGCGCTACCTCGGCACGGAATATGACGTGCTGCGCGGAATCGATGTGTCCGAACACCAGTGGGAAATCGACTGGAAGCAGGCGGCAGACTCAGGGCTCGACTTTGCCTGCGTGCGCCTCGGGCGGCGCGGATATACAGAAGGCGGCCTGTTTGAGGATCCCTGGTTTGAGAAAAATATGCAGGGCGCATTGGAGGCCGGACTCAGGACAGGTGTCTATTTCTTCTCGCAGGCGGTAAATGTCGGTGAAGCCATCGAGGAGGCAAATTTTGTATTATCCCGTATCACGTCTTATAAGATCGACGCCCCGGTGGTTTATGACTGGGAGCTTGTTTCGGAAGAGGGCGCCCGCACGGCCGAGCTGAGCGCCGCGACGCGTACCGACTGTGCTGTTGCTTTCTGCGAAACGATCAAACGGGCCGGCTATACTCCCTGCGTGTACTTTAACCGTGACATGGGCTATTATGGGTACGACCTGTCACGGTTGACAGATTACATGTTCTGGTTTACGCTTCCGGTCAGCCCCTTCCCCAATTTCTACTATGCCTGCGATATGTGGCAGTACAGCTTTACCGAGGAGGTGCCCGGGGTCACGGGGCTTGCGGACATGAATCTCTGGTTCGTCCCCAGGCCGCAGACGCAAACTTCTGAAAGTGTTGAAGGAAATACTTGATATTTTTTCAAATTTGATATATACTTTTTCGCAGCGTGCCGGTGTGATGGAATGGTAGACGTAGCGGATTCAAAATCCGCCGATGGCGACATCGTGTGGGTTCGAGTCCCACCACCGGCACCAAACCAACAAAATCCGAACCAGATCTTCCCTATGGGAGACGGGTTCGGATTTTGTGTTTTCTACAGGAAACAGTTTTTCCCCAACGGTATGCCCCGCCGGCCCGACTCCAAACCGCGAGGCCTGAAAAAGAAGAAATCAAAATGATTTGGAGGTATTGACGATGAGAACACTGATTTCCTGCAAGTATCACGAGGATTCCCAGACCGTAGAGCTGCGCTACACGGACGGGACGCTGATCGACATTGACTGCATGGGCGTCGAAGATGAAGTCGCCCGGAACATGTACGAACGGTCAGAGCTGGACTACCTGCTAACCCATGACCCGGTGGGCTACGCCGACCTGATCCTAAACGGAGATGTGGAGGTGTACCTGCGAAATGTGACCGACTATCGGCCAATAGACGAAAGAGAATACTGATAATGAGGTGGGGTGCTGTGCAGATGTGCAGCACCACGCCTTTTCCCTATGCGTCGAAAAATAGCGCCGGAAAAAGCGAGTGTTTTCAGGAGATTTAGAGGAAAAATGTGCGATACCTATAAAATGCTCTTGTTATAGATTGTTCAGATTATACGAATCTTGACAAAGGGATGTAAAGCAATTAGAGTAATGATTAGATTAAAAACCATTGAAAAATCTTTTTTCTAAGCTCTTAAGGCTCAAACAACTTCTATTAGTGATTGTATATTCCTTGACTTATTTTGAACAGCAGGAGGTTGTCTCATGACAGACTTTATATCTGAGATAAGAAAAATAAATACAGACGGATTAATATACCATTTCTCAAAAAAATCTATCGAGATGTTCCTAAAACATGAATTTATAGACGATGTCGAGTATCCCGTTATTCAATACGGAAGAAGAAAAAAATGTATAGTGCAACTCAGCGCCTGGGATATTCACAACATAGAATACTTCTCAATAAAGCATAGTAACGATTATCGTTCCGGAAAACATGTACTCCCTATACCCATGCTTGTGGATTTATACAGGGATTATGAAAACGAACGTTCTAATGCTATTTCCCTTGATACGATGGATTCAGATGAAGTGTTCCGTGTTCTGCTTGGGATGACTGCTGAGCAGTTTCAATTTCAAAGCAGGACATCATTATTCAACAACTTCAATCGGAACTATCAAATACTCGTCGCTGGAGAAAACTATGAACATCGGCTTTGCATCAATTCTACCGGAATAATAAAGGAAATATTTGGATTTTCTTTGGATGAGTATATTTCTATATTGCTAATTGTTTTTTATCTATGCATGAAGGATCCTATACCATTAAGAGCGTTCAATGAACACTACAAGGACTTTCCTAAACCGATTGACATTGAAAAAGTAGAACATCTTATTAATTACTATTCATGTACATACGATCAAGCACGAAATTCTGGTCCATTGTTGTTTTATGCAAAGCCTTTCATAAAAACTGAAAAGAATAACTGCTACATGTGTTCTAATATTTTTCTAGTAGCTTTTACACTTGCCAATGGGTTATATTGGGCAATTCGAGATTACTATAAAAACAATAATAGTCAAAAATTCGTTTACACGTTCGGTTTACTCTTTGAGGATTATATTAAAGATTTGGCATCAACCTATTGTAAAAAAACAGAGTATGATGTTATTCCACAAGGAACATCAAAGGGTGCAGATTTTTGGTTCCAGCTTGGTGATGTCAGACTTATTATTGAAGCTAAAACCGGCTTACTTTCAATTTCTGCAAAACAACAAATTCCAAATACAAGAGTAATTGACAAATACGTTGAAGACACCTTAAAAAAGGCATATACCCAAGTTCAAAGTAGTTATCTTGCTTTTTATAATGATTTCAAGCAAACAGCAAAAATTATTCTTCTGTATGATGAGTTTTCTAATACTGCAATCATAGAACAATCAATTGAAGAAATATTTTTGAAAGACTTGAACTGTTTTATTATGACAATCCGGGAATTTGAAATTCTCCTTTATCTACATCATTATAATCCCGATAGCAGGGACTGTGTACTAAAGCAACTGTTTGAAAAAGCGCAAGACGTCAGTGGTAGGCAAAATATAGGAAAAATCTTAAAGCAGCACAATCTACTAGAAAACAAACACTTCTGTGGGGAAAAAGACTATTATACGTACTTTACAAAAAAATTACTCAGGAAAGAGTAGCCCACGGAAAACAGTAGGAATTGAATTGTTGATAGCTCTATCGCACAAGCTGGATGATCCTGTATTATGTATGATCGACCTCTATTAGACATATTAAGAACGCAAGCGGGACACTGTACTGTTTTACTGTACGGTGTCCCGCTTTCAGTTTATGCTTTTCGCCTACGCCATATCAAAAACTCTTGCATCTCTTTCATAAAGGATTGTTCTTCTTTGCTCAGAATCTCTGTCTTACGCCTGATATACGCAGGATCAACGTCAGATAATCCCAACAAGTAGTCAGAGGAAATATTGTACAGCCGACAAATTTTTACTAAAAGTTCGTGACTGGGTTCGCTTTTCTCTTGCTCCCAGCTTGAAACTGTGTGTACCACAACATTTACTTTCTCCGCAAGTTCTTTTTGTGTATCGCCATGGTCTTTCCGAACCTCTGCCAGCCGTTCCCCAATCACTGAGATCACCTCTTATGCTCAGTATAGAGGATCTATCAAAAATCTATTCAAACTATATAGATTCTTGATATTTTTGCCTTTTAGTAGTAAGATTCTTATTAGTTAAGCTTGAAGCTAATAAGAATCTTTTGTGTCGCGCTTCAAAACAGTGCGCGAAAGAGGGTGCGGCGTGGTCATCAATATACAAGACGACATCTTACGGCTCCACGGGATGGGGCTGCTGAGTCGGCTGCTGGCAGATAAGGCGACAAAGGGCAGCATCCTTTGGGCGACCGACGCCTATGCCGAGCTTGGCGAGGGGTACAGCCCGGGGAACGAAATTCGCCCGCAGCGGATTACAGGCGAAAACTCCGACCTGATCAAGACCCGCGCACGGCGGGCCATGGAGCAGCGCACAGAGCGCACCCGGCAGCACGCCGAGGTTTTCACACCGCTTTGGGTCGTGAAGAAGATGAACGATTTCGCGGATGTGCAGTGGTTTGGGCATAAAGACGGCATTTATAAATACACGGACGACGGCAGGATTTACTTCTCCAAACAGAAACACTGGAAGCTCTATGTTGATGCAAAGCGCATGGAGATTACCTGCGGCGAAGCACCATTTCTTGCCACGCGCTACGATGTGGAGACCGGCGAGGCCATCCCGGTAGAAGATCGGATCGGCCTGCTGGATCGGAAGCTCCGTGTCGTGTCGGAGAACGCGCGGTATATAGACGAATGGAAAGAACGCACATTTCGTGCGGTTCAGTCTATCTATGGTTATGAGCTGCAAGGCGACAATCTGCTCATCGCGCGGGTCAACATCCTCTGCACCGTAGAAGAACACATGATCCAGCGATGGAAACAAAAGCCGGAGAAAACATGGCTTGAAAAGCTGTGCAACGTCATTGCGTGGAATCTTTGGCAGATGGACGGGATCAATGGCTGTGTCCCTGTTCCGCCGACGCCTACGGAGAAACAGCTATCTCTGTTCCCACCGCTGCAAGAACAGGCCAACCTTTTCGGAGAAACAGAACATAGCGAAATATCGTGCCGCCTCTTCGATTGGCGGGCAGATCGGAGCATTCGTTATCAAACGCTGCGAGAGAAAGGATCAAAGGCTATGAAGTTTGATTTCATCATCGGAAATCCGCCGTATCAGGACGAAACGCTTGGAGACAATAAGGGCTTTGCTCCGCCAATCTATCATCTCTTTATGGATGAAACTAATAAGGTCGCAGATCATGTGGAATTAATCCATCCTGCAAGATTTCTGTTCAATGCTGGCTCTACACCTAAAGCATGGAATGAAAAAATGCTAAAAGACCCCCATTTTAAAGTACTGCATTACGAGGGCGATGCATCAAAGTTATTTCCAAATACTGAGATCAAGGGTGGAGTTGCAATTACATATCATGACGCAGGAAAAGATTTCGGAGCCATCGAATTATTTACTCCTTATCCTGAGTTAAATGCTATAAAGCAAAAAGCTGCGCCAAGATCAGATGGAACATCATTTATGTCTATCATATACATACAGAACAAATTTGACTTGGAGAGATTATACTTAGATCATCCAGAGTACCGTTCCGTTATCGGAAGCGACGGTAAAGATAAGCGTTTTAGGAACAATATTTTCGATAAAATTCCGGCGTTTACTGAAACTCAACAAAATTCTACAGACATTGCAACAATAGGTGTAATAAAAAATAAGCGCGTTTGGAGATATATTTCTCGTAGTTTTGTAGATGTTGAACACGAAAACTTAGCAAAATGGAAAGTTCTTGTAGCTCGTGTTAATGGATCAGGTGCGCTTGGAGAGGTATTATCGACGCCCATTATTATTGGACCAAATCAAGCATATACTCAAACTTTTATTGGTATTGGCGCTTTTGATACGAAAAATAATGCTGAAAATTGCTTCAAATATGTAAAATCCAAATTCTGTAGAGCACTGCTTGGTGTTTTGAAAATAACTCAGGACAATAATCGAGAAGCGTGGCGAATGATCCCCCTCCAAGACTTCACCCCTGCCTCTGACATTGACTGGTCAAAGTCCATCCCGGAGATCGACCAGCAGCTCTATGCCAAGTACGGTCTGGACGCGGAGGAGATCGACTTCATCGAAACCCATGTAAAGCCCATGACATAAAACACCCGCGGCAGATTCCCGCCGCGGGCAAAAGTCAAAACAATATGCTGATGTAATCCTGTCGCCCGTTCAGAACGCGGGTCACTTCCACATGGCTATTTTCCACCACACGATAGAAGATCAACTGCTCGGAGACCACAAGATAGCGCAGATCGGTCTCCACATCGAAGCGGCCCGAGAGCGGCGTCCCCATGTAAGGATTATCCGCCAGAAGGGACACCGCCTGCGTAATGCGCCCGGTCAGCTTCTTCGCGGCAGAGCCGTTGTGCAGGACGCTGCGGATGTATTCCTCCGTCCCCTGTATATCCTCAATCGCGGTTCTTTTGTACCGTACTTTCAAGGCTCAACCCCCAAAAGGCGCAGGGCCTCTTCCTCCGAATAGCTCTCCGCGCACTCGTCGCCCTTCTGCAATTCCTTCATCAGACGGGAGAGCGCCTTTGCCTTGACAAGCTCCGCGTTTTCCTCCGTGACGGCAAAGGGGAAGCCGCCCGCATTGAGGGACTGCTGGAAAAAGACATTGACCGCATCCGTGAGGCTCAAACCGTTTTTCTCATAGACAGCCTCCAGCTTCTTGCGGATATCGGGGTTCACACGCATACGAAATACATCGGTCTTCGGCGCTGACGTAACATGATCCATTTTGTTCGCCTCCTTGTTTCTTTTGGTATCAGTATAGCACAAGCAAAGAAAAAGTCAACTTTGTAGCAACAACGTTGCCACAAAAGGAGGGTTCCCATGAATACGCCCAATATACGCTCCTTTGAGCAAGTTGTCCCGATGATCTATGCCTATTCTCACCCGGACTACATTCCGCATCAGGGCTGGACAAAAATCGGTTACACCGAAAAGCAGTCCGTGGAGGAGCGGGTCCGGCAGCAGCACCATACTTCGGATATTGCTTATAAGATTCTCTGGCGGGACAATGCTATTTACAAGGACGGAAGCGGCCTGCCCTTTACCGACCATGAGTTCCACCACTATCTCAGCACCGTCGCCCATGTAAAGCGCAAGCCGAAAACCGAATGGTTTCAGGTGGACGGCCCGGAGGCGCGGGAATACTTCGACGAATTTGCCGCCCGTCGTCCCACTGCCAACGAAACCGGTTTGAGCTACACACTGCGTGAGGAGCAAGATCGCGCTGTCACCATGACGGCGGAGTACTTCGGCAAGGGCGGAAAGCAATTTCTTTGGAACGCCAAGCCGCGCTTCGGCAAGACGCTGAGCACCTACGATCTGATCGTGCGTATGGGCTTTCAGCGAGTACTGATCGTCACCAACCGCCCCAGCATTGCCAACTCCTGGGCGGAGGATTTCAATAAGTTCATCGGCTGGCAGCATGAGCTCTGCTTTGTCAGTGATACCGACTCTCTGCGCGGCAAGCCGGGAGTCCTGACGCGGGACGAATATGTTCGGAGCCGCACCGACAAGGGCATGGTGGCCTTTGTCTCCTTGCAGGACCTGAAGGGCTCCATTTACTTCGGCGGGAAGTTTCCGAAGCTGGGCTGGATGGCAAAAGAGTACATAGATGACTACGGCGAGAAGAAAAAAGGCATGTCCTTTGATCTGCTTGTCGTGGACGAGGCGCAGGAGGGCATTGAGACCTACAAGACCGAAAAAGCCTTCGACAACATCCAGCGCGGCCATACTCTCTATCTATCCGGCACGCCGTTCAAGCAGTTGGCCGGGGATCAGTTCTCAGATAAGGAAATCTTCAACTGGTCTTACGCCGATGAGCAGGATGCCAAGAGCCGCTGGGAGGAAGAGGAATATAATCCATACGAGAATCTGCCCCAGCTTTTGATGTACACCTATCAGCTCGGCCCCATGATCTACGATCAGCTCAATCGCGGGATCGTGCTGGAGGATGAAGACGAAGCGGTTGATCCCGCGTTCGATCTGAATGAGTTTTTCCTGACTGACGACAACGGGAAGTTTCTGCACCGGGACGACATCAAGAAATTCCTGCTGATGCTGTTCAAGGGCGAGAAGTACCCGTTCTCCACGCCGGAGCTGCGAAAAGAGCTCAGTCATACCATGTGGTACTTAAACCGCGTCGCTTCTGCAAAGGCCTTGTACAAGCTCATGCGTGAGGATGAGGAGCTGAAACCGCTCTTTGACGAGTATGAGATCGTGCTTGCGGCGGGCGACGGCAGGCTCAGCGAGGAAGAGGAAGCACAGAAATCCTACGATAAGGTCAAGAAGGCCATTTCAGAACATGAGAAAACCATCACGCTTACCGTCGGGCAGCTCACAGTCGGCGTAACGATCCCAGAGTGGAGCGGCGTGTTCATGCTCTGCAACATGCAGAGTCCATCCTCCTATATGCAGGCCGCTTTCCGCGCACAAAATCCGTACTGCTTCAAGGGCGCGGACGGCAAGCGCTACCGCAAGGAGCGGGCGCATCTCTTCGATTTTGACCCGGCACGGACACTCATCATATACGATCAGTTTGCCAACAACCTGATCCGTGAAACCGCCACCGGCGGCACGACGGAGGATCGGGAAAAGAACATCAAGCGGCTGCTGAATTTCTTCCCAGTGCTGGGTGAAGATGACGAAGGCCGCATGGTGGAGCTGGACGCCGCCCAGGTACTGACGATCCCGCGAAAGCTGAAAAGCGCCGAGGTTGTGCGCCACGGCTTCATGTCCAATTTCCTGTTTGCCAACATCAGCGGCATTTTCGGTGCTGCCGGTTTTGTGCGCGAGATCATCGAGAAGCTGACGCCTGCTCACGAGGAGGGCGGCAAATCCGACCGGGACAAGCTGGACGCCATTGGCACGGTCAGGCTTGACGGCGAGGGCAATCCTGTTCCCGACGATAAAATCGTGATCGGCAAAACACAGGAGCTTTTCGGAGACAAGATTTACGAGACGATCCCCGCCGATGTGGATAAGATCATCAGCTCCATGGAAACGGGAACACCGGATGAGCTTGACCGCCATGTGAAGACGCTGACAGATTCCGTGAAAGGCAGAATCAATCAGGAGTACATCGCGCCGATTGCCGAGAGCTACGGCATGACGCAAAAGGCCAGAAAGCGCATCGAGGAGCAGACCGGGAAAGAGCTGGAAACCGCCATGTCGCGCGCAAAGGAAGACTTCGACCAGCAAAAGCGGATCGCCCAGGCTGCGCTGGAGGCCAAGCGCAAGACCGCCGAGACCGAGCAGGAAGCGGAAAAGGCGGAGGCCGATTTCAACGCGGAAATGCAGGATGCCCTGAAAGCGTTTACCGAAACGGTGACGGACACGATTCAGAAAACGCTTCAGGATAAGCCGGCGGAGCTGATCAACAAGCTGGAGACGAAGAAAGAGGAAGAAAAGAAAAAGTCCGTGGAGGACGAGATCCGCGCCCATCTTCGCGGCTTTTCGAGAACGATCCCCAGCTTCATCATGGCCTACGGCGACGAGAATCTGACGCTTGCCAATTTCGACGATTACACTGAGGATGATGTGTTCCTCGCCGTCACCGGGATCAGCGAGGACGAGTTCCGCTTCCTGCGCGACGGCGGCGACAAGCTCAATCCCGAAACCGGCATTATCGAACATTACGACGGCCATCTGTTTGATGAGGATGTGTTCAACGATTCCATCCGCGAATTCTTGCGCAAGCGCACGGAGCTGGCGGATTATTTCGACGAGAGCAAGACCGAAGACATTTTCGATTACATCCCGCCGCAGAAGACCAATCAGATCTTTACCCCCAAGCGGATCGTGAAGATGATGGTGGACAAGCTGGAGGAGGAGAACCCTGGCTGCTTCGATGATCCCGACCTTACTTTTGCAGACCTGTATATGAAGTCCGGCCTGTACATCACCGAAATCGTCAAGCGGCTCTATCGCAGCGAAGCGATCAAGGCAGCATATCCGGATGACAAGGAACGCATCCGGCACATCCTGCAGCACCAAGTCTACGGCATGGCCCCTACGCGGATCATCTACCTCATCGCCACCAATTACATCCTCGGCTTCGACGAGGAGTTGAAAGCTGAAACCCACCACTTTGTCAAGGCCGACGCCGCAGAAGCGTCCAAGAACGGGACGCTGCAGGAACTGGTAGAGAAGTGTTTTGGGTAAGGAGATAAGATAATGGAGAAGGCAAGAGCAACGGCTAATGCTCTTGCCTTTTTTAATCCAATCCGTTCGTTACGTAGATCCTACCTTGAAAATGGTGCGCAAACTTTAGAATCCGTGCTCAAGAAGATACTTAATGTATGACTCCAAATGATTTTCATGCAAATACCTAAGCAAATAATCACGCGGTGGCCAATTACTCATATATGGAGCAAAATCAGGGCCGGTATAAAGTCCACCACCAGGGCCAGTGTAGAGTCCTCCGCCAGGGCCGGTGTAGAGTCCTCCGCCAGGGCCGGTGTAGAGTCCTCCGCCAGGGCCGGTGTAGAGTCCACCACCAGGGCCGGTGTAGAGTCCTCCGCCAGGGCCAGTGTAGAGTCCACCACCAGGGCCGGTATAGAGTCCACCACCAGGGCCAGTATATGCACCACCACCAGGGCCGGTATAGAGTCCACCGCCAGGACCGGTATAGAGTCCACCACCGGGACCGGTATACTTATTTCTTGGCCACATGGAAATCCTCCTTCTCGCGTTATTGTTTTAATATTGCATTATAGTTTGTTAAACATTGAGCAGCTAATAGTGGAAATTTCCTCTCAAAAATACGAATGTATTGATTAATAACTAATGAAAATTGTGATGAAATACGATTTGTTAAGATATTGCTCCATTCGTGAGGAGAATATCGCATAATGTTGCAAAGAGCGCTTATTATCAAAAAATGCAAACAGATTTCCGGTAAGAACAAACCATCAATTGGTGATTCGACATACCACAGTTGGCCAAACATATCTTGATAAATGGTAGGCAGAATAGTGTTGATAGCTGTCGAGTCGACTGAAACCTTGTAGCTTCCTTGATTTTCGGTTACATCTTCTGTTCTAAAACATTTCTTTATGTTATTAATCTCAGGCCTATTAATTCCGTCCCCAATATAAAAATTGTATGTAAATTTTGCGCCATTAATTCCAGTGTCAATGCTCAATTTATGTACGCTTTTATGTCCAGAATTTAACTGTTCAAAATGTGCGCCTAGTTCTGGAACCATTGATAATAGCGGTAAAAGCGATAGACTTATGCTATTTCTTTGAGCTAAATCAATACTCGGTAAAGCAGAGTACTTGAAGTTAATATTTTGCGTAGTTATTTGAGAAACTTTAGCTACAGGTAATGCACATAGCAAATCCGAAAAAGTTCCGGTTGGAATATCTCCACCAAAATCCACGGTTTTCTTTAAGTGATTATATGTATGTCCATGAGAGCCTTTTAAAGAAGCAATTGATTTATGCAAAGGCGAGTTTAATACTATAATTGCATATGCGTATGCAGATGCTGCATAGAAATCGATTAACGGCTTTGCGAGCATTTCTGCTTTTAACCCAGCTTGAAGCAAACTTCTTCCCTGACGTATACAGTCCATCAAGATAGTCGCATCTTGTGTGTTAATCCCTGAGTTTCTCACTTGCATCTTCTTTTTCTTGTAGGTTTCTTTAATGTGATTCTCGTTTTCAAGTGAAGAAAGCAAATCTTGAATCTCAATATCATGATCTAGAAAATCTATCGGGAACAATTCGGGCATACTATCCGAAGACAATTGAGCGTTTATTTCATCGACTAAAAGTTTGTAATTCTTGTTTTCTTGTGAAAGTGTTGGCCCACCATTCTTGACAATATAATCGTCAGCACCCTTATATTTAGACTTTTCATTATTGGCAAGCGAGTCGTATTCTTTTCTTTTCTCGGAGTACAGTTCCAAGTCACATTTTTCAAAGATCCTTTGTCCTGTTGCTGTAGGTGTAATTTGCACTGTCCAGTCTTGAAGCATGTCCTCACCTCTATTATAATTTGTATATGTGTGTATTATAATCTGAAAAGTACATGGATTCAACCGTTTGTGCAAAAAAGAAAAAAGCCGAAGGGCGCACTTCTATACGGGGTAGCGGGAGCTGCCCCGTAGTGCGTCCTGCGGAGCCGGGATGCCTGTCCGAACAGGCATCCTCTGCGTCGCGCTGCTCCGTACAAGGGGCTGCACCCCTTGCGATGCTTCGCATCTATCCTTGCACAGCCATGAAGAAAGCAGTCTGGATGCCAGGCTGTTTTTTTTTCATGGCTTTTTCTTCTTGTTCGACGGGCTTCACTGGACAATGCTAAACGGATACAGTATAATTATATGAATTTTCTGTAAAGCCTGCGGAGCATAGTAACTATTTGCTATTTGGAATGTCGTTTATATATGTAGATGCCTTGCCCTTCACGAGCAATCAGAATTCATTTACTCGGCAGGTTTCCCGGACAGCACCATACAGACGCGATATAATTATGTGAAATTTCTGTAAACACTACTATTTGTAGTAACATTTTAACAGTTGCAATGTCGTAAATAATTGGAGTTTATCTTATGCCTCCTCAGACAATCAGAATCCCATATGACAGCAACCTTCGCTATCTGCCTCTCGTCTATCTGCTTCCCGAAGAGCTGATGTCGAGATGCCCCACGCTGATGAAGATTCCCCGCAATCCTTATCAGGTACTCCAATCCAATGAGTGGCTGGACCTCATCGACAGCGATCAGTTCCTCGATGAGATCATGGACGCGGTATCTTCGCTCGTCTTTCCCTTTTTCGGTTTTCGCGGTTGGAAGGAGCATTATACAGGAGACTTCCCTGTGTGGAGACTCTCCTACTCCATGCCGCTGTGGGCCAAAGACGTTGAGCGGGAGATTGGTTGGAACCTGCAGCGTTTGTTTCAGCTTCCGCGTAATGCAGAGATCGTCTTCCTGCCGGAAAAGCAGATCAAGGAGCTCTTTGAAAAGATTGTAAAAAAGGTGATCGCGGAAAAGGGCTGGCAGCCGATGCTGGATGCGCTGCATGAGATGCCCTGCGATGAAGATTTCGAGAAACACCGCACAAGCGTCCGAACAGATTTTATCCGCAAATGGTATCACACGCGATCCAAAAAAGTACAGTCCGTTTCGCTGGAAAGGTTTCGCACAGCGAATTGGGATTCAGATGATGACAGGCTGTTTTACTTTCCTGATCCACGATTGCATCTGGAGGAATATGTCTGTGCCAGGGTAGACGCGGAACGCTTCCTCAAATCGCTGCCGTGGAAAGAGCGCCGCATCATCCAAATGCGGGATGAAGGCTATTCCTATATGGAAATCGCCGCTGAGCTTGGTTTTGCCAATCACAGCAGCGTAATCAAACGGATGAAAAGCATCAAGAAGAAATATCAAAACTATATGGAGGCATGAGCCGCGCAAGTCTGAAAAGACAGGCGCGGTTTTTTCATGCCCGAAATCAGAAAGGAAGGATTAGAATTATCCAAAACGCACTCGTACCCATTGAAAGAAAACCTGACGGTTCGCTCTATCGCATGACACCTGCACAGCAGCGGGACGCAAGAAAAATCATCCGCGGGCTGTGCAGCAATTGTGTCAACGGCAATTGTATCCGTCTCGACCAGGGTGAAGAAGTCCCGTGTCCGCAAATGTTCTCGGCTTCTGTGTGCTGCCGCTTCTTTCGGAATGTTCTCCTGAAAGATCCGGAGGTCGGCACATTGGAGGCAGAGATTTTTTCATCAGGCACCAGAAAACGCTGTGCGGTATGCGGCAAAACCTTCTGTGCAAAAGGCAATCGTGCGAAATATTGTGCTGCATGTAAGGTAGTCGCTCAACGCCAACAGCAGGCAGAATATGCAAGACGAAAGAGGGCGGCAATCAAAGAAAACAAATAACAGGATGCTAAGAACATGAACATTATTTTGAAACGGAGGAATGCAACTGAACAAAGAACTTGAAAAACTGAGAGCACAGCAAGCAAGAGATATCCAAGAACTGGAGTATCTTCAACACGACCTGCAACGTTTACAAAATCGCCTTGCCTATCTTGAGAAAGGTGAACGGCAGAAACGTGCGCACCGCCTAATCACAAAAGGCGTGGCGATTGAAAGTCTGGCCCCGGCCACAAAGGAGATGGGAGAAGCAGATTTCTTCTCCCTGATGGAAAAGATCCTCGCTCTTCCCGATGCGCTTGCCCTGCTGCCAAAGGAGGACGCGGAATAGCACTTTATCATTTCAGCGTTACCCAGATCAAACGCAGCGAAGGGAAATCTGCTATTGCAGCGGCGGCCTATCGTGCAGGAGAAAAACTCCACAGTGAATATTACGGCGACGACCCGGACTACCGGCGCAAGAGCGGCGTGATCTGCTCAGGTATTCTTTTGCCGCCACACGCGCCGGAAAGATTCAAAGATCGTGAAACGCTCTGGAACGAAGTGGAGAAAATTGAGAAGCATCCCAAGGCCCAGCTCGCCTATAGCTTCGACATTGCCCTGCAAAACGAATTCACACGAGAAGAAAATTTACAGCTTGCCAGGCAATTTATTCAAGAGGAATTTGTCAGCCGAGGCATGATCGTAGATTACGCGATCCATGAAAAGGATGCAGGTGAAAACGGAATTGAGAATCCGCATTTTCATGTGATGTGTCCGATCCGGCCTCTCAAGCCTGATGGCACTTGGGGCGTGAAGCAGCGACGGGAATACATTCTGGACGAGCATGGCAGCCGCATCCCGAACGGCAAAGGCGATTATGAATTCAACGCCGTACCCACCACCGATTGGGGCAGTCCCGAAAGATTAGAGGCATGGCGCAAGGCGTGGGCTGATTATTGCAATGCAAAGTTTGAAGAAAAACATCTGGATGTAAGGATCGATCACCGTTCCTATAAGCGCCAGGGCATTGAACAAATCCCGACCATCCATGAAGGACCGGCAGTTCGTCAGATGGAGGCGCGCGGGATCAAGACTGACAAGGGGAATCTGAATCGGCTTATTCGCGCGACAAATCAAAAGCTGCGCGAGATAACAAGAAGGATCAAAGACCTCTGGAAAATCATTCAGGAAGTGAAGGCGCAGCTCGAAGAGGAAGAACAGGCTGCCAGACAGTCACCAAATTTGATAGAGATTCTCATTGAGAATTGGGAACAGCGCAATGCCGGCGCATGGTCATTGAAGGCAAAGGCAAAGAATTTTCATGAC